>ENA-UOJB01000676-UOJB01000676.1-human-gut-metagenome-genome-assembly--contig:-C48-NODE-676-length-34923-cov-19.157394_pt1 | contig 34923 bp, 30 predicted proteins | sample MGYA00242338_ERZ723885 | MGnify/ENA metagenome assembly ERZ723885
GCCCAAATGGGCACTTTCACCATTCGAGCCTATATATTATATGTCTTTTGGATAATAGATAAAAAAGTAGCTGTCTAGACGGTATGTTTTTATCGTAGAATTGATTTTATTCAAACACTACTGACTCATCAAATTAGATAAATCATCATTTTGAACAAACGATCGCATATCGTAGAAATCATCAAGATAATTAATTCATACTCTGAGCGAATTCGTTTCAGATAAGGATCTAATTACACTGCCCATCCTTAGTCCTTCCATCTTCTAATGTACACAAACTTCATTTGATTTTATAACAGAATAATCATGGACTGTGCATCCATCAAGATTTTCTATCTTATTCTCAATATAATCTAGCAACTCTGTCCCATCCAAATATATATACATCTGTGGAGCAACAAATCCCGAAACATCACGTCTTAAAGCACCAAGTGAAATTTCCGTAGTTTCTTGAAATTCATTGATTTCCATAGCGTATCGATATAATTCTTGATACTTCTCAATACGAACAACAGCCGCTTTATCATTTTTAAACTCTTCTCTCCAGTCAGATAACAAATGTCGCTTACCTAGATATACTATGCCTTTAATTGCCTTAATTGGTGCACTCACATACATATATGCCATAATTGGTTCATCTGGAAAGTTTCTTCTATGTTCAAATTTTTTCTTTCCTGATTTTATTTTCTCATATACTTCCGGTTTAAAACTTAAAAGCATTTTTCTCACTTATGACACCACCTTAATTCCATCTACATTCGATATTAAGAACTTCCATCGGCATACTAACAAATTGAACATCAAACTTAAGGCTTGGTTCGACCTTTGTGCTTGCATTGTGAATTCTAAAGCTGAGTTGCCAACCATTATCAAGATACATTTCTACTGTATTATCACTGCCAGGTTTAAACTCAAGTGCCACAAGTCTTGTAGGCAACTTTACAATGGGTACTGTGATTGCAGATACTTTATTCTTCGCTGGCTTATTCAATGTATCATGCATATTAAATGTATGAATCATCGTAAGTCTCTTACTATCTTTGCTCACGACTTTATAATAATCTTCAATACCAATTAAATACTCAATCATTTTTCTCGGCATCGTCTGATCTTTTTCATTTGCTCGATTTATTTCATCAATAAATGCTTGTAATAATGGAATGTATACTTTCTGACTCTTGTCTGCAATTTCAGACCATTTTGTACCATAATTTTTTTCCTGTTTCAACAAATCAAATACAGGCTCAACTGCCTCCCAATATTCGTCAGAACAAGGCATTCCAAACCATTCATTCCCAAAATCTAACTTATGACTTAATCTACTATGCTTAACTGCATCATGATTGTGCTTAATACTTAAACCAATTTCCCATTCAATATTTTTTCTCTTTATAACAATATCTCTAACATCACCTTTTACACCTTGACCATCTTTTTGAAATTCAAGAGTAAGCTCGTCACTATCAACTTCTGCCATTCTCGGCTCAAGTTCTAATACCATATCAATAGCAGCTCCAGCAGATGTCATAAATATTTCCTGCATATCTTCATCCATTAAAGACCATGCTTTTTCATTTGCTACCAAACTGGAATTCTCAACAATTCTTGTTTTTCTTAACTCAGCTATTGCTTTATATAAAGTTTGCATCCAAGCATATTCATATGCTCTACCTTGATCATTACTCTTTGTGCTCACTTTCTTCTCATTAACCTCCTTTGCATCAATAACCTCTCTGTCGATTTCAACAGAAGAGCCTTTTCCTTCAAGATACAATTTAATTGCTATCGCAATCTCATACGCTAAATTCACAGGAACCGCATTACCGATCATCTTATATGCGGTATTGGTATCGTTATATATAAATTTAAAATCATCCGGAAAACCCTGCACTCTTGCAACTTCGCGAATTGTCATTCTTCTATAAAGATGTTCTTTGCCTTCCACAAATCTACAGTCATTAGTTCCAACTTTTACCATTTTAGGAGCTTGTGGATGTAATTGACATTGACGTCCAGATGCTTGAACTGTATATGCCTGTTCATCCCAACTCTTCACACGATTACGGCTCATAAAAATAGGCGAATATGCACCTGTAAAATATTCATTATTATTTATTGCTTCTGGATTGTGTCGGTTCTTTTCCCCGGAAGGAATTGCAGTATCTTGTAAATCCCAAATTATGTCACGCAAGGTAATTTTTTTAGAATCATCCTTTGTTGAACCTTTAGGAAAACCAAATTCTATATTTAAATCTTTTCTGAATCCTATATAAAATACTCTTTTTCTCTCTTCTGCAACACCATAATCTTTAGCATTAACCAACGTAAAAGAAACATCATATCCTGCTTCATCAAATAATTCCAAAATATTTTGAACGGCAATTGAATGTCTATTGGCAAGCATTCCACTCACATTTTCTGCTAAAAAAAACTTTGGCTGAAATTCCTTTAATATTCTTATGTAATCAAAAAATAACTGACCTCTTGCATCCTTAATTCCTTTAAGAGAACCTGCTTCTGACCATGACTGACATGGTGGACCACCTATGATACCATCCACTTCTCCGTCTATATATTGGGCTATATCATCCTTTGTAACTTGCCTGATATCACCCTCAATTAAATGTGTATTAGGATGATTAACCTTGTAGGTTTCCCATATTGTTTTGTCAAATTCATTTGCTACAGGTATATTAAATCCAGCTCTCTCAAAACCTAAATCAAGTCCCCCACATCCACTAAACAAACTAATTACATTCATTAAATTATGCTCCTTCATTCTCGTTCTTTTTTATTATTTTTGCAGCTTCAATAAGTGCTGTTCTCCGCACAAATTCACTATAAGAAGCATATGCCTCTAATCTGGCTGCCTGCTTGAATTTATCTAATTCTTCTTCGCTCACTCGTATGCTTATTGATATTGATTTTTTCACTTTTGAACACCTCCAACTACCTATTATTTTATCTCATTCAGTATGTCAATGTCAATACTTTGTAGCACAAACAAACGTTCCTTTACATAAGAAAATCTGATGTACTATTCTACACCAGATTTTCTTATCATTTCTTCTATATTCAAACTATCCTAACACATATCTATATCAATCCCAAGTCTACAACCACCTCGACAAAGTTCCATTTGTCTGCAACTAGAACATTTTTCTTTTCTTTGTTCCCTGAAAGCAACAAATTTATCTCCCTGCCATATTTCTCTTAATGTTTTCGAATTCATTGATTCGGATATACTTTTGTCCCATATACCAAATGAACACGGATAACAATTCATTTGACTGTCTATGTACATTGAAAAAGTGGCCGCTTCACAAGCATCTATGCTAACTGCTGGTACTGTATCTCCCCATCGCAATAATGCGGGTGTAAAACATGTATCAAATCCAACTCTGTACGGATGTTTAACCTTTGTTGCAAGAGATATAAATCTTTCAATTCGAGAATCCGTATTTTTTAATACCTTTTCTATAATACCATTCCCCACAGGCTTGTACAAAATAAATATAACTGCATTCACTCCTTTAGGAAATGAATCCATCTCCAATCTTGTGATTGCTTCATTAATAGTATCTTTCGATACCACATAATGAATATTTGTAGTACAACCACTTTTCACCAATCGTTCTACAGCATCTATTGTTTCCTGATTACTTTCTTTTCCATCCATGAAACGTGAATACCAGGACACTGCAACGGCACCACAATATTGCTTTATCAAACCAACTTCATTATCTGTTATAAGAAAACCACTTGTTGTCATATTCGGAATAATTCGATATGCTCTACATGATTTCAGTATATCCTCAATTTGTGGATGTTTATTAGGATCTCCAGCCCCACCTAATGCAATTTGGAAAGTTTTGCCTGCTGCTTGTTTTACAATTTCCATAAAATTCTCATATGACATATGTGGAGCATATGTTGTAAAACCTTTTTGGTAACAATCAATCCCAGCGTTCCTACAATATTGTCCACCATTGCAATGTCCCATGATTCCCACATCAAGCAATTCAGGAAACGATCTCATTACTGGATCAACGCCATTGATATCACTGCGAAATAAGGTTCCATTTTCTTCGTTAAAAATTTCAAAAAAACCAAACACTTCATCTTTATAAATAATCATCTTTACCACACGCAAGCTCTACCATTAAGATAGAAATCCTTGTCCTCTATTTCAAAACTATCAGTAGTAAAAAACTGTGTTATAGGCGAATCATCGCTACTTGTATATCCCCAATAAGCATGATACCCCTTGTTTTTAACAAACAATCTTGCAGATTTCTCTCCGAAAACTTTTTTTATTGATTCATAATCCGGTATTTCATAGTTGTGATATCTTAAACCTCCATCTAAAGCATATATTATGCTTCTGCATAATTCTCGGCCTTGTTTTTCAAGCATACCATCCTTTATAAAACCTAATTTTTCAAACAAATACTCTTCTGTTAATTCCTCTTTCGATATAATAAGGAAATTAGTAGAAGAACTATTCGTAATAAATCCCATCCTGATCTTCATCTTCCAATCCTCCTACCGCTTTTGAAAAAGCTTTTTTAAAACTTTCATCATAATTAAGTGTTTCTATATTTCTTTCAACTGAACAACGTGAACACTCTTTCATAGAATAATTTCCTTCAGCCAATTTTTTAGCATCATCTAATTCAATATTAAAATGTTCTTCTATGAACTTTTCTACAGAGCAAAATTCTTTCCGATAGTACTTTCTATATTCTTTTTTTAAATTTATCGCTCCTTGAAAATAATAATCATAAACTCTGGAAATCATATTTCCGGCAAACGTATTTTTCTTTACTCCCAGCGTTTTCATTACTCGCCTTTTACACGGTACATCTTTATGCTTAAAAAATATTCTTCCATTTATCTTATAACACGATGTTTCATTCATAATCTTTTACCTCTAAACCACAGGCTATCCTCATTTCTAAAATCATATCATTTTGTACTTTATCATGTGTAGGCAAATTGTAGAAAAAATCTTCAAGTTCTTCCTGCTTATCTTTATCATGTAATTTAAAGCACAATAAAAATAATTCAGCTATTTTTTGAATCTGTAATTTTCGTTCTGAATCTGATAGTTCATTATAATATTTGATGAAATCTTCTGGAATAAACCTGTCATCCATATTATTACGTGCACTAATCGTGTGAAATGTATTAAGTATGGCATCTTTATTTTTCAATCCAAATAAGATCCCTAAATATATATCTAAATTATATATTCCTCCATAAAGTGTTCCATCTAACATTGTATCAAAAAACATTCCACCATCTTCATATGGATCTTTTCTTAAACAGTCTTGAATATACGTAATTTCAAAATCAGTCAATTCGAGACCAGATGTTAAGATAATCCTTAATCCTAGATTTTGTAATTCTTCCCTGTAACGCATACTCCAATATGACTTTCTTTCTCCACCTTCCGGAATACGGTATAAATCAAGAATTGAATTACACATTTTTTCTGTCTGCCCTAATTTTGAAACCAGTTCATCTGTTTTAAAAAAGACATAACAATAATGAATAACTCCCTCTGTACAAGATGCACCTGTTGCTTTTAATTGTTTTAATTTTTCGATAACGGATTCTCCATCCACATTATATGCCGATATATTATTTAATAAAATTTGCCGTGCTAAACAATAATCTCTCATTTCATCAAAAACAAAATACACGACTTCCTTTTCATTTCTTGCAATTGTACCTTCATGGAAAACCAATTTTTTACTAAGAAGAATGCCACTATTTACTGTCTTCCGTATATCACCGGAGGTAATTCCTGTCTTTTCCAAGTCAGTTATACTGATTTCATCATAATTATCACTGTGTATCATGAAATCAGTCACTGTGTCGAGCACAGTTTCGAGATATTCTCTGTTATTTTGTTTTAGTTTTTCGATGTACTGTGCAAATATTTCATGCTTTCGAATGGAATACACATCTGCATTACTATCCTTATTAACTTCGAAAAATATTCGTAGTAAAAGTAATTGCTCACTAAGTACGCTTTTCACCGCAAGGGAGATATTTCCACTATAATTAAAATGATTACTGTATGTCTTAATAATACGATTAATTGCTGTAGACGTATAATGTTGCTCCTTTAAATCAAACTCAAATACTGGTATATTAACTTTTTCTACAAGATATTTTCTAAAACGTTCTTTATAGTATTCGTTTCTACAAGATACAACTATCTTCGCTCTACTATAGTCAGCAATTTTATTGATAAATGCGCTAATCTGGTTTCCAAACCCATCACTGTCATTTTCATTAATAGCATCAACAATTATAAATAGAAACTTATTCTGAACAGTTAACAGTAAGTTTACCAAATAAAGATAAATCTCTTTATGCTTCTTATATAAATCTGGAAGCCCCAATTCATCGAATATAAAATCTAAAATATCACCCTCAATCTCTCTAGCATTCAAAAATATTGTCGTTTGCTTAAGGTTAACTAAGAGTTCACTAATACTACACAACAAATTTGTCTTCCCATTTCCAGCACTTCCAGTAAGTATAAGATACTTTCCATTAGCAACTTTACTATATTTTAGCAAACTTCCAAGTATTTCGTTATACGGATACTGTATTATTTCAAAAAGAATCTGTGATTCTTTATAATCTTGTTTAAATTCTATACCTGAGTTCCGAAAATTATTATGAAATTCGTATGCCGAATTCACTGTCTCCAAAATTTTCTTTGTGGATGCCATTCTGTTAAGACGAAAGCACACATTTTGATTATCACAAGCTTTTTTTAGAATCTCACCATATGAATTATCATATACATAGTTAAAATTTTTAATCAGCCTCTTTCTCCACTTCTTACCATATACAAAATATCGTAATACTTCTTTACTGTTATTAAGCTCCACAAAAACACCCGGAATATATTTTCCGTCCTGAATCAATTTCTTAACTTGTTCACCAGTATACTTATTTGCTTTTTTTCGTATTGAAAAAAGAGAATTCATAAGTACAAAAATCGCAACCACTAGTGTAATAAGCCACCATATATTTTGTATTATATCACTAAAATTACTAAGTAAATTTATTATCCTTGAAAAAGATGCGCCTTCTGTACACTCATTCTCCGTTGCAGAAGACATATTTTGAGTCGATATAAAATTCTGTTCTTTCTCGTTTTCTATTATATTTTCCCCTTCGGATGAACAAGCTATTTCTTCCGTATCCTGCTCCTCAACATTTTGCTTTTGTATTGTTGCTTTTTCCCGCTTTCCTTCTATACTTGCAGCTTCTGATATTGGAGAAAAACCTATAACAAGCAATGCAACTACTAATCCCAAAAACATAATTGCCTTTATTTTTTTCATAAGTACTTCCTCTCTTACACAACATTATATTTTTTGTACTCTTGAAATTCCAACGCTCCCCCTGTACTCCATGCCCTACTTTATATATATCATTCTCTTGTAGCACCAGAAATAATTTCTACTAATTCCGGATACGACACAATAGGGAAAGTAACTTTTTTATATCTTGAAACCAGTACCTTATTCATACACATATACGGTATTACTTTATAGCCGATATAGTCTGTGCATCCCAATTGTTGGATCACTTGATCAGCATTCTCACGTAAATAATCAATTCTTCTTTGGAACTTCTCATCTTCCTTATGTTCATTAAAAAATCTATTCTGCTGACGATACATATCATAGAAAGTAGCTACTTTTTCAATTACTTTGCATTCTACAATCCAGATAGACTTATTATTAATATCTACAGCAAACACATCATAGTCTCCAAGCCACTGCGGATGAGATTTATTTAATTTCATTAATTCAAAATTTTGCTTTATGATATCAAATTTATTTTTCTTAAATGAATTCGCTATATCATAGACAATCTGTTTCTCATACGATTTTTTCCACTCCACTATTAACTGTTTTGTTTTATTCATACGCACTTCATATGGTAAAATAAAATCCATTATTCCGTTAAGCCAATCTTTTTTCAAACGATCCATTGTAATAGGTGAAAATATAATGTCGCCATTAATACTTACAAGGGGCATTAATTCAAACCTGGTATCTCTTGTTCTTCTTTTACCGATTGGAAGATAAAAATTGATCTTACCATTTTCTGTCTTAAGATTTTGAGAAGAGACCACTAAATAGTTAAAAAGAGTTGCGGCATCTTCTTCTGTAATAACATTATTCATTTGCTCCAGGAAATCTCTCAATAATTCTTTCATAGGTGCTCTGAATACATTATTGCCAATCTTTTTAACGATTGTCTCTGAAAAAGAATTACTAAAATACGATAAGATATCTAAGAAGTCTGTGAGGTCAAATCCCATATCTTCCTTAAATGTTTCCTTCACCTTTTCAAGATATTTGAAATCTGTTTCATGATCTCGCTTTAATCCCCCTGAATATGAATATATCCTATGATGCAAACCACTTAATGCCTCAGCATCTTGATCATCTGCTAAAGTATCCACTACATACTCATCTGTTATTTCTATATAGGCTTCGTTATCTGCAAAATGGCACATATCTGCTACATCATTTAAAACAACTAGCCAATTCGCATATGCTAATAAAAGATTTATATCATCTATGGTTGCAAGTGTTTCTGATTCACAATGCAAATACAAATTTGTTTCTATTAGATAAAGTGTATTTCTATCATCATGCTTTGCTTTTTCTCTTTGGTCTATAATTCGGTCTCTGACTTCTTTATCTTTCTTCTCATCTAAACCAGAATACGAGCCATATCTTTTCCAATTAATATCTATATCATGCAACAATGTTGAATGATAATCCAACAACGAATAATGCAATTCACTCCATGAATATTTTGAAACTTCACCCTCGAAATCTTCAATTATAGCCTTTTGCATGGCACGTATAATTTGATTTGCTTCTTGTCCACGGTAAATTCCTGGTTTTATCATATTACCATAACAAACATTTGCTATTCTTTTTCGAACTTCATGATAGTGATAATCCTCAGGAGAAAAATTCTGTACATTATTGTCCCATTTATACTCTACAGATGCCGAAAAAACTCCCACTTTCTTTTTTTCAAGAGAAACTTTTTTTCTTTTTGATTCAAATAGCTCATTCAAATCAGGCATCCTATCTAGCAATGGAATCAATATTTCGCGCAATATATTGAATTCTGTACTTCTATTTTTTGCCTCTTGAATATCTTCATAAATCCGATTAATATCTTTTACAACATATCTGATAATCCATTTATGACTATAGTATTGAGCATCACTATATGCATATATCCTATCTTCATATAAAAAAGATTCATGCCCTGCATGAACAGCATACTCAATAGGCATAAAAGCAATCTGTATTCCGGTGTTACTAATTGCCTTATTGTCCTCAAATACACATTTTATTGAATCAAATCCTTCTGTTATAATCTCTTCCAACAATTGAATCCACTGACGATATTCTCCAAAATCTTTTACATCTTTGTAGAACTCCACATTGTTCGTCAAAAAAACATAATTTTTTTGAGGCAGTGGAAGATATATACCACCAAATCCCATTCCATGTTTTACTGTATATTCATATGTATCAAAATCTCTTTTTTCAATTTTCCACGAAAATGGTTCACGGAAAAGATAATCCCTCATATGGAATGGATAATCTTTCAATTCCTCTTTAAAATAGTCAACAACAGCTTCATTCTCTGTATCATATCCTACATCAACCATATTAAATATAATTGCGCCCTTTGCAATATACCGGCCTTGATTTTTCCATGTAAAATATAAAGCAGCATCACTTCCAAAACCAAACGAACTTTCATAATCTTTCTCATTTGAATAAGATAGATACTCGAATAATTCATCTATGTCATCCATGAAATTTAGATAATATATAACATCTAGCGCTGTACAAGTTTTTCTCTTCTTCCCTTCCTCGCCCAAAGACATGTGCATTTGATTCGGATTCATAAAACTATCATAAATTAAATATTCTATTGGCATATCGGCAGGAATATGAATCCCCCTTAATCCACTTTTATCAAAACGGTTAAATGTTTCCGCAATATGAAGTGTTCCGCTTTTATGATATTTCTCTATATTAGCAATTTCCTTTTCTAACTGTCCCTCCTCATATTCATCTGCATTAAGCGCGACAACTACTCCACGAGAAGCCTTTGCTATAAATGTATATGTTCTCTGGCTTGAATCATATTTTTGCTCTGGAAATATCATAGCAGGTGCAAATATTGAACAACTTCTTGACCGATCCATTTCAAACAAACTATAAATTCTGTCAATGATTCCCTCATTCGCAACTGAAATCTGTTCTTTGAAATCAATTTTATTTTCCCATATATCATATAAATCAATTAACAAAGAAACATTGTACAAAGGATAAATATTATCTTCCCTGCATACAAAATGGCTTTTTTCAATAGTAGTTCCTTCACTCATCATTAAAGAATCAAGTTCAAGAATATCATATTTCTTTACTTCCTCCTTAAAGAATTTCTGTACTTTATAAAATAATATTTCAGTCGGAAGAACAAACCTTTTTTCTACAACGCCATCATTCTTATTTTCTTCTATAAAATAATCAATCGTTCCAGATACATACTCTAAAGCCAGGCATAATTCCTCTTCCCGCGAAATATTTCTTGCTAAAGTAGGTAAAAAATTGAGACAAGCATAAACATTATTATGACCAGTTCCGATTATTACACGGTAAAACTTATCATTATATCTAAGCTGGACTTCACCAAAATCTTCTACCGTGTAATCGTCTGCTATCCCTGGTTTCATAACATCATATATTTTACCAAAGAACCCTTTGAATTCATCATATGTTCCAATTCTCTTACTGCCTTTTTCTTCATATTCAATCAGACAGGCATTTAATGCCAAACAAGATTCCAAAACTGATCTGTTGTTGATACACAGATTAATACAATATACCGCCTTCACAAGATCATTAAACTGATATTCATTTGTAATTTTTAATAATCTGTCAATTTTCATTCGAATAGTTGGAAACGCTTCTGTTTTTACCATTTTGTCATCACCTTCATCAAATAGCAAATTTAGATATTAACTCTTCTTCCAGAATATTATACCATAAAAATGGCGAAGTGCTTATCCTAACACTTCGCCGTTTGTATCAATATTTCCAATATGACAAAATCTGTTCCTGTTGTATTTATCTATTTCTTTATTTTCTCTATTATTCCGATCCAGCCTTCCAAAGGTATAAATAAGGTGTAAATTATTGGTTAATTCCCAAGAAATCCTTTAAAATCAAGGTTTTCACGGCATCCATTAAACATTGCCGTGACAGATGAAAAGTATTTTTATCATAATTTTATTTCTCCTTGTTTTCCTTAACAATTTCACTATTCCTATAACCGATTCGATCAATACTACAGCCACAAATGGTATTCCCGCAAGCGTCACGGCGAACATCATATATTCTATCCCATTCAGCAGATGTTCCCATCCTCCTGTAGCCTGCGACACTATCCACATTTGATTGTTAACCAAAGCACCTATCAGAAATCCCAGTATCAGTCCACAGATCAGCCACGTCTCGCAGATTATGACGACATCTTTCAGCCGCACCATCTGATTGTCATATATCAATCTCCTGAATATAATATACAGAACCACACACATCATGGGAACCGCAAATACAACAATCAAATTGAAACTGTCGTTATATGTTTCTTCCATATAATCTGACATCGTCATAATACCCCAACATATGAGCTGAGCTATCAGACACAGTAATATTTTCTTCTTCATAATCCCCCTTAGGGAACATTTCTTATACATTATCGTATACACTCCTGTTCCAATTTGATCTTTTGTGCCGGCATGTACCGTGCCACTTTCTGTTCTTCCTCGGAAAACCGGCTTTCCCTGCTCTATCCTATCTCTTATATACAGAATAAACCTGTGGGTGTCTTTGCTCAACACCCGGGATTTTAGCTCCGCAAGAATTTCACTTGATAGTCTTTCACCATGGAATGAAAATGTAAAACAAATCTGTCAAAACAACTCATAGTAAATATTCGATAAAAATGCAATGTTTAATATGCAATTCTAAAATAATCCAAATACGCCTTATACTTATCCTGTGCGGTCAGACAGGTATCTGTCAAATAACCTTTTTCATTGTTCCATTCTTTCAATCCACGATAATAGAACATCTTCAGATTATCCTCGATGATAAACGGAATAATATTATATTTCAGACATTCTTTGAACATAATTAATCTGCCCACACGACCGTTGCCATCCTGGAATGGATGGATGCGTTCAAACTTCACATGGAAATCCAGAATATCCTCAAAAGTCTTTTCTTCTTTTCCGTTGTACTCTGTCAGCAGAGCTTTCATTTTATCGGCAACTTCTTCCGGAAGTGCTGTATCCATACCACCGACTTCATTCGGTATCTTTTTATAGTCGCCTACGGCAAACCAATCTTTTCTGGAATCACTGGTACCACTCTTCAAGACCAGATTAAGTTCTTTCATAAACTTCTCTGTCAGAGCTTTCTTTGCATTATCAATAATCATATCTATACAGCGGAAGTGATTTGCTGTTTCAATCACATCATCCACATTCAGCACATCTTTTTCTACACCGATGGTGTTGGTTTCAAAGATATATCTGGTCTGATCGTGGGTCAGGCGGCTGCCTTCAATATGATTGGAGTTATATGTTAACTCAATCTGTGTCTTATGATAAATACCACCGGAATACTTACTTGCCTTCTGCTCCTGCAGAATATCTAGTAATGTAATTGGCTGCTCTTTCTTTTTATTGGAACGCTCTGGCTTTTCTACATTTTCAGGAATGTTCCAAGTCTTGCCGGTAAGAAACGCACCGTTTACTCGTCCCTGAGCACAGTAATTTCTTACACTACGTTCCGACACATCCCATTTTTTCGCTATTTCAGTAACTGAAAGGTATCGCATCTGCTCTCCTCCGTTATAAATCAAATCTAAATTTATACTTTACTGTGATATAGTATACTACATTATCGGCAAAATATCAAATATTCGCAAGTAATGTTTTTCTTTATTTTGCCGTCAATTCCTGACAATCCATGATTTTTCTTATATTAATTCCGGTTTCTCTTTTATCAATTATTGGAAACATATCCCTCCATACATAATAATGTTACCTTTAATTTATTATTTCATCACTTCATCGCCAATCCCAGCCGATAAGCCTCATCCAGCCCATCAGTATTCCTGACATCACCTTTATCCTTAGCACCTCTGACCAGCACCATTCCCGCATCTTCAAGCTTGAAGAAATTAAGCACAAGCTGATACTGTATCTTAATAGAATCAAACAATTCCGGCAAAACTGCTGCCCCAACCAGTATCAATGCCAGTTTCTTAACTTTGAAATCATTTCTCATAGGAGTATGTAACCTGTCAATAATTGCCTTAAGCTGTGCGCTCACTCCATAGAAATACACTGGCGAGGCAACGACAATCATGTCAGCACATTTTAACTTATCATAAACTATCCGCATGTCATCTTGCTGAAAACATTCATGCCCCGCCATGTCAAAGCACGAATTACAGCCAATGCATGGGTTGACCTTATAATTCGCCACCGAAACGACTTCTATATTATTATTCTTTTCCGCACCTTTAACAAATGCATCAACCAACAGGTCAGTATTGCCACCCTTACGCGGACTGCCTGACAAAACAATAATATTGCTCATGAAAATCCTCCTTATGTAAATTCTTATACAGTAATTACATAATGTTCCTTCAATTCATTTAACATATTGTACTCAATACAGCCTTCATTCTGTAATCGTCCAACAACAATTCCCGGAGCAATTCTATTCTCTTTTGCAAATCTTTTTACACTTGCAACCGAAAAATTCTGTTTTTCTTTAAACATTTTAAATGCCTCTAATGGAATCAATTCATCTCTTGACCATACATCTGCATCCTGTTCATCCTGTTCTGTTGTTCCACCATTTTTCCCCACATGCCCAAGAATGATGTGTCCAAGTTCATGGAACAGACTAAACCAGAATTTATCTGCATCCTTGCCTCTTGCTGTTAATCCAACAACAATCTTATTCCCATCTATAAATGTAGCGCCTTGTAAAAATGAACCTTTCAAATGTGGTAAAAATACCAATGCAACTCCATTTTCTGCAAGCAATGATTTAAGCTCAAAGCAAAAATCTTTTGGTTTTTTTAAAGTCATCTTTCTTATATCTGGCATAACACTTATAAGACCCTTAATATTCATTGGTTTCGTTTCTATGCCACGTGCCTGAATTTTAGCTTCCTGTGTCCATGCTAGCAAAGCCAAATCACTCTTATCTGTCACTGCAAGTCTTCTGCATGCAATTCTTGTAATCTGTGTATTCTCTAACAATGATAAACTAACCACTTCAAAATACTTTCTAAGATTAATAACTTTTTCCTTAGAATTCCTTGTTTGTGGTATCCAGCCTAACTTAGCCATCTCACTATATGGAAATTGTCTAGCCAAATTCTCATCCGCATCCATAGCCTTTTCCGCTGCAATCTTTATAAGTTTTTCTCTATATATTGCCTCCAAATTGTTCCAAAACCTTGCTGGCACGCCAAGCACTATTTCCAATCTAACAGCCACCTCAGGTGTCAACTGAACCTCTCCATTAATGAGTTTGCTGACATGTTTCTCTGACATATCAATTCTTACAGCAAACTCCTTCTGACTCATACCCCTGTCGTTAAGCTGTTCTTTTATTGTTGCTCCTGGTGGCATTGCAATTATACTGCGACTTCTCACCATTTTGCTACCTCCTATTCATATTCCAACTAATGATAATCCACTATTTCCATAATATGTGCAATCTGAACCACATCACCATGTTTCTCAAACACCAATCTGTATGGATGAACTAAATCAACTGCATACTGCCCTTTCCTATTATTTGATAGTTGATGGCATCTACCAATATGACACTGAATCATCTCTTCTACTGTATCCGCAGCTCTAATCTGATCCAGACGCATATGTATTTTCTCAGACATCTCATTTCCATAGGTTCTATCGGCAACTTTAGCATCCATACAAATATTCTTAATTTTCTTGTCTTTGTATGTAATATCCAATGAACCACCTCTTAATATAAATTTACCTTTGTGGTAAATTTATATTAGCATCTGTCAACTCTCATGTCAACCAACAATTTACCTTGCAGGTAAATTATTAACAAAATAAAAACCCTGATTTATCAATCTATAAATATTCTATAATCTATAGATTCTTCAATCAGGGCATAATTATTGTATACGAAAATCTAAATTATCTAAACATAATTTTTCACTTCATTTTTCAACAAATCCTTAAACTCATCAATTCCTTTAACATACGCATTATCCTTATTCGTAAGTATGTATACTGGATTGGTTTCGGTCAAATCTTTTATAGGAAATACCAGCAGCTTATTGTCATTATATAAGTTCAATTCATACAAATGTGGCAGATACATGGACAAGCTGGAACACACCGCCAGATTCTCCTGCGTCATCTGCTGATGCAGATCAAAATGACCTGATGTGTACACACAATCTAATGTAATCCTTTCCCGCTCAAGCAAATGGTCTAATATTAGGCAGGCTCTGACAGAAAGGCATTGCACTAAACTCACGAATATCCGCGCCTTTCCTAAATTCTTCAACACACTCAGGATACTTGTCCCCAAAATACTTCTGAAGCATCTGCTCATTTACCACAAGATAAAGTCTCTCTTCAAATAATAATTCTTTTTCAATACATTCAGGAGCCAGTGACGAAATCCCGCTAAATGCAATATCCAGTTCGCCATTTTCAAGCATTTCACGCAACTGTTCTGCATTGCCAATCACGCCTTTGATGTCATAATCATTATACATTTCTTTAAACTGTCTCATAAGATTAGGCATAATCATGCGAAAACGCCCCTCTGTTGTTCCTACTCGGATGGTTGATTTTGGCATGAATTCACCGCCTTTTATATTTTAAAATTATGTTAATATTCTATAATTTTCCAAATAAGACTCTCTTAAATACCAGTTCTCTCATTACAAATACAGAAGTGTAAGTTTTACCTGTTCCCAAATTTGTAAAGGGAGCTTGAGAAATTTCTATTATCTCCTCTCAACAGTATAATACTCTCCCTCCACTGAATCCCCTGTATACACTAACAGCCCACTCCAATCTGTGTAGTTTGTAATCATAAGAGTACTATCGTGAACCTCCTTTGCTGCATTGATAAACCAGACAAGATGTAACTTCTTCTCATTTAAAAATTTATCCAAAATACTTTTGCGAATAACTAGTCCCGCTTTTTGTTTGGTTAAATCCGTATCAAATGCAACAAGAGTTCCGTCAGCATCATAATAGTAACCGTCATAAATTGTTTGTCTCAATCCTAAAGTAGTTATTAATTCTGCACAAGGGTGAGAATATGATAAACTCTCTTCTTTGGATGCATCAAATTCTTCTTCCCATAATAAATCTTGTGTTGTATTGAGAATTTTTCCCAAATTCACTGTCACAGGTTCTTCTCGCGTATATGTCTTTGGAACAACAGGAATATCTATACTAATTTCACTATCAACTGTCTCTTGGCCACTGTCATCCAGATTTTCACCTTCATCGCTTTTTTCCATATACTTATCAAGCAATTTTTCATAAGCTGAAAAATCCGGCATTTCTACAGTCGTTGTAATAGTTTTAATCTCTCCTGTTGGTAAGGACACATCCTTATACTGATGCTCCAAAATAGAAGCACTTCCAGCAGACCATGGATATTCTCGATTATAAAGTGTATAAGTCTCAGGAATCCTAATTATATCCTGACATAATAAATCAACTCCTTTAGTGGCATATTCTTTCAAAGTTGCAAGTTGTTTTTCTGATACAAAGTACCCGTACAACCAATTCCATACCATCAATTTATCGTGAGCCAAATCATATCTTCCGGTATCTGCATATTTTGAAAGAACAACCCACTGACTTCCATTATAGTCGATAAGAAGCAAATCCTGCTTTTGATGTTCAAAGAAAATAGTATTTGCTTTTGTCCATGCATTTCCATCAAAATTCGATTCATTCTTCAGTTGCTTATTCTCTTGAACAGCAGCTTTAATGTGGTCATTAACCTGATAAAATAATGGCACATTTGGATTAAACAACTTATTAGTATTCAGCGTTGGATCAAAATCTCTTACATAGGGCTCCCAAGGGCCGTCATATGCAAGAACTTTCTCTTCCATTGAAAATCGATTTTTCATCGGATAAAAATCAGAAATACGTGCCAGTACGTTGTACATTGCAATCCACTGATATTTTTTCCCAATTCGTTCTGTCTTTAATGTATGATGTCTCCCATATACAAATCCCGACACAAATCTATCATAATCATCAAATAACTTTTTATCGTATCCTAGATCGTTCCAGATATAATACATCGAATAATTAAAAATTTTATAATTGTCTACTTCAAAATTTCGAACTGCGCTTTGAAAAACATATCTACCAAAATCACCATACATGCCTATGCCTTCAAATCTCATTGAATGCTGGATATAAAACTCTCCACCTTCAAGTTTTCGATCTGAATATTTCATATCTTCAATCTCTGGAATAGGAATTGATTTGTATGGCGGCTTGATTTTATTCACTTCAATATTTAGCTCAACATTAGGATATTCGAATATATATCGTTCAATAATTAACCTTGCATAATCTCTTAATAATATATCTGGATAAACAATTTCTTTATTAAAAATATTCTCATATACCCTGTAAACCAAGGACCGATAACTACCGTTACTGTCATCAATTCTTTTTACACATGCCCCAAATACCACTCCATAAAGTCTTTGAATAACATATGGATCATTCACATCATCAAAATTTTCTAAGAGATACTCACAGAATTCAAAATTCTCTTTTAAAATTTCTATAATTGCCTTCGAAGTTATATCCCTTAACCAACGATTAGAAGATGTAAGTATCCATGAAAAAAGTAGCAGCAGTAATCTGATCTGCTCCTTATCTGTAATTTGAAGTAACTCACCTTTATAATATGCCTCCACAAGTTGTACCACACGTGCATCATCATCACAAATTCCGTTAATGTATTTAGTCCAAAGATAATCTCTCTTGTTTAGCGGATATCTCATTAATACAGAATTCAATGCATCTGCATTCAATAAATGATTGGGTTTTACAGAGTTTGTTATAAATGCATTCCAAACCACACTTGAATCAAGGCCATACTTTTTGCAGTATTTTAAAAGGTTCTCTAAAGATAAATAAATATGGATTCTCCATTCAAAAGACTCTAAATATGTTCTAAAAATAAACTCTTGATCATCCTCATCATCAATTGAATCTATTATGTCAATACATTCTTTGCGAAATTTTTCTGCGAATAATGCACATGTATTAACAAATAAATCCACATTAGCCCAGTTTTTCATTTTTCCATTAACAATACCTAAAATATCCTTAGTCAAGTAATCTCTTAGTTCCTCTTCAGTACGTTTTACATCCATAATAACCTTTGCAGGATAATAATCATTCATCTGGTCATATGCAAAATATAGATATTCTTTCTCATCAGACTCATATCCATGAAGAATATTTTCCTGAATCAACCGTCTAATAACAGGTCTAGCCGATAAATTTAATTCATGCCAAATAGACATTTTTTCAAGTTCTTTTTTCTCAAAACGTCTGTTTCCATTAGCAAGGATTTCTTTTGAAATTGCGTCTACTATCATTAAAACCAAATTATCAGAAGCCTCAAATCCTGCTACACGAAGAGTATCCTCTAATGAATCATAAATCTTATCGTTTGCCTTCTCCAATAGACGATCATATAACACTTGTAATCCAACCTCATCACCTTGATAGGTTTTACAATACAATGTTAAGAATAATGGATTATCAATTCTGTTTGTGAACATTTGTATAGGAGTAAATGGTATGCCATAATGTGCTAAAAATTCTTTCGCCGCTTCAATAGAATTTTCCCTAAATCCTTGATGTTCCATTTTCACGACTCCATTCAACTCCAAAAAATTTTCTGGTAAAATAGATTTTTCATATTCATTTCTAAATGATATTGCCAAACGAACATGTTCTTTATCACAAATTTTGTTATGAAGTAACGGAAGAACTGATTTCCATAATTTCGGTTTCCAACTTTCATTAACCGCATCAATTAAAATCGGAATTATTTTTTCTCTTGACGCACCAATAACATCTAAAATGTCAATCAAATCTTCAAACTGAAAACTTATCCTAAGATTGTTCTTTACCTGTTCAAGAATATTACTATCAGCAAGACATTCTCCAGCAATTATTAGTAAAGCACACTCATTGTCATTAAGTATTTCAAAAGTTTCATTTGCAAAAAGATGTGATTTCCCAATTCCAGCACTTCCTTCGACAATAAGAACTTTATTATTCAGGAGTTTTTTTTCTGATTCCGTAATTTCCAATGCATGATATAGATTCAATAATTTTTCTAATTTATTCAATTCCAATCTATACTCAGAAACTTTTTCGCGGCTAGAATCCCTTATCTCTAAGATTTGAGATTGCGTATCGTCTATCTTTGATTCTATTTGTATAATATCATCATTAAAACGCTCATTCACTTTATCTTGCCAATGTTCTACATCATGAATTGAATTAAAATCAATATCAGGAATAGTATCTATAAATTCCCGTAAAGAACGTAGAAAATCAATGTGATCAGACAATTCCCATCTTAGCGATATCAGCTTGTTAATAAGTTTTTTCTTTTTATTGTTAAAGTATATAACAGCATTTTTATCTTGCAAAAAAATTGATAGATTCTTAGCTGTAACTGTATCCACATTAAACTCTGGATTATAGCACTCGCCAAGAACACTTGATTCTCTATTGGCATGGTTGAGCAACCACTCATATGTAACGCCATGATCATCAAAATAGTACTTTCCTAAAAGAGGATATTTCCGTACCAAATCCAAAATAGTTGTATCAGTAATTGGAATCAGTTCAATGCCTGCTACTTTTAATAAACTTTCTATATTTTTATAGTTATCGCATGTTGTTGTGAGAGCTTTATTACAAAACAAATAAATACAGTCTAGTTTCCCCGCATAATGTAACACAGCTTTTTCCGCGGACTCTTTTATCTTCCCATAATCTGCTACATTATCAAAAAACTTTGCCTGATAACCAATGTTCTGATTACTCTCTTCATTAAGAATTGGTTCTGATTCTATTCCGGCATTATTAGGATTACTATGTAAATATTTATTAATCTTGTTTTTAGAAAGAAATTCAAAAGCAAATAACTGTCTACATAAATCTTCAAATTTATATCTAACACCACGAGCATCATTATTGCTTGTAATGAATTGTTCCCAAGTAATTTGTCCGTTTGCCATGCTGCCTCCTTTCTTTATTGATGCAATATTTTAAGTTTACAACTATATAATACCTTTTTCTCAGATATATGTTTATAGTGTCCTGCGCCAATATAAGTGCCTCTGATTCGTTGCATATTTTCTTGCGTTGTTCTAACGTTTGATTATCCAAAGATATTCAGTTCTTTATCTCTGAAAAATAATATCATTATGATATTCAATAAATTTAGGATCAGGCAAGATCTTATCTGGTTTAATTATTTCATAGTTACTGTTAATCGTTATCACCCCCTATCAAAGGCTTTATCATGAAGCACATTTAAACATAATCCGTTTTGCGGATTTATACGCTCTGTCTTTTCATCGCTAACATTCCAAGGTTTGATATGACTGGCAATAAGCAATCTTGGTTCATTCATTCCTGTAATGCAACAGAACTTGGCGTACGACCAAGAAAATTTGCAAGATTGATTATGTCTTTATTTGTTTTTGATATATTTGCAAATGGTGTACGACAATACAACTCAAATGCAAGTATTGTCTCTTCTCTAGACCATTTTTTCAGTTCTATCTTCCACAAAATCACCTCTCGTAACTACAGATTTCATAATAATATCTGTCTGCTTGTAGAAAAAATACTTCTCATGAATATTTCGGCTTAGATATCCTTGATGTTGATGTTCGGTGATTAGGAAACCGATTGGCAAATATATAGAATACGAGAAATCTCACCAATGTAAAGCCTATTAATCCCCAACAAAGCGGCTATAGACTTATCATTGGTGAGATTTCTTATTAAGAATAATCAAGACAATAAAAAATGGTTTCCATGTCTGAAATTTTGGTTTCCTGACGCAAGAATATTCATCTCAAATCGTTATGTGAATATAACAGCAAAATCCCTACTTTTCTAGATATTTATATCAACATTTATTTTAGTTGCCCATTGTCACATTTACATAATTAATAGTACATCCAATGCAATGATTTTACAATAAGCAAAAGCAATCAACTACTTAATTACAGCTAATAACCTTTGGCTTAATCATTATTTATTTGCTATTAGCTTTCCATACATTATTTAACAAACGTCTGTCGCTAATAAATTGTTTTGCAGCTAATATTGCATGATCTACAAATATATCTAATTTGTCATCCACCTTATAGATTCTGTCATTACTTTTTTCTACACCAGACATAGCATACATTCCATGCCATCCATTAGTTTGATACGAACCGCCTCCATTTACCATATGAATAAACTCATCCATATTTAGAAAATCACCATCTAAAGTAACACCTACTGACCAAAATAAACCTTCCATTGCATTTCTAGAAAATGTTACATCTCGTCCTACTCTATCTCTAATGCTTGTTTTTGATTGAATGCACCCGAATACATGTGTGTCTCCATGAATCGTTTGAATCGCATACAAATCAAAATCTTTTCCCCATGCATTTAATCCATGAATATCTTCATCCGTATTTGCTAGCTTTTTCTTTCTTATCATATCTGTTAATTCAGATTGTAGTATAAATCTAATTTCATTCTTCTTTAATTTATCATTATCAATATTAGAAATATACCGTTCAAAAGAATGTCCACTAGACTTTATCCAACTTTGATGCGCAGATAAACAAGCTTCGAAGACAGCCTGTTGCTTATCTGAATCAATGCCAAATTCATTAAGATTTGCGACATTTAATTTATGAGCCATTGCAAGCGCTCCCCATATTTCCTTTTCAGAAACCTCTGGGTAATAAGTAAGTAACGCATCAACAAACGTTTTATCAATAGCTTTTCTTTGAGCATACAACCGAGCTGTTTTTAAAGCATTATCGCTATCCGTTTTCTTTCTTTGAACCTCAACATTAAATTCATTTTTCCATTCTTGATTGTAAGTATTTTCTATAAATACCCGATAATCTATTTTCGCTTTCATAATAGCCTCCATAATTTGCTATTGTACTGATAGTATTTTTGAAATTTCCATTCCCCACGCATAAGCCAATAATGGCGGAACTGCATCTCCAATCTGCTCATATTTATCTTGGATGTTATTATGTAGATGCGGGGTTAAATACGGTCCGCCACAGAAGTCATATGAATCAGGAAATGATTGTAATCGTGCACATTCTCTTACAGTTAAAGCACGATTATAAATTGGATGCACAAACTCGTCCAAACAATGGCTTGTTACTGTAGGTGATGGTTGATCCGAAATCAATCGATAGTTTCTTTTGATGAACATTTTTTTAGGAAGAACTCGTCTAGCCTGTAATTTCTCACGCTCTTCGCCAACATATCTATCAAAAAGATTTTTCAAACTTTCTCCTTGTTGTAACAACCCAAATCGTTCCAAGGTACAGGCACGATGTTTCATTGGCATTTGATATGTTAAATTATTTGAAAAATCTTCTCTATGCCAAAATTTTAAATCCTGCATTTTTTTAGAGAACTCTGAACTCTTATCTGTGTAACTTTTTCCTTCTTCGCCACTATTAGGTATAACGTTTGGAAGTCCTGCTAATGCTTCCTCTACAGTAACCTCTTTTTCTATTATTGACTGAGGAATAGTTAAATTCCAATTTAAATTTTTACAAGCCAAAACAAAATATCTTTTTCTTTTTTGTGGAACTCCAAATTGTTCTGCACTCAATACCACCTCAACGTGATTAATATATCCTGCTTCTTCTAGTTCTCTTTTTAACACATCTATAATCAAAATTTTAGAATGCTTTTCAACAGTCTTTGTTGTAATAGCTGGAACATTTTCAAAAAGAATCATTTTAGCATTTGCAATTTCTGCAATTCTGATTCCTTCTCTAAAAAGAAACTGTCGATCATCGTAAAAGGATCTGGATGTATTCCCAGCTGTCGAGAAAGTTTCACATGGCATTCCTGAAGTCACAAGATCAACTCCACCTTTCGGAATGTAAGGAAGAATATCCTCCGCTTTAACATTTCGAATATCTGAGTGTATTACATGAACCTCTGGATGATTCGCTCTATAAGTATCACAACAGCTCTCTATAAACTCTATTGCAACTTTTGTGTCAAATCCGGCTGCATGCATTCCGGTACAAATTCCACCTGGTCCACTAAAGCAATCAATATGTGTATATCCCATAATTTATTTATACTCCCTCCATGCATTCTTGGAGTTACTAAAATCAACACCATGTTCTAAGCAGAAAAATTCTATATTTTTCATCGCTTTATAAGCTGGAAGTGTTTTTCCTGTTTCCCACCTATTGACAGTTGAATATGATACACCTAATGCTTTTGCGAATTCCGTCTGACTCATCAAGCTTTGTTTTCGAACCTCTTTTATATCTTTCGAAAAACACATATGTAATCTCCTTTTTTTAAATATAGCAAAATTATAGCATATGTGCGATAATCCCGCTATATTTATTGAACGCTTTCTCGTAGTCCTACTAAGGTTTTAACTGTTCCTTGTTCATTCAATCCATGTTTCTTTGCACACTCACAAAATACCTTCCGTATATTGTGCTATCAGATGTATCGATAATCTTCCTTTATCTATTTCAAAAGTCATTCCACCTTCATTATTCTGACTCTTGAATCTGAAATTCTCTGGATGCCATTCAGCAAAAGACATTAATCTACGTTGTAACCTCTTGTTATAAGTAAACACCGTTCAAAAATCAACTTCCTCGTTTGTCAGAATAATAGCTTCCATTTCATACTTCGTTAACCTTGCCATGATATTGTTTTGCTCCCATCTCAATTACAATGACTTCTTCTCTACTATGGGCTCTGCTGACTTCTCACAGTTCATTGTTACTGGGCTGATAAAACATCTATGAGACCTCCACGCTTAAGATGCCCACTCTTTCTCTCGATATATCCACCACATTTACTCTGTTATTACAAATATGATAGTTATTAAACTCTATTGCTTTTGGCCAACTTATCTCTCGTAGCCTAGCCTTATATGTGATTTCTGTCCGTCGGACCAGAGATTTGCTTACAGCTTCCTTCAGCTTGCACCTCACAATTGACCCCTTTGCTGTTCGATTATACACTTACCACTATCTTTATACCCATTAGAGCGTGCTCATTGTCACAAACTAAAAATGCAATCATACGAGAGTTCTCTGAGATTGCATTTTTTATTAATGTACTATTTTATTTTGTACTTACTTTATTTCATTATTTTTAATTCTTTTCCTCATCTGTTCATATATAAATTTCTCAAACTTTAAAAGTTTGATTGATGATTGCTGCACTCATAAATCCTATTGTCGCTATTACAACATCTGCCTGCTTGTCAGATAATAATCCAATTGTATTAAAAATAAAATCTTTCATTTATGATCCTCCACACAATGATAATCATGACTAAGAGTATTATTATATACTTTTTTCTTTTACTAGCCCTATTATCTTCATCAAAACTAATAACTTATTAGTTTGTAATATAAGAAATCAATCTCATCGTCTATAAATATTTGTTCTATGATACTGTATATATTCTTTTATTTTATCTGACATTTCAATATATTGTTTATCATCAATGTTCATAAACACTTGATTATTATGACACAATTTGCTTGATATAATAATAGCACCAGTATCATCAAAAGATATAAACCCTTTATCAAAAAGCCAATCATGATTTGGACAAAGAAGTAATCCATTATTCACATCCACTCTCTCTTCCATATCAGCCTCACACCATGGTTTAATATGACTTGCTATCAACATATCATTCCCAGATACACCACACAGACAACATTTGCTCTCATATCTTTTTAAAAGACGTTTCTTAAAAACAGATTGATTAACTCGTTGTTTCGTTATAACAATTTTCTCTGTTCCGATTACATCATTCGTGTAATCTTCAATTTCTTCAAATTCTTTAATTGCTTGACAATAATACTCTTTTTCTTTTTCTTCATCTCCATGATTCCAAGCAATTATTTTTCCATTAAGCCACTCCCCCTCAATAATATACTCATGACTTCGTCCAGGATAATGTATTATTTCTCCAGTAAACGGATATCCTTCTCCCAATATTCTATAATGATAATAATCAACCCTCTCAAATATATGTATACTATCCATGAACTTATCTGTAATTCCATCATTTGTCGAGTTATAACACATGTCAGAATACTGAAAAATAGTACTATTAGTCTTGATATTATATTTCCTTAGTAAATTATCAAGACCAGACTTTTTCAATGGCTCATCATATGAATGCGTTTTTACATATTCATTTGCAAAATCTGCTACTCTTCTATAGTCAGCCGCTAATACTGGATTTGTTTGATTTCCCCAACTCATGTTTTACTTTCTCCTTACTAATAATCCATAGTTATTATAATAATTTCTGATTCAATTGATTAAAATATAACATCATATTTTAATTTACATCTATTTTTTGTGCCTATTATGCATTACTATTATAGTAGTTATTGTTGCTATAATAGCCATAATCAACATTTCAATTAATATAAATATATGACTCATAATAAATCTAAATATAATAATTATCCCCCGCGTAATCCCCCATATAACTAAATAGCATATTAATCTAATTCCCCAGTGTAATAAAGATCCTTGTTGTCTTCCTGATATAAAATCATTTCTATATAAGAATCCTACTTTTATATATGCTACTCTATATGATATTTCACCTATGAAAAACAGTATTATCCATTCCCAATACAATGGAACAGGTAATCCCAAAGGGTCTGTCAATATATTAAAAATCAATTTGTACATATAACTATCCTCCTGTATTGTAATTATTATTTCTCCTCAAACGAAAAAATCTCTTCTATACTTACTCCAAATACCTTAGCTATATCCCAGGCAAGTTTTAGTGAAGGATTATATTTCCCATTTTCAAGATTACCAATAGTTTCCCTACGAACGCCTACCAATTCCGCTAATTCTGATTGTTGCATATTCCGTTCTTTTCTTAACTCATGTAGTCTTGTTTTAATTTTGTAATTCGGCATTAGCAATCACCATCTTTCTCGTAATGTATAAATAATAAACCATGTACAAACATATACATAGATAACAAAAATGGTGCACATACTCCTATACTAAATTCCCAGAATATTTTTAAAATGTATAATATCCATATTACTGTAATCACAAGTTCTAACAAAATACCACTAATTGCTCCTGCTTTTATAGTATGAAGTTTACTGGCTTCATCATCTTTGTCTTTCCTTTTAAATAAAGCAACATAAGGAATAACCATAAGAGGCAATATAATAACAGCTAATAGTGTAGTGATAATATTACTCAATAACTTTAAATTAATAATTCCATATATAAAAAAAGTTATTCCAGGTATCACCTCTGTAAAGAATGCGACTCTTTTTAATGACATTACTTTTTTATCTTCTTTTTTCATAATGAACCTCCTTTTATGTTATATATTTATCGCTTTCGTTATAAATATATAACATTTCTTAATTAATAAGTCAATACAAATGTGTGAAATTTATCACATTTATATCAAATCTCATTATGTATAATTTTAATTAAATTTCAATATTGATTATTTTAATTAAACCTTATATCATATATTTAAGAAATGAGTTTTTTGTCGTGTACAGCGTTATTGCTCAAGCGGGTAGCTCGTTTCTTTTTTATTTTCACCAATTCTACAACATATAAAAAAAACAGCACCCCGTCAGTACCCATCTACTGCCGAAATGCTATCCACTCCATCAATTATTCCATTAAAATCTACCCAAATATACTCATCAGATTGGCCACAACCAGACCGCCGCCGGTTCCGATGACATAGCCGAGCAGCGCCATCATGATACCAACTGGTACGAGGGCATTTGAGTATGCGCCGGCGAGAACCGGTGCTGTTGCTGTTCCACCGATGTTGGCGAGAGAAGCAACGCAGCATGTGAAGATGTCAAGTTTCAATATCTTCGCAAGTGTAATCATTATTGCCACATGGATAAGGAGGATTACGAATCCTGCGAGAAGCCATATTGGGGCATTTCCGACTGCTCCGAGGTCTGCTCTTGAGGCTATTAAGGCAATGACTATATAAAGCATTACATTTGAAATCTCCTCAGTTCCCTTAATCTTGCCAAATGGTGTCAGGGCGAATACGATACCAAGCACTGATACGATAAGGACTGTCCATGTTGTGCTGTCAAAGAATGATAAATGTGCATTAATCATGCTGCCAAGCTCCATTGAAACTGCCGATACTAAGAGTCCTGAACCGAGCAGAAGAATGATGTTCTGCCATACGAGAGGCTTTGTGTTGGCTTTTGCTTCCTCTTCGAGTGCAGCTCCAACGCCGTCGATTATGCTTGTGTCTGCCTTTGTCCATTTGTTGAACTTCTCGTGATTTCCGATTGCCCACAGAAGGAACATTACATAAAGTGTCGCGCAGATTGAATCCATAACAAGGGCGTAAGCCATTGTTGCTTCGTCAACATCAAGTGCTGCCTGGATTGCGAGCATATTGCCGCCACCTCCCATCCAGCTTCCGCACAGTGCACCGAGCGCTTTCCATGAACCTGCGCCTAAGAGCTGATGGAATATTGCATATGAAACAAAGAATCCAAGTCCGATTGACAAAGTTGCTGCGAAGAAACCGATAAGCATTTTAGGTCCAAGCTTGATGATTTTCTTCAAGTCACAGCGAAGCAGCATTATGAAAAGCATCGCATATAATATCGGGTTCTTGACTGATTTGTACACAGCGCTTGTTGCACTAAGGTCCCACACTTTCATTGTGCAAAGGAGCATAAGCCCCAGGTATATAAGTACAATTGGCGGTGCAAAATTAAAGAACACCTGTGCCTTTTTCCCTTTAAAAATCTTAGGCAGATTTACTAATACTGCGGCTGCAAATATAAGTGCCGCAAGGTACAAAAATCCATCTTTTATCATGTATAAATTCTCCTTATGGTTAATCTATAACATATTCTGCCCATTTTTCTGTAGTATATAACTAAATTTGCGGAAGTAAATGTGATGCAATCTGTCGTCACACACTTACTCCCGCAAATTTAGTTATAAACTTTTAAGTATCTCCAGCAGATATTCCCAAGTCCTCTCCACTGAAGCCACGTCCATACACTCATCAGGCGTATGCACACTTTCAAGTGTCGGTCCAAATGATATCATATCTACTCCCGGCATTTTCCCGGCAAGTATGCCACATTCAAGTCCGGCATGGATTGAGGTCACTTCTGGTTCATGGCCGTACACATTTGTAAAGCTATCAACGCATATCTTTCTTAACTGCGAATCACTCTTGTATTCCCACGCAGGATAGTCCGACATTGCGACTACATTTCCTGACAAATGTTTTACAAATGTGGTGACTCTCTCAAGCAATAATTTCTTTCCAGCCGCTGTATTGCTTCTTATAAGATATTTGTACACAAGCTTGTCTGCGTCGAGATAAGCAGTTCCAAGATTGAGAGAGGTCTGCACCATGCCCTTAATCTCCTGACTCATTTTGTACACACCATCAGGACTTAACCAGAGGGCATATATTACATTTGCAGTGCTATGAGAATTGAGAACTTTGTCTGCTGCAGCGTCTGTCTTTTCAACCTCAATCTTAGCATATGGCTCTGTCGCTCTGATTTCCTGCATCCACACAGCCTCACTCTCTTTGATGCTTTGTTCAAATGTTGTGGCATCGCAGCTTCTGACACTTACAACTGCCTTTGCTTCTTTTGGAATTGCATTTTCCTTGCCGCCACCTGAAAGCGACACAAGACGGAAATCTGCTGCCCCGCTGGCATGTGAAAGAAGTGAAGCAAGCAATCTTATCGCATTAGTGTGCTGTTTGTGAATCTCAACGCCGGAATGACCGCCGGCAAGCCCGCTTATCTTAATTTCGAAGCAGACCTGACCATTCTGCACATCACTTGCACCATCTGCCACCCAGCCCTCAGCATCCTCATACTCAACCGGAATATCGCACTCAGCTCTCACACCACCAGCACAGCTTACATACAATATTCCCTCACTTTCAGAATCAATATTAATAAGTCTCTTTGCTGTAAGGTCAGAAGTGTCGAGGTCTCTTGCGCCAAGCATTCCAATCTCTTCATCGCTCGTAAGCACTGCCTGTATAGGAGGATGCGCAATCGTATCCGAAGCAAGCACTGCCAGTATAAATGCAACAGCAATTCCATCATCAGCGCCAAGCGTCGTGCCGTCAGCCCACACCATCTTACCATCAGTGCAAGCCTTAATGCTCTGTACACTCATGTCAATATCGCAGTCTGGCTCTTTATCACACACCATATCAAGATGTCCCTGCAAAATCACAGGCTCACAGTCCTCATATCCAGAAGAACCAGCCTTAAATATAACAACATTATCAGCCGCATCCTTCCTTGCCTTAAGTCCATGCAACTTAGCAAACTCCAGACAATAATCCGCAATCATCCCGGTATTCCCAGAACCATGCGGAATAGAGCATATTTTTTCAAAATAAGAAAACACCTCACTAGGTGACAATTCATTTAACTTCATAAAAAGCCTCCTATCAATATATAAGATACAAGGAAAATAAGCTCTTGGAGGGTACCGACCAAGAGCGCTATCCAGCCCAGCACCTGGAGTGCAACGACCAGGTGCGTCCGTCTGCCACACCTGCCCCGAACACACTCGTAAATAAAATCATATTTCCAATCCGGCATATATAGCCGCTGCGGCTGGGGCAATGCAGGGTGTACGCCTGAGTCTGGCAAGCTGTGCAGAAGTTAATGCCGCCAGATGCAAAAGTTCAGGGTGCGAAAGCTCGTTCAAGCGAAGCGCGTTTGCTTTCGCACCCTGTAAAAAACTCTGCAGATGGCGGCATTTACTACTGCTAAGCGAAGACAGTCCGAAGGTGTACACCCTGCACTGCCCCAGCCGCAGACCGGTCTACACATACCTTATCGAAAAATGATTCTATTTCACATGCAATATCTCATGAGCCCTATGTGACAACGGTTTCTCAAAATACTCCTCATAGCACTGCTTAACCGATGGATTCTCATGTGAGAATCTAAGATTATCGCGCTTATCAAGTCCGTACAGCACATGACGGCGCTCCTCAACCATCACAGCGTCTTCCTTGTAAGGCTGTCCGCCACCGTTGATACAGCCGCCCGGACATGACATGATTTCAACGAAATCATAATGAACCTCGCCCTTCTTAATAGCATTCACCAAACGTCTTGTGTTGCCAAGTCCGCTCGCAACAGCTACATTTACAGTTGTCCCATTAAGGTCAAATGAAGCTTCCTTCCAGCCCTCAAGACCTCTCACTGACTGGAACGCATCCGCATCAGGATTATTTCCTGTCACAAGATAGTAAGCACTTCTGAGTGCCGCCTCCATAACACCGCCTGTTGCACCGAATATGACACCAGCACCTGTTCCTTCACCTAAAGGATTGTCAAACTCGTCCTCATCAAGTTCTTCCGGCTTTATGAAAAATGCTTTGAACATTCTTTCAACTTCTCTTGTTGTAAGAACTGCATCAACATCTTTGCCTCCGTCCCATGTACACTCATCCTTTTTTGCAAGACAAGGCATGATTGACACACAGAATATCTTTTCCGGGTCAACCCCAAGCTTTTCTGCATAATACGACTTTGTTATTGCACCAAACATCTGCTGTGGTGACTTTGCTGTTGAAAGTCTGCCTGCCATCTCAGGGAACTCGCTCTTTACGAATTTCACCCATCCTGGACAACATGATGTGAACATTGGAAGTCCTGACTCCTTGATTTCTGGAAGCCTTTCAAGAAACTCGCTTCCCTCCTCCATAATTGTCATGTCTGCTGCAAATGTTGTGTCAAATATATAATCAAATCCTATTCTTCTAAGTCCTGCAACAAGTCTTTGTGCTGTCGCATATTCCTTAGACATACCAAAATCTTCGCCCCATGCTGTTCTTACTGCTGGTGCAATCTGTACTACTGTAATGATATCCTCATTTTCAATTGCATCAAGCACGATTCCGACATCATCTCTTTCTGTAAGTGCACCTACAGGGCAGTTGCTTACACACTGACCACAAAGTGTACATGCAGTCTCCGCAATGTTCTTGTTTGCACGCACATTTACAGTTGTACGCGAACCTGTATTTACAACATCCCATATGTGCATTCCCTGAATATTATCACACACCTGCACACAACGCATACATTTGATACATTTCTGGGCATCTCTGATAAGTGGAAATGTTTTATCCCAATTATCTTTTTCTAAGATTGAATCATATGGCATCTCTGATATATTAAGTTCATTTGCAATTGACTGTAACGCACAGTTACCACTTCTTATACATGTACCACATTTGTAATCATGCTGTGAAAGTATGAGCTTGACATTAGTCTTTCTGGTTGTACGCACTTTTCTTGAATTAGTGTAGACAACCATGCCTTCTTCTACGAAGTTATTACATGCTGTAACACATCTGTCAGTACCTTCTACTTCAACAACACATACACGACATGCACCAATTGCGTTGACTTCTTTGAGATAGCAGAGTGTAGGTATTGTCTCTCCTATTGTTTTGGCAGCTTCAAGAATGGTAGTTCCTTCTTTTACTGATACAGCTTTACCGTTAATTGTTAAATTTACCATTGTTTCTCTCTGCCTCCTCTGAATGAACCAAATCCAAAATGATCACATCTTAAGCAGCGTCCAGATTCCTGACATGCTTCCTCGCATGAAAATCCATATTCAATAGGTTCAAAGTCTTTCTTTCTGTCTGCGGCATCACGCAGTGCAACCTCAACTCGTCCGCAAGGTACCTTGTCCTCATATCCGGCATAAGGTATCTCTACATCTGAAGTTATCTCGTGATGGTAGCCAAGATATTCATCAATGTTGGCTGCCGCAACCTTTCCGGCTGCTATAGCCCTGATTACTGTTGCAGGTCCTGTTACGCAGTCTCCTCCTGCAAATATTCCTTTACGTTCTTTAATCTCACTTGTATCAAGTGCCTCAATTGTTCCTCTCTTGACTGTAACGCCATGCTCCTCAAAATATCTTGTTTCGATACCCTGTCCGATGGCAACTACAATAAGGTCGCAAGGAATAAGAACCTCGTCCTTAGCTGCAGTCTTAGGTGATGGTCTGCCACCTTTTATCCTGCTTATCATCTGTGGCTGAACCCATAAACCAACTGCTGCGTCATTTTCATCTTTCTCTATTCTAACTGGTGACATAAGTTCAAGAACATCGCAGCCCTCTGCCTCTGCACCTTCAACCTCTTCCGGAAGTGCCGTCATGTCGGCTTTTCTTCTTCTATATACAATGCTTACTTTCTCAGCACCTAATCTTACAGAAGAACGGGCAACATCCATTGCTACATTTCCACCGCCAATAACAACTACTCGCTTGCCAGTATAGTCAGGCATTTCATCATCACCAATTGCACGAAGCATTTCTACTGCTGATGTTACGCCTGTTGTAGCATCCTCACCATCAATTCCAATCTTCTTGTCTGCATGTGCTCCGATAGAAATGTATACTGCATTATATTCTTTATTAATATCCTCAAGCGTAATGTCTGTTCCTACGCTTATATTTTTCTTGACTTCTATTCCTGTAGACAATATAGCGTTAATCTCCGCATCCAGCTTTTTTCTTGGAAGTCTGTAGTTAGGAATTCCATATCTTAACATTCCACCAAGCTGCTTTCTCTGCTCAAATATAGTAACCTTATGTCCCATAAGAGCCAGATAATATGCGGCACTGAGTCCTCCCGGACCACCACCGATTATTGCAACCTTCTTACCTGTTGGCTCATTACATGCTGGAACCGGAACATCACCGGCATTATCAACTGCCATTTTCTTAAGTCCCCTGATGTTGACTGGCGCGTCAATAAGTGTTCTCTTACATCTGTTTTCACATGGATGCTCACAAATGTATGCGCATGTTGTAGGCATTGGATTGTCTCTTCTTATAAGACGAACCGCGTCTGCATATCTGCCTTCATGCACAAGTGCTATGTATCCCGGTATATCTACTCCTGCCGGACATGACTTCACACATGCAACCGGCTGGTTACTGTTACATGAACAAAATCCTCTCTCAATATGTGACCTGAAATCATCCTCACAGCCATCAATACATTTTAGTACAAGCTTTGCTGCCTCATATCCGATTGCACAGTCAGCGGAATAATAGATTCCCTCTGCTGTAAGCCTGATAACATCAAGAGTTTCCTCTGTTGCGTTACCATCAAGCACATCATCAAAAAGTCTCGCAAGCTGTCTAAGTCCCACACGGCATGGGACACATTTGCCACATGACTGTGCAAGACACATTTTTATAAATGATCTCGTAAGGTCGATAGTACACAATCCCGGTGGACTTGCTACTATTCTTCTCTCTAAATCCTGATATAAAGACTCCATTGTAACCTGAGCCTTATCCTTAGTAATAATCGTTAATCTGCTCAATTCCCGCTCCATTTCTGCATATTGCGTATGTCGTATTGCTGCTTGCCAGTATACCGCTAGGCAGTTCCATATAACATTTTACACAATATATATTAATTTGAAAAGGAAGGTTATTTTTTTCACACAATAACCTTCCCTTCATCCATTACTTGTGGTCGCACTTTGTGCACTGGCTCGTTTCTTTGTCAGTTTCTTTCTTGTAAAATGCACCTGACCAGTCACATATGCTCTGCAATATTGGCATTACAGATAAGCCCTTTTCCGTAAGTGAATATTCAACTCTTGGCGGAATCTCGTCATATGATTTTCTTGATACAATATCATCCGCAATCAGTGCCTTTAATGTTGTTGAAAGAACTGCATCTGTAATATTCACCAGTTCTGCCCTTAACTCACTATATCTTAATGTCTTCTTATCCGCCAGAACACATATAACTCTTGATTTCCATTTGCCTCCAAATACTTCCAGACCGTATTCCAATGGACATCTGATATCTGATTCTAATTTCTTGTGGTACATAAATCTCTCCTTTGTTTTTGGCATTTCTTTATAATATCATTATAACAATTATTTTAAAAGCTGCTCTCTTAGAACACCACAGGTACGCACTCCTTCACCAACACCACGATTAGAAGCATATTGTCAAGTGTGTATGTCAGATTTTTATATATTCATCGTCATATATGGGGGAATGCATATAATTCCATCTTTTACAATTAAATTTCTTGGATGAATAATATAACTTTCCCCTATGCGCTCCTTGTATTTTTCTCTGAAATTATTTAATGAGGTTGTTTTATATTGCTTTCCAGACTTTACTTCAATCGGAAACATCTTATATTTTAATCTGCTACTATTTGAAATGATAAAATCAATTTTCATATCATTTCGGTGCTTATTTTCATTATAGTGTGTATAAAAATATAACTTATGTCCATTCGCCACAAGCATCTGAGCTATTGCATTTTCATAAAGCATTCCTTCATTAATCTGTAATTTGC
>ENA-UOJB01000681-UOJB01000681.1-human-gut-metagenome-genome-assembly--contig:-C48-NODE-681-length-34880-cov-15.384465_pt1 | contig 34880 bp, 35 predicted proteins | sample MGYA00242338_ERZ723885 | MGnify/ENA metagenome assembly ERZ723885
GGTGCCGGTGACCGGACTCGAACCGGTACGCTGTCGCCAGCGGCGGATTTTGAGTCTTGTAAGCCACGATTTCCTGCACTTTCTTCCGCATCGTTCCACAGCCGAAAGCCCTTGCAATTCAGGGGTTTTCGGCCTTTTTTTGTATTTTTAAGAAAACTTCAATTTGTAAGAAAAAACACATTTGGGGAGAACTAGGGCAGAACTAGGGCAGAACTCCCCGTGCTTACAGTCTTTCACTAACGACACACTATATCATAGCACAGGAGAACAATTCAATATGAAAGGCAGAAGCAAGAAATATTATCGCAAAATTTTTCGCGCATATCCCGACATGGTAACGCTGCTTCAGTTTCGAGAAATGCTTGGCGGTGTAAGTGATAACTTTGCGCGCAAGCTAATCCACGAAAAGCACGTTAAGAGCATTTTCATCAAGCCGCATTACTATATCTCGAAAAACAGCGTAATTGAATATGTGCTCAGCGAGGACTATGCAAAAAGAAAAGTGAGGGATCATGTATGAGGGAATATTTTATCGACGGTATACCCTATGTCAGCAAAGAACAATTTTGCAAATTGGCTCATGTTCGGAAAGCAAACGCCTTGAAGTTGATTCAAAGCGGGCTTATTCCTTACATTGATATTGGAGATCAAACACATCGCTATCTGATCCGTCAATCTGATGCCGAGGCCTATTTAACGGATAGGGCTCATGATCCGGCAAAATATAGTTTTCAAAGGGAATCTCGGATTCAAACGTATCCAGGCAAGTTTGACCGGAACTTTGCGAATGAACTGTCACAATACGCATCAGTGTTATGGAAAGATGAACCGCAGATGCTCACAGTACAGCAGGTGCATGATCTGCTGGGTTATTCGGAGCATGTGATTCGCAGATGGTATACAACCTGCGGACTTGCAGTTGTACGCTTGGGAACCCGAGCTTATATTCCCAAGAAAGGTTTGCTGAGATTTATTGGAAGCAAGTCGTTTCATTCCATCAAAGAAAAAAGCGCTGCACATGTGGATTTAATAAGGAGTGTTGATTATGAGGGAGCATAATGTTATCGTTATTACCAATTCAAAAGGCGGAGTCGGGAAAACTACCACAGCGCTGAATCTAGGCGCAGCGCTTACGGCGAAAGAAAAGAAGGTCCTTCTGGTTGACAATGACCCACAGGGCAATCTGACGGCTGCGTTAGGATATACTCCAGGAGAACAGAGAAATACCCTGGCAAAACTACTGCTTGTTCAAATTGACTCGCCAGAAGATTTAGACCTGCACCTTCCGCGCACCGTGATACATACCGAAACCGGTATTGACCTGATTCCCGCCAATAAGCGTCTTGCGGACGCTGCGGCCCGCTTACAGGTCATGCAGCTTTCGCAATATAATGCCGCCGGTTTCTCCGATACCCTTTGTGAGAAGATAATGGAGAAGCTGCTGGTTTCTCTCCGCGAACAGTATGACTACATTATTATTGACTGCGGACTGAAACACGAGCTTTTGACCATCAACGCACTCGCCGCTGCCGATTATTGCATTATTCCAGTGCAGGCACATTTCCTTGCAAGTGAAGGAATTCCGGATGTATTGGAAATGGTGAAAAATGTTCAGAACCGATTTAATCCTGATTTGAAGATTGCAGGCATTCTCTTGACTATGTATCAATCGCGCCCTCAGCTCTGTCAGAGCGTTCGAAACAGTGTAAATGATATCTACGGTGAGAGTCTACATGTTTTTGAGCGCCCAATCGAGCAGACAATCAAGGTCGCCGAGTGCCCTGCTGCAGGAATGAGCATTCTTGATTATGCACCTAAGAATCCTGCTGCCGAGTCATACCGCAGCCTTGCCCTGGAGGTGCTTCATCTTGCCTAAACGCGACATGAATGACCTGCTAAAAAAGCGTATGAGCGCCACACAGCAGGCTGCTGAAATTGTGGTGGGCGACGAGGCGTATGAAACGCTGTTTAGAGGTGCACCAGCACCGGAGACATCGAGATTCTGTGATCTGCCGATAGACAGGCTTCGCCCATTTTTTACTGCCGACATCGGGTTCCATCCCTATCCGCCAGAGAAACTCAAAGCATTTTCACAGCAACTTGCCGAGCAGGGGATCTACGAGCGTGTTATCGTCCGCCCTATCTCGGGCAGCAACGATTATGAGATCCTCGCCGGTCACAACCGCACGAAGGCATGGCAGATGTCCGGGCATGACATGATCCCAGCCGAGGTGGTGAGTGCCGACGACGCAAGGGCTGTCTCTATTGCTGTTGCCACCAACCTCCTGCGGCGTCAAGACCTTACCATCATTGAGCGTGGCAAGGCATATCGTGCGCTGCTGCGCGAAAACAATCGGCACGGTCAGTGGGATGCAAATCAAGCAGAAACAACTTTTGGCGATTCTCGCCAAAAGTTGCAAGAGGGCGATACGGACAGTACCTTTGGCGAGAATCGCCAAAGGTACAATGTCCGTAAACTCGTGGCAGATTTCTTTGGTGTGACCGAGTACGAGATCCGCAAAGCAATCAAGCTGGCGGGCCTGATTGGGCCGCTTGCAGATATTTTGGAAGACACTCCACGCAAGCTGCCGATTGCCTGCGCTGAGTTGATTGCTGACTACGACATATCCACCCAGCAGGCATTTGTGGAGATGTGCTCTATCGAGGGCTACACGCTCAATAAGGCCACGGTGCAGAAAATCACCCACACCTGTCCGCCCCCTTCTGTGGGAAAACAGGAGATTTACGCTGTATGGCGGCAGGCTCGCGCCGAGGAAGCCCAGCGCCGTACTGCACCTCCAAAGAAGATCAGCTTTGACCGCAGGAAGTTCGCTCCGTACCTTGAAAAGCTGGGCAGCGACAAGGAACTTGAAGAGTTGTTTTTGGCGTTCTTGCGGCAGCGGGTCGGCTGATGTATAATGAAAAAGAGTAAAAGAAAGGATACAGAACGCTATGAGCGAACAGGAAAAAATCCAGCTTTTTGAAGATCAAAAGATCCGCACAGCATGGGATACAGAAAAAGAAGAATGGTATTTTTCAGTTACCGATGTCATTTCTGTTTTGACAGGTCAGCAGACCGCTCGTGGAGCGAGCAACTACTGGGCCAAACTCAAGCAGCGGCTGAAAGAAGAGGGCGCAGATGAACTGCTGACAAATTGTCAGCAGTTGAAAATGACCGCATCTGACGGAAAGCGCCGCGCAACCGATGTTGCTACTACGGAACAGCTCTTGCGTATCATCCAGTCCGTTCCGTCTCCCCGCGCGGAGCCAGTGAAACGCTGGCTTGCCGAGGTTGGCCGCGAGCGCATTGAGGAAACCATTGACCCGGAACAGGCCATTGACCGTGCTTTGGAAACCTATCTCAAAAAGGGCTATGATCCCGACTGGGTGCACCAAAGGCTCCTTTCTATCCGTATCCGCAATGAGCTCACCGACGAATGGCAGAAGCGCGGAGTGGAAAAAGGTAGGGAATTTGCGATCCTGACCGATGAGATTTCAAGGGCGTGGTCCGGTATGACAACCCGGCAGTACAAAAATCTCAAGGGACTAAAAAAAGAGAATCTGAGGGATAACATGAGCGATACTGAACTCGTGCTGACCATGCTGGCGGAGGCTTCCACACGAGATATTTCCAAGGCATCAAAGCCCGTTGGTTTTGATGAGAGCGTAAAGGTTGCTAAGCGTGGCGGCAATGTTGCAAATGTTGCGCGGCAGCAGCTTGAGGCGGAAACCGGTCAGCCTGTTATTACTTCGCAGAATGCCGTTCAGTTAAACGCGGCGGTCACAGAAATGATCGAAGCATCGGCGCAGGCGGTTGACCACCAAGATGATTCAAAAAGCAAATAGAGTTTTCTTGATATGGAGTAAAAACAATGAAGGAGTATGCGCAATGAGCACATTGTCTGCAAAAGAGTATAAGTGCTTTGAAGATATCAAGCGAATCCGTCCAGATGGCTCAGAATACTGGGCAGCAAGGGAGCTTGCTCCCGTGCTGGACTATGCAAAATGGGAGAACTTCTATAAGGTTATCAAGCGTGCCATGATTGCCTGCGAGAACAGTGGACGCAGTACCTCGGAATGTTTTCCTGAGGTCAGGAAAACATCTCCCATGCCGAATGGAGGAGTAAAGGACATCCTTGATTACGAGCTTTCGCGTTATGCCTGCTATCTGATCGTCCAGAATGGTGATCCGCGCAAAGAGGTGATCGCTCTTGGGCAGACATACTTTGCAATTCAAACCTACCGGCAGGAGGTCGCAGACCGCTTTAATCAGCTGGATGAGGATAGTCGCAGGCTTGTGGTTCGCGGTGATATCAAGCAGTGGAATCAGCTTTTGGCAGAGACTGCGCGAAACGCAGGCGTTATCACGGCTGAAGAATTTGCAATCTTTCAGAATGCCGGATATATGGGCTTGTATGGCGGAATGACGGTAGATGATATTCACCGCAGAAAGGGACTTGCCATTGGACAAAAGATACTTGATTACATGGGGAGTACGGAGTTGATTGCTAACCTGTTTCGCATTTCGCAGACTGAGGAAAAGCTGCGCAAGGATCAAGTTTCGACTTCCGATGCCGCGACCGCTGTTCATTATGCTGTCGGGAATGAAGTAAGGGAGGCAATCCGAAAGATCGACGGCACCATGCCGGAGGATCTTCCAACACCTGAAAAGAGCATTGCGCAGTTAGAGCGCGAGCAGATGGAACGCCTGAAACAAAAGGCGATTGATGGACAGCTCATGCTGGATGAATAGGACGCTTCCACGTAAGATCTTAAAATAATTGGATAATTTGCTGAAAGGCTCGACACCGTGAGGTGCCGGGCCTTTCCTTTTGAACGAGGTGAAAAATGAACAATCTATGGAACCGCAGCGTTGGCCCGTTTGATGAGGCGGCTGCACAGAGGCACAGACACATGGGGATGCTTGATTGCAACGGGGATGTGAACGCGGATGCAGTAAATTTCCTTGCCCATCTTTGCGCAGGCCTATTCTTTGATGCCCTTTGCGATTCTTATGTTGAAATGCAAACCGTATCCAGGATATGTCAGGCTTTTTGTAAGTCTGAAAATGTAGAGGCGCAGAGAGTAGTCTTAATGATCTGCTCAGAGTATGACGCGATGAACCATCCTGTCCCGGAAGCTATCTGGTGGATCTCCGGCAGTAAATTATTGGTGCCGCCATTCATTGAAGGATTTCTCAGTTATCTGAGGGAATATTTAAAAGAACTGGAGGTGATGTGATTATGCGAGCAATTAAAGTCTACTGCCCGCCCGGAGTGGAACCTCCGCTTTACGCTTTCATTGATGCTCTGGACGGAAAACTCAAGGCTAAGCTCCTGTGGCAAATCTTTCGACTGAGAAATCTTTCTGCCTGTGAGCTAAAGGAACCTCATTTTAAGCACTTTTCACTGGAGAGATACAGTCAGATGTATGAACTGCGTGAAAAGGGCAAAGTCCTCATTCGAATCGTTTTCACGGTGCAGAATGAGGATGTTATTTTATTGACGTCCTTTATCAAGCGGCAGCCTCGGGATACGATGAAAGCTCTAGATCAATCTCTGTACATACTGTCAGACATCCAGCAACATCCGGATCGTACAAGCAACTTCGATTTTCAAAGGGAGGCCACGGCGTGAAAAAGCTGATTTACCGCATTTCGGCCGCAATTGTTGTTGCCGGAATTATCATTATGAAACGGAGGACACAACGCACATGAAAAAAATCATTAGCACCTGTATCGCCCTGATGGTTTCTGCTGCATGCTCCATCAGTGCTTTTGCAATGGAAGTACCGACTAATACGACCATTCAGGACCTCAATGGTGTACGGCAGTATATTAAGATCTATACGGTCGCACCGGACACAGATCCGCAGTCGCTGATCGATGATGTTTTTGAATACGACGGATATACTTATACCTATTCGTCCATGACGAAGGAAGAGCAGTCCTATTCGGAGAAGGAGCATCACACCGAGACCGTAACAGCGGACACGGAGAAGAGTGATCTGTCCGTGGTGCTGAAGGCATTATCCCCGTCCATCGAGTATGACGACGGAGAATTTCGAGGAACGCTCTATCTTGACCACTCGACGATCAGCACGGTAGCGTCTGGTTACACAACGAAGAGCTACACCGTCAGTGCGACCAAAGAAATTGACAATCTCGATACGAACGACATGGCTTACGTCCCTGATACGACTACAAAAAATGGCGTAACAGTTCAGCTCCAATCGGTAGATTGGCAGGTGCAGGGAACGTCGTTGGTCGATGACATTCTCGTGCCTGCTCAGTACAAAGCTGTTGCCACCTACGCAGGGAGAGCATCTTATCGCGCGGCGACCGGATATGTTACGACTGCAAAATATATCGGTGATATCGTTGCAGAGGGGATCGAGAGTGTTACTTATACGGTGATCTATACCGGTACACCGTCGAGTATCCTGCAGCGAGTAGCCGCCAAAAGCGCAGAGGGCTTCCCCGTTATTTTAATTTCCCTTGTTGTTATCGTTCTTGCAATTACTGCCGCTGTACTCATTTGGCGTTGCCACAAGAGACGCCAAGAGGATACAGTTTATCACGAAGATTTTTCAGAGGAGGAAGATGAACATGAAGAGTAAAAAGCGCTGGTTTGTCACGGCTCTCACCGCCTGCTTAACGCTTTCGCTGGGAATCTGCGTAGAAGCATTAGAGTACGACTTTGACGGCGTAGAGGATACCGAATATTATCCCTCCACGAGCTATGAATCTCTCTATGGTGCTAAATACAATTATGGCGGGAGCAATGCAACGGACTACCAGTGGCCGGCATTACCCTATGGAGTGTCCAGCAATACAAGTGTCGGATGTATGGAAAAGGTTCGATTTCCTGGCTTGGTAGGCTCTATCGGGGGAAGCGGTATCAAGAGTAATATCACGAATCCGATTCAGCAGGAACCGCAGATTCCATCAACCAGCTACCAGCCTTCCGCCTATACAAGCGTTGACGGTATGGAACGCAAGGATGGCAGTATCGGTACGCTGAAAATCCCATCCTTGAACATCAATATGAAGGTATGGGAAGGCGAAACCAACACCAGCATGGCAAAGGGACTCGGCCATTATAGCTCCACTTCCGGCTGGGATGGGAATGTTGGCGTTTGCGGGCATAACCGTGGTGCCAAGTACACCATCGGCAACATCAAAAACTTGAAGGATGGTGATACAATCACTTACACAACGGTCTATGGAACCCGTACCTATGAGGTTGTAACAGTAGAGACCATTGCCAGTTCAGACTGGAGCTACCTACAGGCGACATCCGATAATCGTATTACCATCACCACCTGTCTTGCAAATCAGCCCAGCAAAAGGGTTTGCGTTCAGGCTGTAGAGGTGAAGTAAAGCCCTTGCGGCACTAAGGCTTTCGTCAGGTGCGTTTTATCGGCGTAGGCATTTCAAATAAACCTTTGACATAGCATGATTTCTGTATTATTCTCAAACCACTCCGGAGAATAGAAGTACAAAAGGAAGTATTTGGTTGATACAGGAATTTAAGTCCCCGAGGAAGGACGATGAGATCAGAGTCCAAATGGACATTACGGTCGATCTTCCTGCGGAAGTAGCGGAGCAGGCTGAGCGGCTTGGCATTTACGAGTTTGAGCGCTGCGTTTTCAATCCGGATACCTGCCGCATGACTGCCAGTGTAACCACTACATTTTATCGAAAGGGAGCGTAGTCAAATGAAGAAGAGCCTTTACTTAATTGCCGGTATTTTGATTGGCATTACACTTTTTGGCGGGTCATCCGTTTTGGCTGCCGGGATCACAGCGGAGCGCAGCACCAACCGCATTTATGTGGATGGACAGGAAGTACACCTGACGGCGTACAACATCAACGGCAACAATTACGTTATGCTGCGTGACGTCGGCAGAACGGTCGGCTTCAATGTCTATTGGAACAGCGATGCCAAATGTGTACAGGTCGAATCGAAAAAGCCGTACACCGGCGAAGCGCCGGTAACGTCTGCGGAGGCAAAGCCCGTGGAGCAGCCTGCGCAGACAGATGTTGCCGCTGCAAAGCAGGACATCATTGACCGCACCAATGCCCTGCGTAAAGAAAATGGCGTTGCCGCGCTGCGCGTCAACGACAGGCTCATGCAGGCGGCGCAGGTCCGCGCCGATGAGATCGCCGCGAGCGGTGTTTACTCTCACACCCGTCCGGATGGACGCAAGAGCAATACCGTCACCGACAGCAAGTACACCGGTGAAAACCTACACAATATCTCGGAGCTGTATCTCGAGCAGCAGCACAAAACGCTCTCTGAGGCGGTGGTCGAGCTGTGGTCCAACTCCAAGGCCCATGCGGACAACATGACAAGCTCCCGCTATGGTGAGATCGGCGTTGGGCTGGCGCGCGGTATTGACAAGGACGGCTTCGACTGCTGGTATTGCGTGCAGGTCTTTCTGCTGGACGGCTGTGAAGTCACCTGGGTGGATACGCCCGTAATGAAATGATATATCAGCGCGGGCAGAACAAAAGCGTGGACATTCCGACATTCGTTGGGTATAATAAAACCAAAGGAGGAGTGCTTATGATCTATTCGATCTACGAAATTCAGCAGCGGATCGCGCCAGTGGCGAAGCAGTACGGTGTGAAAGCGGTATTCCTCTTTGGCTCTTACGCAAGAGGTGAAGCCCGTGAGGACAGCGATATCGACCTGTTGGTCGATACCAGTGGAACGAACCTGCGCAGTCTCCTCTCTTTGGGGGCGCTGTATTGCGACCTTGAAGCGGCACTGCAAAAGCCGATCGATCTGATTACTGTCAGCGCGCTGGAACAACGTGCGCAAATGCCCAGCGAGGAAATGTTCCGTGAAACCGTAATGAAGGAGAAACTGAATGTATATGACGCAGCCTGACCGCCAGCGCATCCAGCATATCCGCGATTACTGCGAAGAGATCCGCAAGACCATCGAACGCTATGGAGAAGGCTTTGCGGTCTTTGACCAAGACGCAGATTACCAGCGCTCTATTGCATTTTCCATCCTGCAAATCGGTGAGCTGAGCGGCGGCCTATCTGAGGAATATCGCAAAGCGACCAGCAACCGCGTGCAGTGGGGACCGATGAAGGGAATGCGAAATCTTGTCGCGCACAGCTACGGCAGTATGAACCGCGAGATCATTTGGGAAACCGCGGTCAATGACATTCCCACCCTGAAGCAGTTCTGCGAGGAGCAGCTTGCAGAAAACTGAAAATTGAACGATATACAAACAAAGCAGACCGAGTTTACTCGGCCTGCTTTTCTTTTACAAAAAAGGAGGAATAACCTTGAAAACGATCCGAACAAAATTCTTGTCATTATTGCTTGCACTGGTGACGATCTTGAGCCTGCTGCCGACTGCGGCTTTCGCTGCGTCGAACACGGGTTCCGGCCTCAAGATTACCACCAACCAGGCATATTGGTCGACGCGCCTGCTCGCCAACGGTACCCCGTACAGCTACCGCCCGCCGCTGGCAGACGGCAAGCTCGTGTACTGCATGGATAGCGGCCTCGGCTATCATTACGCAACGCCTTCATACCTGAATTCCTTTACATGGACGTCCGGCACCGGTGCAGATGCAGATGCCGTATTGCAGTCGGCACTCACGAACAGCGGCCTCAGCGAAATGGATGCCGCGACCGTTGAGAATGTCAAGTGGATGATGACCTACCTCAACGACTGCAAGGAATCCAACGTCGGCCAGCTTTTTATGGCGGTACAGACCTACGTTTGGGAGAATCAGTCCTATAAGGGCGAGCCCGGCGGAGACGGCGATGCGGGCGGCTATGCCAACGCCGACACCTACGAGCTGTATCTGAGCCTTATCGACTCCCTCCTCGCAAAGAAAGCAGCTGAGGATGCCGAGTTCCAGCGTCAGATCGAGGAGTACGCTGCGCAGGGCATTGCTGCAACCATCGTGGAGGATGAGAGTGCAAGATGGGCGGTGTATGCGATCTCCAGCAACCGCAAAAATCAGTCATTCTTTAACTACTATGGACCGCGCAAGCTCGTAACGGGCGAGCCAGCGCCTGACCAGCCGGAGCAGCCAACGGGCGGCACGGGCAAAATCACGCTGAAAAAGACTGCTGGCGGTACCACAACCGGTCTCGCCGGTGCGCGCTTTAGCATCTACTTTAACGGCCAGATCGTCGGCAGCGACATCACCAATGCGCAGGGTGAGATCTATGTTGAGAACGCCGCCACCGGCCTTTGGAGCTTTGTCGAGACCTCCGCACCGGACGGTTACTGTGTCGATCCCACGCCGAAGAGCGTGTACGTAGATGTAACTGAGGGTGACCGCGAATACACTGTTGCGGCGGTCAACTACGAAAAGCCCGATATGAAGATCATCAAGCGCGACGCCATGAGCGGCAAACCGATTGTCGGCACGGTATTTTCGGTGAAGTCTGTTACCGGCAGCTATTCCACCTCCGTCACGACCGGGACGGACGGTTCCGCAACGCTCTCGGCCATTCCTGCCGGTGTCTATGTTGTGCGTGAGGAATCCGTTCCCGAGCCGTACATCGTGAGCAATACGGAGCAGACCGTGGCGCTGCGCCCCGGCAAAACCTCCGAGGTCACTTTCGTTGACTATGAAAAGCCCGGTCTTGAAATTGTCAAGAAGAACATCGCCAACGGAGAGCCCATCGAGGGCGTGACCTACCGTATCGAGCAGATCGACGGCAGCTTTTCTACCAGCGCCACGACCGATAACCATGGGCGGATTTTCCTCGACTCTGTTCCTGTTGGCACATTCAAAGTAACGGAGATCAATGTCCCCGGCCATGTCATTCTCAGCCCCATTCCGCAGGAGGTAGCGCTGAAAGCCGGCGAAACCTCTACCGTCACCTTCTTCAACGCCCTCAAGCCCAGCTTGGAGATCCGCAAGGTAGACAGTGTCACCGGCGATCCTGTCAAGGGTGCCAAGTTCCAGATCTGGTATGGCAGCAACCATACCGACACCGGTGAGCTCAACGATCTCGGCACTTACTTTTCTGACGCAAGCGGAAAAATCATTCTCCCCGAGGTCAAGGATGGCTGGTACAAAGTAACGGAATTGGAACCTGCGTCCGGGTACGCCATCAAGGAGCCTGCCACGCAGGAATGCTTCATCTCCGGTGGCGAGAGCAAAGTCCTGACCTTTGAGAACACGCCCCTTTCCGCCATCATCATCCGCAAGGTGGACAGTGAGAGCGGTCAGCCGTTGGAGGGTGCATGGTTCCGCATCCGCTACCTCGGCGGCACCTCCGGTACAGGCGGCACTGTGGTTGGCGAGTACAAAACATCCAGCAATGGCACCATCGTTGCAACCGGCCTCAAGGCAGGCACTTATGTCTGCGAGGAGATCTCCGCGCCGGATGGGTATGTGATCACCGACACCGCGGAAACGGTCTATCTCTCCGGTAAGGATCAGGACGTCATTACCGTGACCTTCGGTAACGATAGGATGGGCTCGTTGCTTGTTGTGAAAAAGGACGCCGTGACCGGCGCACCCATCTCCGATGTAGAGTTCTTCATCACCGATTCGGACGGAAGTGTGATCGGCAACGCCAACGGAAAGTATGTGACCGATAGCGCGGGCACCATCCGCATTGACGGTCTGACCCCCGGCATGACGGTCATCGCAAAAGAGGTGCGGGCAAAAGACGGCTATATTCTGGACGATACCCCGCAGAGCATCAAGATCAAGCGCAATTCCGTGATGACGCTGGAGTTCCGCAACCAGCCCAGGGGCGGCGTTTTGGTGAAAAAGGTGGACGCTGTGACGAACGCTCCCATCTCTGACGTGGAGTTCCTTGTCACGGATTCCGACGGCAATCTCATCGGCAACTCCAACGGCAAGTTCGTGACGGACAGCGCAGGCACGTTCACCATTACGGACATCGCCCCCGGCACCACACTTGTCATCAAGGAAACCCGTGCGAAGGCGGGGTACATTCTCGATGATACCCCGCAGACGGTTAAGGTCAAGTCCAATGAAGTTGTCACGGTGGAGTTCCGCAACGCCCCCAAGGGCAATCTCATCATCGTAAAGCAGGACTCCGTTACAAAGGAGCCGCTGGAAGGTGTCGAGTTTAAGATCACCTACGCAGATGGCTCGTATGTAGATGCCGAGGGCGGCACGTTGTCCTCCACCGGCCTGTACCGGACGGATAAGGCGGGTAAAATCACCATTTCCGGTATTTCCGGCACCGTGGTGGTCGCAGAGATTGAAACGATCCCCGGTTACACCATTGACGAGAACAGCCGCACGCAGACTGTCGCGGTCAATCCCAACGACACGCAGACGCTTTATTTTTACAACACGCCTGTAGGCGGGTTGCAGATTATCAAGAGCGACAAAGACAGCGGAAAGCGTATCGCCGGGGTCAAATTCGAGATCCGCAAGATGAATGGTGAGATCATCGGTGCCTACACAACGGACAGCGACGGTGTTATCTATCTCCCCGAAGCTGAAAGCGGCTGGTACACCGTGACGGAATTGGAGGCTGCGTCCGGCTACCTGCTGGATACCACGCCCCACCGTATTGAGGTCAAGGACGGTCAGACGGCCACGTTGGAGATCACCAATCGCAAGGCCTGTTCCATCCTCATCCACAAGATCGACGCCAACACCGGCGATGGCATCTATGGCGTTACCTTCGTTATCTACGATTCCGGCAGGAACCCCATCATGGAGGTCACAACGGATCAGGACGGATATGCCTATGTTGATAAAGAACTGACCGCAGGAAAATACTATATCCGTGAACTGGAAGCGGCGGACGGTTATATCCTTGACAAGCAGTATAAAACCGTTTATGTGGAAGCTGGCAAAACCAGCACCATCGAGTGGGAGAATACCGCTGTTACTGGTCAAATTCAGATTACCAAGTATGCTGCTGAGTCCAATGCTATTACCGGTCAGGCTGGTGGCGTTACGCTTAAAGGGGCAACCTTTGAAATTGTCCGCGAGCGCAGCGGTAAGGTAGTAGATTATATTACCACCGATGCGAGAGGCGTTGCGGCTTCCAAACCGCTCCCATTAGGCCGTTATCTCATCCGAGAGGTATCTGCGCCAGCGTACTATCAGGTGTCTGCCGAAACCTTTGATGTAACGCTCGAATACGCGGGACAGATCATTAAGCTGGCGGCTTATAATAAGCCTGCTGAGCTGGGAGTTACACTGACGAAGACCGGAATCAAAGAAGTACTGGCGGGCAGTAAAATGTCCTACCGCTTCACAATCGCCAACACCTCTAATGTGGATTTGCAGAATTTCTATTTCCATGACAAGATTCCTTATGATGTAACGACCGCGTCTGCTTTGACTACCGGAACCTATAATGCACGGCTCACTTATCGAATCCTTTATAAGACCAACTACAATGATTATCGCGTGTTGGCCAGCAATCTTCTCAGCACCAATAATTACTCCTTTGGCCTAAGCGGTTTGCAGCTTATGGCCGGCGAAGTCGTGACAGATATTTACTTCGACTTTGGAACTGTCCCCTCTGGTTTTCAGAGTGTGACAAAGCCGACTCTCATGGTATCTGTTAACCCAAGAACAGCAAATAAATACTATGTGACAAACCGAGCTGGTGCCGGTGGAAAATTTGGAGAGACCTGGCAGTCCGCTAATGCAAGTTGGATTACCATTGTACGCAATCTCACTCCCGTTAGGAAGCCTCTTCTTCCTAAAACCGGCTACTAAAAACGATAAAGGGCAGCGATAGTTTTTCTATCGCTGCCCTAACTAATCAATGATACAAGCGGTTCAAGAGGCGGTGGTTGCCTTGATAAGGACGCTTGTCAAAACACGCTGACTCTCTCTGCTACAGGAATCACAGAACTGATTCTTCATTGCAAATTCCATGGCATTCGCGATGCGCTTGAAGTCTTTTACCTCTAAGGCATCTTCTGTAAGGTGACGATGTACCAGCAGATATGCGTCGCGAACGTCTGCGGAGACATTTGCTCCGGAGAAAAGAGTCTCGATTATGCCGTCAATCATTGCGATCTCTTCGCTCGTAAAAACCAAAATTCTCACCTCACATGGTGTCGATTATAGCAGACAGCGGTCGTAATTTCAAGGAAAGATGTAGGCGGCAAAAATGGCAGAGAGACATTACTCTTTCTTAGAGCATGAGGAGATGACCAATGAAACCAAACAAAGGATTTATTACTGTGTTCATGATGGTGCTTATCAGTATATCACTGTCCACTTTCTCGCGTGCCGCTTTCGACACCTTTTCTGATGTCCCGAATGATTCACCGTTCCATGAAAGCATATTCTATCTCGCCGAACGCGGCATCGTTCGTGGTGAAGGAAATGGTCGATACGTACCGGATGCACCTGTTACCGTGCGCCAGTGGGCAATGATGCTCTGCCGCGCATTGGGCAACGATGATCCGCTCAATTATGATGATGACTGTATTCGGCGGGGCTACTCAGATGGATGGCTGGAGATGACAGCTATTACGGCACCGGATTCTGACCTTTGCCGCTATGCCATCTACAAAAGCGGCTTTGCCGCCTTTGGTGTTGACCTTTACAGTTTACAGCTCTACCCGAACGAGGGCAAGCTGTCCCAACAGAGCGAAGTTCTTCGCGCTGCTGCGGATTTTGGCCTGTGCGAAGAGACATGCGACGGGACAGAAATCATCACACGAGGAGAGGCTGCGGAGCTTCTTTATGCGCTGCTGACCAAGACGTTTGCTGTTGTGCCGCCGCCTATGTTATATAACATACCTCTGGACAACAAAGCGGGCGTCGCTTTGAACAACTACTTGTTGGAGATTCAAAAAATTCCCGAATCAATGATGCAGTCATTTGCCGAAAAGGACTGGCGGTATGTTATCGATTTCGATTACCTTGCAAAGCTGAGCAAAAAATATGATCTTGGCTGCACCGGGGCGACCGTCTATGAAGGCCGTAAAATCATCGTATCCTCAGCGAAATCCACTATTCACGAATTTGGACACTTCCTCGATGGAATGATGGGCTTTCCTTCCCGGACGAAGGGCTTTTATCAAAGAGAGTCTGCATCGGCAGCATCGCTCCTCCGTACATATGCGCTTACCGACGCGCAGGAATATTTTGCGGATTGCTTTGTGTACTGGATCAAAAATCGCGGTGATGGCAAAAAGATGGCAATGCTGCAAAACGCTGCGCCTGAGACCTATCATTATTTCAAGATGCTCGAGGAAAATGACTGGAAACCCAGTTTATCGCCTTAGTTCCAAGGAGAACCTTATGAAAAGAATTTACCATTTCTATTTAACTTGTATGACCCTCACGTTGACTATGCCCATGATGATCGTCAGCGCCTTTGCCGTGGATGATATGTGGACAGTAGCCAATAACATTATCGTAGATGTTTACGGGAAAATTGTCGGTGTCAGCACGGTTCTGGCAGGGCTGATGTCCGCTGTTGCGGTGATCGGCGCAAAGCTTTCCAATAACCAGCACAAAGTCGATCAGGCGTGGGACTGGCTCAAACGCATCTGGATCGCCTGGGCAATCATCAACGGCATCGGCGCATTCATTGCATATGTTGCGCCGCTGTTCAACGGCCTTGCGACACTGACCCCGTAAAAGTAGAGATAGCTCCGGCAAAAGGAGGTGTCCACATTGCTTGAGCTGATTTTCCAGGGATTCATGGAGTGGGCTTATGGGCTTGCGCTGGAATGCTGGGAATATTTTTCATCATCGCTGCTTGACATCATGAGCATGGATTATGCGTACATGAAAAGTCATGTCCCCGTGATGGTCAGCATCGCACAGGTGCTTCTGGCCGTTGGCTGGGCGCTCCTGATAGGCAATCTTGTCTTTCAAGCCCTCAAAAGTATGGCAGTCGGCCTCGGCTTTGAAGGAGAAGACCCGAAACTATTATTTACCAGGACCTTTGTGTTTGCCTTCCTGCTGATGGCGAGTCCGCAGATCTGCGAAGTGGGACTAAGCCTCACGGCAAGAATCATAGAGCTTTTAGAGATACCTGATGCCATCAACGTGACGCTTGTGGACGAAGGAGTGTTCGGTTCTCTCGGTGCGGCTTGGCTGCTGGTAATCATCTTTGGCCTGATTATCATGCTTAAGGTATTCAGGCTTTTGCTGGAAATTGCGGAGAGATATGTGATCCTTGCTGTGCTTACGATGACAGCACCGCTGGCATTTGCAATGGGGGGCAGCAAAAGTACGTCAGAGATATTCGGGGGCTGGTGCCGGATGTTCGGAAGTATGTGTACGCTGATGGTGACGAATGTCATCTTTTTTAAGATGCTGCTCTCCGTCTTGTCTAATGTACCAAGCGGCCTCGATATAATTCCGTGGATCGTTCTGGTTTTGACGATTGTAAAGGTTGCCAGGAAAGCGGATGCTATCATTACTCGTATCGGGCTGAACCCCGCCATCACCGGCGACTCTCTTGGTCGGGGGTTCCCTGGCACGTTGACCTATTTGGTCATGCGTTCCGCTACATCTCATATTACCAAGACCATCGGTAAATCCACCGGAAAAGGTAACAGAGGAGCTGCGTCCGGCTCGACCACAGGAGGGCCGCGCATAGGCGGCGGCCCATCCGGAGCGCACAACGCTGCCGGTCATACTGCAAGTTATCAGACTTATCAAGCCTCGCAGCAACAGAATACTTCGCGGGAGGCGGAGGGACAAGGCTTTGTTTCTCAGCGTGAAAGCGTTCAATCAGGCGGAGCACAGCCGGTCACGCAGGAACATTTTTCGAGTTCTTCGATGCACAACACTTCTTCAATCCGGCAGGCAGCATTTAGAGGAGCGGAAGCAAGAAAGAGCTCTGTGCCATCCGGAATGCGGAGAGCGCCTGCTTATGTGACCTCTGCAAATCGTGATTCTCCGTCCAGTGCGCAAACACCAGCCGCTGGGCATGACACATCGGGTAACAAGACTACTTCAACGGTAAGAGAGCAAAGCAATGTGACGGCTTCTATCCGAACAGCTAATTCTGCTCAGCACTCCTTATCAGGAAACGCCTCACAGCACGAGCCAGCAGGAAAATCGCCTGCGCCCGTGTCTACGCGTATGACTCAGGCAAATATGCAGGGTGTGCGAAGCAAGGTGAACGACCGCTCTGCACAACGGCCTAAACAGACGGAAAATGCAGCGGCACAGTCCATTGATCACGCAGTTCCGGCCGCAGCGCAGAGACCGTCGCCCGGCGGCGCAGGAATCTCATCCTCGCCCGCAGTCAGCGGCCAGCACTCGTCACAGCCTTTCGGAATGGGAACACGTTACACGCAGCGTTCATCTTCTCGAGGTATCGGCGAGCAGAAACCGGTAGCAATTCGCCCCGGCCACGCAGAAACATCGTCCACACAGCATGCACCGTCATCCACCGTTGAATCGGCACGCAGTTCAAGTGGACGAGCAGCACATCCTGCCTCATCTACTCAAGGGACTATCGCCGGTTCACGGCCTGACAGGAATATCCCACAGGGCAGCAATGTTCCTCCTAATCAAACACGGAAGTCCAATAACAGCCCGGCCCGGCAGGAAGCGCGACCGATTGGGATTCGAAATGAGCCTTCGGCAAAAGGAATGTTTTCCGCTCAGCGCCCCGACCTCGCAGGAAATAGAGCGGATGTCTCTCAAGGGACGCTGACGCGGCCGACAACAGGAAATCGCGCCGTGGCATCAAAGAACGTCTTAATGCCTTCCACCCTTATTAAGGGCAGCGTAAAAAATAGCAAAGAGATATCCTCAAGTAGAAAACAGCGGAGGGAAAAGCATGAACGAAAATGATAAATCCCGCTCAGGACTTCAAACAGCGGTAGATTTTGCCCATGCTGCAAGGGCTGTTAAACGTATTATGCAGGCGGCTGCGGTATCCGGTGTGCATGGAGCCGCAGCTGCCACGGCCAGAGAAGCATTTCCAGTTCTCTTAAAAATCCTGATTGCTGCACTTGTCGTATTCATTGTGGTGCCTATGGTGATTTTTACGGCACTTCCCAATATTTTTTTCGGTTACAATTCCTCGGGCACTGATATCGTCATGCAGATGACGCAGCAAGCCATGACGCTTGGCGGCGTGTACATGACACTTGGCAATTTTGAAGGGGCACAGATTGACTCCGTCGTGACAGGCATTGCCGCAGAGTACGAGAAAAATGGAACGACTATTGATCATATTGTAGTGTCCAGTGCTATGACAGATGATGATCTTCTTTGGGTTATTGCCATCAACTCTGCCGCACATCAACAGGATCTCAATACTATGAGCGCTGATCTTATCCGCGACTTCTGCAAATCGAGCTTATCCTATACGCCTTCGCTCAGCTTTATGGACAGCGGCGATGATGGCGTCGTAACGACCTTGCGAATAGAGGTCAAGCACCTTGACCCAGAAAAGCTCATGGACGAGCTGGGCTTTGACGATAAGGCACGGCAATGGGCAGGAGCGCTTTACGAAACACTTGAAGAGAGCGATGCCATCAATAAGTACAAGTCCTACTATGAGGCTTACCAGCCGGGCTACGGCGGCGACGGCTCTTATTCCGGTGGTGTAGAGTATGGCAGCGGCTACGATAATAAAATCGATATATCCGGCTTTGTTGATCCCAGTACAAAGAACAATCTGGATCTTGCGGCCTACGCCATACAGGCATGGGCGAACAACTGGGGCTACGTATGGGGCACTTATGGAAATGTTCTTACGCCTGCCCTCTTTGAGTACAAAAAACAGCAGTATCCGGACGGTGTAGGAAACTACGCCGATTTTATTAAGGATCACTGGCTTGGCCGCCGCACCGCAGATTGTATCGGTCTCATCAAGGGCTACGGCTGGCTGGATACAAAAAGCATGACCATCCGCTATGCAACGAACGGGATGCCCGACTACGGTGCCGACCAGATGTACCAGGCGTGCAAAAACGCCGGAACATTGAATAAAGACTATGGCACCGTATCTACCATGCCTGAAATTCCCGGCCTAATGCTTTGGAAAAGCGGGCACGCAGGCGTTTATATCGGCGGTGGATATGCCATAGAAGCCATGGGGACAAGCAAAGGCGTTGTGAAAACCAAGGTCAGTGACCGAAACTGGCAAGGCTGGGGAAAGCTCCCCTATATTGACTATCGGGAGGGAAATTGATGGAAAGAATGACCCGTCTGCGTGCGATACGCTTGAAATATGGCATTTCACTAATTGAGATGGAGCGTCATAGCCACGTCAGCAATCAATATCTGAGTGCGCTGGAGCTGGGAAATGCCAGCCGCACGGCAAACAACGAAGAAGTTCTTGGCTGTGCGATCGATGAGATCATCCGTTCGCGCAAGAGCTCGCTATTAGGGTTAGAGCAGATGATACGGCAGTATCGCGGACACTTATTAGAAACCGTGGAGGTGGAAAAAGGTGAATTATGAAGTCTACCACATTCCATCAAACTTTACAGATGCAGGACGCATCATGGGCCTTTTCGAGCTTCGAAATCTGGTAGAGGCAGTGATTTTGACAGTCCCGGCCTTGTATCTCTGCATTGCGTTTCTCCCATTTGGGCTGACTGCAAAGATTATAGTGACGCTGGTGGTCGTTGTACCAGTGGGAGGCTTCGGCCTTATTGGGATCAACGATGACAGTATGACACGGTGGCTGGGTTACTGGTGGCAATGGCGAAGAAGACGCCGGATCATTTTATTTCGAGGGGAGGTCAGAACGTGAATCTAAAGGACTTAATTTTTGGCGGCGGGGTGAAGTCCGGAGACGATGGCGGTACATACCGCGACAGCATTCAGGCATGGCTGCCCATCAAGAATATCATCGGAGGAGTTGTCATTACAAAGGATGGTCGATTTGTGAAGATACTTGAACTCCTGCCGGTCAATATCTATTTGAAGTCCCCTAATGACAGGCAAAATATCATTTCATCCTTTGCTGCGTATCTCAAAATTGCCCCAAATGATTTGCAGATGGTGGCGCGTACATTGCCGGCGGATACGCAGACATATGTGGAGCAGATGCAGCGTTATGCCGAGAAGGAAGACAATGAGGCATGCCGGGAGATGATCGAAGATAACATTCAGGAGATCGGCAACGGGATCGCGAGTGATGCCATGCGGCATCGCTTTTTCATTGTCTTTCAATACGAAGCAGGTATGAGAGCCAAACGCAACACGGTAGATTCCATTATTCAGAGACTCAACGAAGAGGCTGATACCGCGCGGCGATACCTTGATGTCTGCGAGCTTGAGGTGCTGGAACCTCAGTATAGTGATAACTTTGTCCTCAAACTGCTCTATGAGATTCTGAGTAAGAAAACCAGTCAGCGCGTCCGGCTGCCGGATGGCGTATTTGATATGACGACGGCCGTACACGGCATTTATGAGGAGTAATCATGCAAGTGAAAAAGAAGCCCCGCAATGCAGCGGCGAAAAAAATCCAAAAGGCGCCTCCGAAAGAGAAGCGTACAAAGAAAGAACAAGCCGAACAGCCGTTTTTGAAGCGTATGATCTTCGGTGAAGAGAGACCCGACCTCACAGAACTGGAGGCCGGATCTACTACGATCCTCGATATTCTGGCACCGACCACTGTGGATACAAAAAGCAAGGACTACATTGTTGTAGACGGCGTATACCATACCTATCTTTATATCACAGGGTATGGCTATGCAACCACTGTCGGCTCATGCTGGCTTGCCCCGCTGGTAGAGGCTGGTGAGGGAGTAAACATGAGCTTTCTTGTCAAGCGGCAGTCGAAAGAAAAGATCCTTTCTAAAATCGCTCAGACGACGATGGTGAACCGCTCCCGCATGCGAGACGTAGGCGATACCCGTCAGGACTACGAAGAACTGGATAGTGCCATCAATTCTGGTCTTTACCTCAAGGACGTCATGAACCGTCAAGGTGAAGACTTTTACTATATGCACACCCTCATTGAAGTTACGGCTCCTGATCCAGAGACACTGGAACAGCGGGCAACAGAAGTGGAAAAGCTCTGTGTGTCCGTGGACATGATCGCCCGGCGCTGTGACTACAAAAATGAGCAGGCGTTTTTATCTTCGCTTCCCATTCTGGCCCTTGATCCGGACATTGAACGTAAGGCCCGGCGCAATGCGCTGACATCCAGTGTGGCTGCGGCATTTCCTTTTGCCTCTTATGAGTTGAGTGATCACAACGGGATATTTCTCGGGCTGAATCTCTATAACCGCTCTCCGGTATTCCTTGACCCATACGATGACTACAAGTACACCAACGGTAATTGGTGGATCGGCGGCTCTACCGGTGCAGGCAAGACCGTTACGCTCCAGTGCCTCGGCGGCAGACTTCGCCAGCAGGGCAAGCGCGTTATCATCATTGCCCCGAAAAAGGGTCATGAGTTCCGCCCGCTCTGCGAAAAGCTGGGCGGGCTGTACCTGCGAATGTCGCCTTCCTCTAAGGATTGTCCGAACCTGATGGCAATTCGGCGCAAGTCGCTGGATTCCTACGCAAAGCTGAAAAACATCGCCGCCCGCGACGATTCCGTGCTGGCCGATAAGATCTCGCAGCTTATTATCTGGTTTGCACTCAAGAAAAAGGATCTGAGCGAGGAGGATAAGAGCCGCCTCGATTCATCGCTGGTAGAGGTGTACGGGCGCTATGGCATTACCTTTGATAACAATTCCATCGTGGATGGGGATGGGAATTTCCGCACCATGCCGATCATTTCAGACTGGTACGATGTACTTTCTCAAAATCCGGATACGCGGTATCTGTCAGTAGTTCTCTCCCGTTATGTCACAGGCTCTGCCGCTGCTATGGCAAGCCGAAACAGTATTGATCTTGATAACAAGTACATTGTTCTTGACCTCTCGGGAATGCCGGATGACATGATCGCTGACGGCACTTTTTGGGCAACCAGCATTGCCTATGATCTTATCATGAGCTGTGAAAGCGATCTCTCCGCTCTGCTGGCGGACGAGCTGTGGAGCCTTGTGGGTGCTACAGCCAATCCACAGGCTGCCGGTTTCGTTCTGGAAATGGTGAAGACGATTCGCGGCCTTGGCGGGATTGCTGTCACGAGCACGCAGGGAATGCAGGACCTTTTCGGCTTGGATGGCGGCAGTTACGGCAAAGGCATTCTGGATGCCAGCCGTATCAAGCTCGTCATGCAAATGGAAGAACAGGAAGCAAGGCTCATCCAAGATAAGTTGAACTTATCCGAAGATGAGGTGCGTCAAATTACCCGCTTTCGACGCGGTGAAGGACTGCTTTGCATTGGCTATAACCACGTGCCGGTGGCCTTTCACACAACCCCTAAGGAGTATGAAGCGATCACCACATCGCCCACTGACCTGCGCAGGGGCAGATCGGAGCATGGGGATGAATGACATGAAGCGAGACCTGATCCGTATTCAGGAACTTGTGGGGATGGCTTTCAGCGAGACTGGATCATTAGTAGCATTGACTGACGGCGGGCAGATGAACCCAAATAAACTGCAAAAGACGCTGGAGCAGACGATGGAACAATTTGAGCGGACCACACTGGAATTGCGCCGACTCTGCGAACGATATTCGCCGGGGGCTGGCGGGTTTGCTCATAGGCCGGCGCTGCCCTATATGGATACTCACGGTCTACCCGGATCAACCCTACGACCAGCCGGAGATCGTCCATCCCATTGATGGCTCGCCCCTCGTAGAGCCGGAAAACTGCGGAGACTTCTCGACACTTCTGCCAAAAGAAGAAGCGATATTAGATCTGGTGCAGCAGAAGGTGGAAGATGGCGAACGGGTATTGATCTACACCAGCTGGACGCGGACGGACTCTCAGAAAAAGCTGCTGAAGCTGCTGCGGGAGAATGGATACCGCACGGAGATCCTGACAAAGCAGATCCCCACAGAAAAACGGGAGGAATGGGTGGACAAGCGGGTCAAAAGCGGCCTGCAGGTTCTGATCACAAATCCGCGCTGTGTGGAGACAGGCCTTGACCTCAATGCTTTTACCACCATCATCTACTACTCCATGGGCTATAACCTCTTTACCCTGCGTCAGGCCTCCCGCAGAAGCTGGCGCATCAATCAGACAGCGCCCAAGGTGGAGGTGTATATGTTCTACTACGCAAACACCATGCAGGCCAAGGCCATGAAGCTGATGGCCTCCAAACTGGCGGTCGCGGGCATCATTGAGGGCACATTCAGCGAAGAGGGCCTTGCCGCCATGAGCGATGTGAAGGATCTGACCTCACAGATGGCAAAGGAGCTAGCGGCCGGCATCCGGGACAATGTAGAGGATATTGCCGCAGCCTTTAAGAAAATGGCGATCATCAACCCCAATCGCAAAAAGAGCGTGCAGGAAGAGACAGATGTGGAAGGTCTGCCTGCCCCGGAGATCGTATCCGAGCCCTACGAGAGCAGTGTCCGCACAGCTCAGGCCGCCGTGATCTGGGAACGCTACGAGGGGTTGCTTGCAAGGACAAACGAAGAAAAGAAAAAGCGGAAATCGAAGGTGGCAGAGGTGGATGAAAACCAACTGTCGATCTTCGATTTTGCTGCATAAAGGAGAAGATTATTTGCTTATTACTGTAAATCGCGCTGAACTTCTCGCTACGGTCAAACGCGCAACAACCATTGCCCCGCCCGACTCTCCGCTGGACGTCCTGAAAGGTGTGCTCTTGGAGACGGACAGCACTAGAAAAATGCTCACCGTGACCTCTACCAATCTGGAGGTTTCCCTCGTAGAGATGTTGCCATGCTCCGCACAGGAGGACGGCGCTCTCGTCTACTCCGCCAGAACTCTTGCAGAAATGCTCCAGCGGCTCCCGGAGGATACGGTGGAAATCAGCCGCAAGGAAAACCGTGGACGCATGACGCTCACCAGCGGCAGCGCCAGCTATGAGGTCGATGTGTGGGATCGAGGCGCATTTCCTAAGCCAGACCTGCCCTTCCCCGAGGATACCGTCAAGGTCAGCGGCATTCCTGCCATGGCTCAGCACACCGTTTTTGCCACTGCCCAGGATAAGGATAAGCCGCTGCTGCGCTGCGTCAACCTGATGTTCACCAGTACGGGCCTGCGCGCCGCTGGAAGCAACGGTATGTGCATCGTAACAGCCAAGGGAGACGACCAGAGCACCGGAGATATCAGCCTCTTGGTTCCCGCTCTCTCGCTGGCGAAGTTCGCGGGTATGTGTAAGGACGAAGATGAGTTCCGCGTCGGCACAACAGGAAAAAGCATTGTCTTTTTCAAGGAAAACTTTCTTTTCAGCGCCCGCCTCATGGAGGGCGGCTATATCGACACGAACTCTCTGCTCAAGACCATTACCAACAGCTTTACCGTGCTGACGGACACCAAAGAAATGCGGGAGGCTCTCTCCTCTGTGCTGTCCGTTGCGCCGGATGACAGGGTGAATCTGGCCTTTGAAGATCAAAAGCTCGTCTTTCGCTGTTCCAGCGACTGGGGAAATGCTTCTGCCGGTATTGACGTGATCGCACTGACAGGCGCTCCTACCGGTAGCTATAATCCGTTTTGCGGGGGTCCCCATTTTTATAATATCTCGATGCGGCACTCATTTGAAGCGGCTGACTTCCGTGGCGCAACTCGGCGAATAGATCGGACGGCTGATCCAGCGGATACAAGATGTGACGCAAATTGTACAATCTACCACGAGGCGGCGGCGCTGTTAAAGGCTAGCGCGAAAAAGTAAGACTGCTCGGCAAGCTATGGAGTTGATTTCCTGGCAGCTGCCCCCGTATTCACAACCAATATAGAGGAGAACTCTCTTAATCACAGGTCGAGAGAGTTCTCCTCTGTACTTTTTGAGGAACAGTGTGTTTATTCTGGGTAAATGGAGCGTGGTGAAACTGCACATTATAGTGTGTCCGTTTTGCAAGAATGAGTCTATCCTTTGACTTGGATTAAGTGTAGCAGTCAAAACAGTTGCGTATGGACACTATGATGCCAGAGTATCTTGAAATAACGCTCAGTCACCGCATAGATTTACCCTTAATAGGTGTTGGTACATGAGAACTGTACACAATCCTGTTGCAAAAGGCATCGTCCGGTGTGGGAGCATATGGTAACTCATGCCACATAAGGGATGTTGAACTGGGAATAAAAACTGGTAGATGCCATACAACCCGCACCTCAATCAACTCAACCCAATCCTTCACTTCGCTTTCTTTCAGCAGGTAAAGCGGCTATCTATATAAATGAGCAGCTTGCATTTTCGACATTTTCTCATCGGTCCCTAGGAAGGACACCCACACGAGTCAAGGCAACCTTTGACAAAGGATCTGACAGCCAAATGTACTTGGTGTTGTAACAATTACGGTTGATGACCATGCCAAGCGGTTCTCTATCTAATGGAACTTCACAGCGATTTAAATATAATCGCAATCCGCTTTGGAAATTGAAGTCACAAAGTAATGTTCTTATGACATATATAAAATAGAATAAGGGATATCTTGCCTTCTAGGCAAATGATTGGTGAAGCACTTCGCAATTGTAAATGTTTGTAGACTTTATATGATTATTTTTTGTGCTATTTTTGCAGTCCCAATATAACTGCAGTAACTGGCTGCAAATGACGAAATATATATGATACCAGACGCTCGTGGCAAAGAAATCGCTTTAATCAGCAGGAGGGATGCGTTACTCGGTGCCGCTCACCGCCATTATTCCTTTCACTGCAGTAGCATTATTTTTCAATGAAAGGAATTTAGATATGTCTAGTGTTAAAGGCTATGTGATTCGGGAACTTGAAAGTTATCCTTGGCTTCTTCGGCAAATTGCTGTTCTTCGCTATGAGATGGAGCACCCAGTGCATGTATCTGCGGAAGAGATGTTGGATGCAATGACCTATGCCCGTGGGGACTGCATCAGGACCGCTCCAGGGCATGTTTCAGACAAGACCTTTTACATTGCAATGAATTATCAACAGAAAGCTGATGTGGCTAACAATGAGATTTCAGAGGAGATTTCAGCAAAGCTTTTAGAATTGGAGCGCAAAAAGAATCGAATTGATTATTACGTAGGGATGCTGAACAGTAGAAATGCCAGCGTAATTCGGCTATGCTTTTTCGAGGGAAAAACAATCGAAGATACCGCTGAAGAACTCGGCATTAGCGCTAAGACAGCGCAGATTGCCAAGAAAAGGGCAATTGAAGAACTAACAGAGCTTTTTGCATTGACAGCAACAGTTGATTGACATCTCGATTATCGGACTTATATGCCCACAATAGCTAATGATCTGAAGTAGCGAATCAAATTCGTGCAGATGCAATATTTAGAGGGGCTAATAGATAGTGGACGTGCAAGCAAATTTGCCTGCACGTCCACTATGACACCTTATGTTGCTTGTGCTTTACGGTTTATCACAAGTTTTTTGCTTGCTGGCGGGAACAAGAGTGACACTTTTCTTTAGATAAAATTCCTCGGTAAGTTTGTTGCAGGAGTCGCATGCAGGAACGATATATTCATCGTGTGACCCGGAATTCGTGCAATAGATATGTGCGCCTAATGTTGCTTTTTGGTGGCAATCTAAAATTGAGCACTCGTTTGGCCACGCCTGGCCGGAAAATTTCATCCAATGTTGCTTCCAAGAACCACAACTACATGAACGCTGTGATGTACCACCTTTATTTTTCCATTTCCTTGCTGCAATGATCATAGTATAGTCTCCTTTGAATGTAGAATATTGGTGATAGCTGCTATTGCTTAAATAACATTGTTAGCGTCAAGTGAAAATACACCTAAATGGCTAATTCCTGCGGACTCTAACAAGCACCTAATATATAGATGATAATCGCAAGCTTTTTCTTACATTTTTCGTGAGAAATATTGGAAATGTGTGATTTTTATTAATGTATGTTGATGAAATCCCTTTCCGGATGCCTCTTGTAAGGAGAGAGTATTCCATTTCAAGCTTGCCACATTTGAGACTCCAGAATATAATAAATATAACGGCCTGGCATATTTTTGCGTGATCTTGTACTATTACATTGTTAAATGAAATTAAACGGAGAATTTTGATGAGACATGCAATTTTTGATCAAAAATACCATTTCTTTTCCTTCTTTAATTCGCTGAGCGGCGGTTATATGCGGACAGGGATTATAGACAGCGAGGGGAAGGACACGGGCGTTGACCCGTTTATGGCATCGTTTCCCCATTTGATAGACGTTGGGATAATGGGACATTGTATACATGGCAGGAGCGGCTTGTGTGAAAAAGCGGGAGTCGCGTGTTATCAGAACGGACCATATGCAGAGGAATCTAATATGGAGTTGAATGATTTTCAATGGATTGCTGAACAGTGCCGCGGACGTACTTACCAATTTGCACTGGGTGGGCGTGGGGATCCAGATCAGCATGAACATTTTGCTGAAATTCTTCAAATCTGCCATGAAAATCAAATTGTTCCCAACTTTACAACCTCCGGATATAGATTAACTGAGGAATTGGCTGCAGTTTGTAAGAAATACTGCGGCGCTGTAGCTGTTAGTTGGTATCACAACAGTTACACTCTGCATGCAATTAGGCTATTGACAGATTTAGGCGTCAGAACGAACATTCACTTTGTAGTATCAAATAAGACGATAGCTGAGGCTATTGCCAGACTTCGTTCAAATGATTTCCCGGCTGGAATAAATGCGGTCGTGTTTCTTCTATATAAGCCGGTTGGCCTCGGAACACAGGAGGATGTTATTTCTGAAGATGATACATGTATTAGTGATTTTTTTGAGGAATTGAACCATCCACATCCATTCTTGATAGGAATTGATAGCTGCAGTGTTCCAGGGTATCTAAAGCATTGCTCGTATAGTAGTACACTGCTCTTTGATACTTGTGAGGGAGCGAGATATAGTTGTTACATTGGCCCTGATCTGTTAATGACTCCGTGCAGTTTTGATCAATGCGGTCGATACCGCCTTCAACTTAGACCTGCAACGATTGAAGAATTATGGAATGATAATGCCTTTGACTGTTTTCGTGAGCACTTGCGTGTAGCTTGTCCTGCTTGTTCTAAACGGGGATTGTGTATGGGAGGGTGCCCGCTGATGGATGAAATTGTTCTTTGCCATCAAAAAAAGTTGCTTCAGATCGATACCCTATAGAAAAGTATTGAGGGAGACGTTTATTTGGAAAAGTGTATTGTTCATTTCCTGCCTGCAATGGCTGGCGATTGCATCCTGATAGAGTTAGAGCACCCTGATTGTATTCTAATTGACTGTGGCTATAAAACGACCTATAACACTGAACTAAGGCCACTTCTCCTGCGCTTGAGTGCAGAAGGCTACCGTATATCACTTATGATTATAAGTCATATAGATCGAGACCACATTGAGGGGGCTGTCCATTTCTTGCGGGAAAATGGAGACGCTGAGATTCCGGCTATTATCCCTGTGGATGAGATATGGATTAATGGCTTTTTCAATACCCTGTTTCCTCGGCTTGAATTTAAGCATAGAGAAATAGATGAGCTTTCTTTGGAAGAAAGGAAAATGTTATCAGATAAGCTGAAAAGCTTGAAGATGTCATTTCCAGATGAAGGCTATATCTCTGCAACGCAATGCAAGGCGCTTGAAAGACTATGTGTGCAGAACGGTTATCGAGTGAACTGTTCATGCCCGGATAGAATTGTCAAACGTTCGGCTATGAGATACAGCGAGGTAGCGACAAACAGGATTTCTATTGCGGGATGCCAAATTGCCATATTAAATCCGGGTGAGCCACAACTGGAGGCGCTTTCAAGGGAACTGGATCGCGAAATGATCCGATGGTTCGGGCGTGATTACAAGATACAGCAAAGCGACGAATTTACGCAGCTGTTTGAGCTTCTCATGGAGCTATATGAGGAGCCGACATCATCAGAGCCGATTATGGCCAAGAGTGCTAATTTGAAAAGTTGGCTTGGAACTTCATTGTTGGCACCTATGAATGCAGTTAATAGATCTTCGATAGTGGTGGAAATCATCTATCACGGTCGAAATATGCTTTTTACGGGGGACGGGGAAAGTTCTGACTGGGTTGAGTTTCTTGCGCCTATATATGATTTAATAAAAATATCTCACCACGGGTCAACCAAGCCGAACATCAAGCTATTAGAAAACTGCAAGGCAAAACATCTTTTGGTCTCTACAAATGGAGGGGCTTATGACCGCTACCCTGAAAACGAGTTACTTGCAAGAATGATATTTTCGGGAGCAGAGAGACTTCACTTCAATTATGATATAGGGCAAAAACATCAGCTTATGGATTTGCAAGACAGCTATGGATTTTCAGCAAATTTTGGAAAACAAACGATTATTTTATGAGGCGAGAATGAAAAACTATATCGTAAAAATTAGAGAATATGATAATTCGGGCTTGCTCAGCTATGGCACGGGCATTGTGATAGGTAACGGCACAGCTATACTAACAGCAGCACATGTTATCTGCGGTTCAAAGCACTGTGTAATTGTGGTTTCTGAAAAGGGAGAAGTTGAAATCGAGACACAACTTCTACAAAAGAATAAAGTGGCAGCAATACTATCTGCGAATAGCTCATTACATTGTGAATCTGCAAATATTTTTTCAAATCAGGAAATTTTTGACGACGATATATCGTGGTCAGCTGAAGGATATATTACCGATGAACAATCTGCCCATGAGATAACGGGCAAAGGTGTTGTGCGTTCAAAATATCATGATGAGGTATGGGATTGTGAGTTGGGTGGAATCACCTCGGGCAATTCGCAGAATTATAGAGGCATGTCGGGAACCCCAGTAATATCGTGTAATCGTATCGTTGGCATTCTGCAAATTCAAACTCCGTTAGAAAGAGGCACCCTCGGGTTGAAAATGTCGTCTGTAGAGATGTTTCAAGATATCCTCCCTCAAGATAGCTTGGCAGCCAATGAATATGAAACGCTCCTTTTTGAGAGGAGCCGACACGAATCTATTCTTCGAGTAAAACAGAATAAGGAAAGTGGTAAATACATACCTAACATATTTGTTGAAGAAAATGACTGTAAGGAAAACTTGCGTTATTTTGCCGATCCGTTGCTTTTTCTTAAAAAGGCCGTGAGGGACTGCAGAAATATTGACTTTTCAAGACAGAATACTCAATTGGGAGCGCTTCAGAAGAAACTGATTGATGTATCTATGTTAGCGGAACCCGATTCTCTGGATGATGTTTCGGCTACACAACAAACCGTTTTAGCATTTTTGAATTATGCAAAGGAATCGTTGGAATTTCTCTCTAATGATACCCCTGGCAGGGAAATCCCGGGTGAAGACTACTGGAGTCAATGGAGCAGAAACTATAACTCCATTCCTTTTTTTGCGGGGGATTTACTGAAAAATGTTGAAGCGGCAGGGGCGAGCTTTGCCTTGCTGACAAAACGTGCAGGGCAAGGAAAGACGAATCTCCTGTGCGATTTTACGGAAAACTTTTTGCTAAAAAAGAATTATTGCGTTTGGTATTATAATGCTTATGAGCTAAGAGAGTCCCCGATGGAATATCTAAAGCGGGAGTGGAGCATCGATGGACGGTATAGTCTTGGCTATGCACACCGGATCCTAGAGCAGAGATGGCATCGAACTGGACGACCTATCGTTTTGGTAATAGATGGGCTGAATGAAAACGTCAGTATTCCTGATTTCGGACAGTGCATGTATGATTTCCTGCGGGAGTGCTTTGCTTATCCCTATCTGAAAGTTATTATGACTACGAGAGAGGAACTCCTAGATGATAGATTTGGACAATTGCTAAAAATGAAAGATTCCAAGCATTTTATTCATGTTCCAATATGGCACAGTAGCGATGACTTTGAGAATCGTATATTTGAAGGATATCTGAATTTTTTCGACGTGGATATCCGGCGAGACACTTTAACACATGACATATATCGAACACTCACCGACGACATCCTTTTGCTGCGCTTCTTCTGTGAGGTTGAGGCACACAAGCGACAGGTTTACATGTACAACATTTATAAGTACGAGGTATTTCAACAGTATCTCGATAAAAAAGCAGAGGAATATCAACGATTAGGGGACATTGATACAAAAGAATTGTACTTTAATTTGTTAAATCATATATGCCAAAAGATGATAGAACAGCAGATATTTTTCCAATTACCAGTTGTAGGGTTTGATCAAAGCGAACAGCAGCTGTTGAATCGTATGCTGGAGAATGATGTTATCTTCAAAGGCGAGGTTCAGGTTGAAAGAGGCCTGAGGACGCGGGTAAGTACGTCCATCAGTTTTACCTTTGATGAGTTTCGAGATTTTTGCGTTACAAACTATTTCCTCGAAAGCATCAAAGATGAGGTGAGTTTCCGAGAAATGTGGGATGAATTGCACTCGGAGAACCCAACAATTTGTGAAGGCGTTGAGCGATACTGTTTTTGCCTTGCTATTACAAAGTACCAGAGCAATCTGTTGCCGTGGCTGCAAAAATGCCCACAATATGAGTCTCTGTACTGGGATAATGTTTGGAATATTGAAGATAGGTACTTAACAGCATCAGATGCCAAAATGTGGAAAGAACAGTTGGTTCGAGGGGGAATCCATGCAACTTCAGTAATAAGACATCTTTTGGGTCGACGAGATAGAGAGTATTTTAAAATAGCGAATATCGGTCTCCTTTTTGATACAATGGATGATATGCTTCTTGATATGGGCATGTACACAGGATTCATTTGCCAGATGTTTGCCATAGGAACAAAAAGACGCGGTAGTTTGGTCAAATATGGTGAGGGAAAGGTCTGCGCTTATGATAAGTTCTTATCTGCACTGAATGCCATATTGAAGCATTCTAACTGTCAATACGTTTTGCGGCGTATTGATTTTTTCCGCTTGTCGGTTTATTTATATGAATTATTTCCGCAAGGAACAGATGAGATTTGGGACATCTTTTTTTCGCAGCATCCAGCTCTTGCACTTTCACTGTTGAAAGAAATGTTTGAACACCCGAGAAGCTTGATTCGAGATAATGTAGCAGACATTCTAAGCAATCTAAGGGCGTTGCACGGTAATGATCCGGAACTCGCATCCTTCGACTTATCATCCTATGAGCGGGAGGTCAGTCAACAGTTTAGGACGATCTGCTCGCAGATATCAGAAATTTTTGATTAGGACTCTTTAAGTATGAACATTTTTTCTGTACGTAATCGGTTTTATGCTAAAGTGAATGGAAGATTTTCACTTCGCGCATTTGAGACTGCTTTAGATGCCAAGATGCATATGCGAAGTGGATCTTTTGCAGAGCAGTATTGCAAAGGCATTTTTCTCGCAATTTTTCAAGACGCGGTTGATCTTCGTCAGGAATATTTGAGTTATTACGCAGAGGAATATGATGATTTTGATTTTTTCCTCTATCAAAAGAAGCTTTGGGAACGCGCTGATATAAGAAGTCTCAATCTTGCAGAGAACGAAATTCTGATTGAGCTTTACCCAGATTACAGAAGCTATAATCTTACAGAACTTCTTACCACAGACAGCGGTGGAATTAAAATGCTTAATGATACGTTGGAGGATATCTTTCTATGAAGATTAAGCAAGATTTTGTAACAAATAGCTCATCGACTGCCTTTTTGCTCTCAATGGAAGAGGATATAACCAAGGACAATTTTTTGAGGGCCATTGGAATTGAGGGGGAATCTCCTATGAATGCACTGTTTGAGCAACTATACGATGTTGTTGAGCATAGCAAGGAAGAAATTACATCATACGTTCGTAACAGAGCACCAGAGTGCGATAACGTATCTAATTTCTTGGAACGAGAAGGATTTAACCAGGAAACGATCGATATAGTGCTTACACTACTGCAAGCAGGGAGAACCGTCTATTGGGGGGAACTAGAATCGAGCGGCGAAAACTTGGGCGAGAGTTATTTTTGTTGCGAAAGCTTTCTGCTTTGTGATGATCATATTTACTTCAATGGAAAGATAAGCGGATGGTGACCGCCTTTTTGTAAGTATCAGGGAGTACAAGTATGTATTTTAGAGAAGTGACAGAAGAACAAGCGCGTGCGCGAAACCTCCTTATTTCGATTGCTAAAGGCCTGCACAACGAGGATGAGATAGGTGGCCGATATATGATCGATGAAATAAGGACACGATTCTATTTTTCACAAAGAGATATAAAATATCAATTTGATACTTTCTTTGACAGTGTGGAAGAAGCGCAATATGTGTTACGCCCAAACATCGGTGCATATTTGGCAAAAGTGCTGAGAGCACATAATTGTGCGTGCAGTGGTTTAGAAGCTGCTGAGAGTATTTTCGTCAAACGATTTGGGCAGCTCCAAAATGCCGTGAGGTCAAATCATTATGGATTTACTCCGGAAATGAGGGAGACTTATGCAGAAATTCAAAAGCTTGTGCCTGTTCTTCATTGGGGGCGTCTCCCCATTATCAGTAAGTATTTAATGATAAATAGCGCGCTGATTCCGGAGGAGAATCTGACAGAGTTTTACGATGGATTTGATATGCTGGAAGCTTTGCTGAATGACATTTATGGGAAAGGAGAGACTATGGAGATGAACGGTGATCAGACCTTAGGAAAAGAACTGACATTTTCTGTGTTTTGCCGTAGATGGGGACATGCTGATAGCTACCGGATGCAACGTACTATTGATGGCTGGAATGTTCGTCATATTTCAATTAATGGAGCCTGCGACCCAGACGGTACAGGCGCGTTATTAATGAATCTTCAGCATGATTCTATTTTCTACCCAGAAGAGGGTGTAAAGTATGGACTGCAAAAACTTTGGGAGGACGCGGACGATGGCAAAATAGATGTAGAACAGCTTCAAATTAAATTGCAGCAAATTGCGGACTGGATCAGTAAAGTCGAACAGGTTGTTGGAGCAGGGCAACCAGAATGGTTAAACTACTATTGATAGCGGTGGAAATTTAATGTGTGAATCGATGAATTGGAGACTTGAGCTTTTTCGGCGGTGGACAGGGTACGAAGCGCCTTTGCCATTCGAAAGGTTAGGAAGACGATTGATACAATAAATTCTGAGACTTGTAGTATCCCTGAATTGAATATGCTTTTTCTATCCATATGGAGGCCTAAAATGCTATCGTACTTACTTGCTGCGCTGGAAAGCGAAGAAGACAAGCGCAGATTTACAGAATTATATGAAGAAAACCATGTGCGCGCCGAGCAGACGGCGCTCCGTATTTTGAAAGATCCGCATGACGCCGAAGATGCTGTGCAGAATGCCTTTTTGCAGGTGATCCATCATTTTGATAAGATTTCAGAAATTCCTTGTAAGAAATTGGGATTCTGGATCATCTCTATAGTGAAAAACGAAGCACTCATGATTTTGAGACGCAAGCAGAAGGAGCTGCCGCAAGAGGATTGGGATAACTTTTCGGCAGATGTCAACGATCCAATAGGCTATAACGAGCTTGTTCAGTTGTTCTCTCGGCTTCCCCCAACCTATCGGGCGGTGCTGGAAATGCGAATGATCAACGATTATTCAGGTAAAGAAATTGCTGTGCATCTTGGAATCTCAGAATCCGCAGTCAATACGCGTATTTCCCGCGGTCGCATTTTGCTTCGTGAGCTCGCTGTCAAGGAGGGATTTCATGTATGACGGAGCAGGAACTTGATCTTTTCATGCGTAATGTGCTGTTGGATGCCATTGCACTGGACGAAGAAACGAATACAGAGACGATCCCGTATACGCCATCGCTGCATCATCAAAAGCAGATCAAGGCAATGCTCAAGAACCCTCTGCGCTGGGCGCGTGATCGAAAGCAGCCTGTTTGGAAAAGAGCCTTAAAGCGGGTCGCTGTCATACTGCTGGTGATCTCGCTTGCATTCGGCAGTTTGATGGTCGTTAGTCCAACTGCTCGCGCGACATTTATCCGCTGGGTCACAGAATGGTATGAGACGCATGTGACATACCGTTATGCGGGTGATGATATGGTCGACGAT
>ENA-UOJB01000687-UOJB01000687.1-human-gut-metagenome-genome-assembly--contig:-C48-NODE-687-length-34721-cov-38.595569_pt1 | contig 34721 bp, 31 predicted proteins | sample MGYA00242338_ERZ723885 | MGnify/ENA metagenome assembly ERZ723885
TAACGCTACACGTCCGCATATTAGTACATATATCTCAGGTTAGTGGCGTTTTTTTGAAGGATCAATGTCAGTGCAGTTGCACTGATGCACTCACGAAATTATTAATAGCTTGTCGGTATGGAAACAGTTTTAAGCGGTGTTGGTGATATATTTCACTGTGTGACTTTAATAATAATCAGTTTATCGACAGACTGAAGCACCCCGCTGTGTCGGGGTGCTTTTGCTATGTATGTTTACTGCATACTGTAATAGTCAAGATCTATCTTGTCATATCTCTTTATCGCAGTTTCGATGGAAGTTACTTCTTCGTCTATTTTTACAATCTTGCCGTCCTTATAAAGATACAGCGTTCCGCCGCGAAAATCGTCTTTATTCTTCATACCGCATATCATCGTTATATTGTCCTTATCAAGCACGCAGTAACGGCTGACATCATCTTTTACCGCCGTTTCCTTGCCGTCTTGAATTATCGTGAGAACGCTTGTCGGTTCTTCTTCGTCCGTGCCATAGGTGTTTTTGATATAGTAAAAACTGCCGTCAAGATATGTTATATTATCGCTGTCGGCATTTTCCGAAATCAGCTTGCCGTCAACGTAAATGTTACGCATCGGTGAGCCGTACTCTGTTTTTGAATATACGACCTTTTTGTCGCTTGTAAGTGTTATCCGTGTTTCGCCCATATCATCGTCAATCGCAACAGGAGTTTTATCAGAGCCGTCCGAAAGGTCAAGTCTGTATATCTTTGAGTCGCCGTCCCCGCTTGCGGTAAAGATAAGCGTGTTTCCGTCAGCACTGATCTCACGCATAGTAATCAAAACACAGCTTGCGTTAAGATTGAATTTTATCTTTTCCGTTTTATCCTTTTTGACAACGAAAAATCCACTACCTTCGGGGATAACCATCACAGGTACATCTGTGGCGCATAATTCAAAGCTGTAGTATTCATAGCTGTAGTTATCCTGTATTTTGGTGCTTTCTCCTTTTTCGTAATAGTAAAGTGTGCCGTCCTTAGTGTAGTACATTGAATTCTTTTCGGGGTAAGCCCTGACTATTTCTGCGTTTTCAATAACGTTTTTAATTTTGTCGTTGTCGGAATATATGTAAATATTGTTCGCAGGCTCACCGTCAATATAATAGAATTTTTCGATAATTATTACAGAAAGATTGTCCGAGCAGCTTACTGTACTGTCACCGCTGATTAACTCGTTTACGATAATTTCGTTGCATTGCGATACGTCTGCAAGAATAAAACTGCGATCGTTTGTGAAATAACCGATTCTGTCGGCACTGTCATTTATAAACAGCTCATCGCTGTCGCTACAGTTTTCACCGACCTTTTTCGTCTTGCCGTCTGTCGTTCCCTTGAAAATATCGCCGTTTTCCTTGATATAGACTATTTTACTGCCGTCTGAGTTTACATTGTAGGCGGTAACATCGGTCGCTATTTTATGTGGTTTGTCGTCTTTATTTTCAATATCACGATACCACAAATCTCCTTTACTTATATATATCAGTCTGTTGCTGTCGGTTGTCAGCGTGTATTTATCACAAATGTCCTCGCTCATACGCTCACTTGTGCCGTCGTCATACATATACAGCACATTGTTCTTTGAGTAAATAAAGCAAGGCTTTGCAGGCATAATATAACCGGATGAACCTGCGGTATTATTGCCGTTTGTGAACAGCAAAAGAATAATTGTCACAGCTGCGACAGCGATAACGGATAATGTAATGATAATCGGTAAAGTTTTAATGCGTTTTTCGGATAATTTCATAATAATGCTCCTTTCGTAAAGGCGAAACAGTATGACGGGCTGCTCTTGTTATATATAATACACTACAGAAGCACGTTTTGTCTATGAAAAAGTGAAAAAGTGCAAAAAAATACGGGCTGATTTTCACAGCCCGTAGCAGATTGTAGAAAAAGTCTGAAACACCCTCGAAAGGGTGTTTCAGTCTGTCGATAAACCTTTGTGTTTTCTGAAAATGGGGGTGTCGCTTATTGCTTGCTCTGTTGGTTTTGCATCTCTGCAAAGTCAGCTGTTTGTGCCGTTGCATCGTGCAACGGCTCGGTTCAGCTGACATAAGCGTCCTTGCTTATAACTTTTGGCAAGCAATCAAAGCATCCTTGCTTTGGGCGTGGCCCCAAGGCGGGTCGCAGGGACGCCAGTCCCCGTATTCACCCCCGGCACGGATGCCGGGCGTGTATGCACAAGGGCTTTGCACGATGCAAAGCCAACCAAGCATACACAGCCTTTCACGGGGGAAAGGGGTTTTCGGCAAGGATGCCGAAATAAGGACACACCAAGCTTTGCACGAAGCAAAGCCAATAGAGTGTCCTAAAGGGGATAGGGATAATAAATCAGAAGTTTATTTTAAAAACAGACTTTTTCTACAAACTGAAAAGAGCCTTGCCTTGCGGCAAGACTCTTTTGCTTTTTTTACCTTGAATACTATATGCAATTAATGCAATTATTCGCATTGTTATCAGGAATATAGAAAAATGTACGAAACTCCTCTGAATAGCCTGACTTAAAACCCGAACCGATTAGTATTGCCGATAAACTTAGTGCTCGTTTCTCTTAGCGAAGCACTCGCTGCAGTAAACGGGTCTGTCGTCACGGGGCTGGAAGGGAACCTTAGCCTCGCCGCCGCAACCTGCGCATACAGCTGTGAACATTTCACGCTTAGCTCCGCCGTTCTTCTTAGCGTCACGGCAAGCCTTGCATCTCTTAGGCTCGTTTGTAAAGCCGTTCTGAGCGTAGAACTCCTGTTCGCCTGCTGTGAATACGAAATCTGCACCGCAGTCCTTGCACTTGAGAGTCTTGTCTTCGTACATAGTAAAATACCTCTAAAATTTCTCACGCTTTCAGCGTGTAATAATATGAAAAAGACTTGGTAAGTCTTATTTCCCCATTGATTTTCTTATCTTCGATTTTGCACGCTGAAGTGCATTGTCTACAGATTTTTCGTTCATTGAAAGCTCATTTGCTATCTGCTCATAGGAGCAGTGGGCAAGATACATTTCAAGGACCTTCATTTCCTTTTTTGAAAGAACGTCCGACAGCCTGTTCATAAGCTGGCTGTCCTGAACTTTATCAATAACCGTGTCCTCAGGCGACAGTGAATCATCCTTTATAAGATCGAAGTCGAAGTCTTCACAGTTTGATAAAGGGTTATCCTTGATAGCCTTTGATATACAGGTTTTCATAGCAGAGTCTGTGCAGAGATTGGCGAAGGTTACGAAAGACGCACCCTTTTCGCTGTTATAAAGCCGTATAGCTTTAAGCAGACCGAGAAGCCCCTCCGAGAACAAATCGTCCTTATCGGCAGACGGGCAACGCAGTGACATCTTTGCGGATTTTGCCGAAATAACGGGTATATACCGCTTTATAAGCACGGTTGCGTATTTTTCGCCGCCTGTCTGTGTTATCCGACTGACAAGCTGTTCATCGGTCATATCGGAAATCGTAAGCTCCGTTTCTTTATCCGGAAAAGGAGTACCGGTCATATTAGTTGCTTTTTCTGCCATCTGACCTCCGATACCGCTGTGCCTGCCGTCTTTAATGTTTACTGTATATCTATTGATTATTCTATCATAATATACGTTTTTTGTCAATAGGGAAAACTTCAAATTGTTTACAAAAGAAATCAAATTGAATTTGTGAAATGATTAACAAATGCAGGTCGGCGTATTCCAGCTTGTAGAAAAAGTCTGTTTTTGAAATTAACTTCTGATTTATTATCCCTATCTCCCTGCCCCCTTTCCCCGGGAAAGGGGGTGAATACGGGGACTGGCGTCCCTGCGACCCGCCTTGGGGCCACGCCCAAAGCAAGGATGCTTTGGTTGCTTGCCAAAAGTTTTGCACGATGCAAAACCAGCAGAGCAAGCAACGCTAAACACCCATTTTTGATAACGATAGAGGTTTTTCTACAGCCTGCAGCATATTCTTCGGTATTTGATATTTATCTTATACAGCGTCCTTGCTTATTTTCGGTACCGGCTGCGTTCACGCAGGATATACGCAAGAAGCACTCTTGTTCCGAGTGAAAGAATCGTCAGGATCACCGACATCAACGGTTTATTTACCGCTCTGTAGTAGCCGTAGAGCATAAACAGTATTTCTATGCCGACATAACACAGCCCCTCTGTTCTCAGATACCGTACACCAATTGCTATAGTTTCGCTGTCCGAGCAGAACAGGCTCATCAGCGGCTGCGACAGGAAAAAGACAGCCGTGCTGACCGCAAAGCAGAAAAGCACCACGCTTATAAGCGATTGCTTTATGCCTTTTCTTATACGTTCATATTTACCTGCACCGTAGTTCTGGGCGGTGAATACCGAGAATGCGTTGCCGAAGTCCTGTACAGGCATATATGCGATAGTGTCGATCTTGACAGCCACCGCAAACGCCGCCATAGTTGCAGAGCCGAAACTGTTGACAAGCCCCTGTATCATAAGTATACCGAAGTTCATCGCCGATTGCTGAAGGCAGGTAAATCCCGACAGCGACAGGATATTCCCGATGACTGGGTTTGCACCGTATGCGGACTCGGTAAGGACGCATTTGTTGCTGAATAAGTAAAATGAGGCGGCTCCGAAAGGAGCCGCCTTAAATATTAAGTCCTTTGATTTTTCCAAATCTATGGGCTTTTTCTTAAGAGGGGCGGAAATTTAGTTTAAACATGTATTTTTGGCTCTCTATTGTAATAGTAGATGATTAGTATGTATAGGTTGTTTTTCCAACCTTAAACGATATATTGCAACCCATTGATTTAACTTCATCAGGTACTGATTGTACCCAATATATATCAACCGTCTTTAATGGCTGACATGACCAGAATTGGCTCATAACACTGCTCTCCAAATCGAGTTGTTGCATTCTGTATTTAAATTTACCATCAAAAGTAATTTCGATATCATCAAAGAACGATTCGCCTATTGAATCACTGCCAACATTCTTGATTGTTATTTTAGCAACAACATAGCTTTCATCATCTTTGTCAGGAAAATAACTTGCAAACATATTATCTGAATTGCTATGCACTTCGTTCATAAAGCAAACATCGGTCAATGTGTATTCTATTTCCCTATCTCCGTTAGACATCGTTAGTGTGCTATTTTTACTTACTTTTGTAGATGCAGATTCATTATTAGATTCTTCTTGGATATTATTTTCTGTATCATCAGTAACGATGTTTCCGTTGTTCTGTTGAGCAGAGCTTTGCGTATTATCGTTAACGCTGTTACCGCCTCCAACTTGAGTAGAACTATTGCTACAAGCTGTAAAGCTTAAAATAGAACACCCTAAAATTAATAATGTCAATGCTTTTTTCATACTTCATACCTTCCTTTAAAAAATAGATAAAATAAAAAAGTGCGCCAACCGAAGTCAACGCACTGAAAAACGCAAACCCCGATTGTCGCCAAACAAATTACAAGTATTAAACGGAATTTCTTCACACATAATAACCTGTCGGAATTTGCGTTTTTACCAAATTCGTAAAATTATTATGTGTGTAAAAAGACATAATACCCCTCTAAAAATAAAAAACTCCTTCTAATACATATGTAATTTGTTTGGCAACTTGATTATACATCAAATTTTGACAAAAATCAAGGGATATTACTAATTTTATAAATTAATCGCATTCTTTGGAATAATATGGTTTATAACTTGTATTATCTTCGTAATTCCCGTTATATTCGCAGAACTCGGACTGTATATGGCACAGAGGAGAGAAGACGGCTGACCGATATTTTTTCGGAGAAGAATTAAGAGGTTCGGAGCAGTTTTTACTCTTGACTTATCGCAGATAATGTAATATAATAATCAGGAACAAACAAACGAAAAAGCAAAGCCTGCGGCTTTGCCCGGAAAGGACCTTAAAAATGGACGCAACTTTAAAAAAGCAGCTTGAGATAACTGCCACCAAGGTCAGAATGGGTGTTATCGAGGGCGTTTACAACGCTAAGTCGGGACATCCCGGCGGATCGCTTTCGGTAGCCGATGTACTGACATATCTCTACTTTGCAAAGATGAATGTAAATCCGAAAAATCCTCAGATGCCCGAACGTGACAGACTTGTACTGTCAAAGGGACACACAGCCCCTGCACTGTACTCTGTACTTGCTAACCGTGGATTTTTCCCTGTGGAAGATCTAAAGACACTCCGCCACATAGGCTCAAAGCTCCAGGGACACCCTGTTATGAACAAGGTTCCCGGCGTTGATATGAGCACAGGCTCACTCGGTCAGGGTATTTCAGCCGCTTGCGGTATGGCTCTTTCCGGCAAGCTGTCAAACGATTTCTATAAAGTATACGCTATACTCGGCGACGGCGAGATAGAAGAAGGTCAGGTATGGGAGGCTGCTATGTTTGCGGCACACTATCAGCTTGACAACCTCGTAGCCGTAGTCGACAACAACGGACTCCAGATAGACGGCAGAATCAGCGATGTAATGTCACCCTATCCGATAGACGAGAAGTTCAAGGCTTTCGGCTGGCACGTTATTTCTATAGACGCACACGATTTTGACGCAATCGAAAAGGCTTTCGCTGAAGCTGAAAAGATCTCGGGACAGCCTACGGTAATTATACAGAGAAGCATAAAGGGCAAGGGCGTTTCCTTCATGGAGGATCAGGTATCATGGCACGGCACTGCTCCCAACGAAGAACAGTACAACCAGGCTATGACAGAACTCAAGGCTCATCTTGCCGAGCTTGAAAAGTAATCGGAAAGGAAACGTATTAAAATGGAGAAAAAAGCAACCCGTGAAAGCTACGGCGAAGCTCTTGTAATGCTCGCTGAAAAGAGAAACGATCTCGTAGTTTTAGACGCAGACCTTGCGGCTGCAACAAAGACAGGTATATTCAAGAAGGCATATCCCGACCGCTTCTTTGACTGCGGTATAGCAGAAGCAAATATGATGGGTGTTGCCGCAGGTATCGCTACTACAGGCAAGCTCGTATTCGCAAGCACATTTGCTATGTTTGCGGCAGGCAGAGCTTATGAAATACTCAGAAACAGCATAGGCTATCCTCATCTGAACGTTAAAATCGGCGCAACACACGCAGGTATTTCCGTTGGTGAGGACGGTGCGACTCACCAGTGCAACGAGGATATTGCGCTTATGCGTACAATACCCGGTATGACGGTAATCAACCCCGCCGATGATGTTGAGGCTAAGGCGGCTGTACTCGCTATGGCAGACTATGTAGGACCTACCTATATGAGATTCGGCAGACTTGCCACTCCTATCTTCAACGATAAGGACACATATAAGTTTGAGCTTGGCAAGGGCGTACAGCTCCGTGACGGCGATGATATAACAATCGTTGCTACAGGTCTTATGGTAGCTCAGGCACTTGAAGCGGCTGACGCACTCAAGGGTCAGGGTATCAATGCCCGTGTAATCAACATACACACGATAAAGCCCATTGACAAGGATATTATAATCAAGGCGGCAAAGGAAACAGGAAAGATAGTTACTGTTGAAGAACACAGCATAATCGGCGGTTTAGGAAGCGCCGTTTGCGATGTTCTTTGCGAGAATTATCCCGTTCCCGTTACAAAGATCGGTGTTATGGATACATTCGGTCATTCGGGTCCTGCGGTAGCATTGCTTGAAGAATTCGGCTTATGTGCGGATAATATTGCTAATACCGTTAAAAAGGTTTTAGGTAAATAATTTTTTGAGCCACCGCTTTTGCGGTGGCTTTTTTACAAAAGCGATTTTTACGGATAAGCTGATTTGATCTTGTGTGATACTGTAAAGCACAAAATCCGTTAAAGGCAGGAATGATTTTAAGCGCTTGGCAGGCTGTTCACAAGGCTTGCGGACTTTTAACAGCACAGCCCGATTAATGCTATCAGATTTCAAATTAAAGGTGCAGGAGAAATACGGAGAACATGGCGGAAAATTCTTTGATTAATTCAATAACCGAAAGCGTCGGAGAAAGATATATTGATTTTTCTGTCAACATAAATCTGCTTGGCATTCCCGATACTGTGAAACGGCAGTTTGCGGAAATTACAGAAATTTCAGGAGCATATCCCGACCCGGATTGCAGATATCTTTGTTCACTGCTTGCGGAAAAATACCGTATAGATACAGGACGTATCTTGTGCGGCAACGGAGCGGACGACCTTTTGTACCGCCTTGTATTTGCGGTAAAGCCGAAGCATGCCGTTGTCATAGAGCCGACATACGAGGAATACGACCGTTTGCTTGATTTGGTTGGTTGTGAGATACAACATTACACACTTAAGGCGGAGAATAGCTTTACTCTGAGTGAAGATGTGCTGTCGGTGCTTGATGAAAACTGCGATATAGCGTTCCTTTGCAACCCGAACAATCCGACGGGTCAGCTTGCGGATTCTGAACTTATGATGAAGCTTATAAAGCACTGTCGTGACAAGCGTATTTTGCTTGTTGTTGATGAATGCTTTATGGAGTTTTTACCCGATTGGGAAAAGTATTCTGTCAAGGAAATTGCCACACAGAGTGACAATATTATAGTGATCGACGCATTTACAAAGACTTATTCTCTTGCGGGATTCAGGCTTGGCTTCTGTGTTTCCGGCAATGCGGAGCTGCTTGAAAATATGCGGTTATACGGTGCGGATTTTGCTGTATCTGTGCCTGCACAGCTTGCAGGAATATCTGCGCTTGCAGATAAGGAGTATATGAAGAAAACGCACGAGGTTATTTCAGCCGAGCGTGATTGGCTTTTTGATAAGCTGAAAAAGCTTCCGCTTGAAATATATCCGTCCACAGCGAATTTCCTGCTTTTGAAAGGCAATGAGAATATACGCAGGAAGTTATACGAAAACGGCATAAAAGTCAGAGATTGTTCGCATTTTTACGGGCTTGGCAACGAGTATTGCCGTGTGGCAATACGAACTCACGATGATAACGAAAAGCTTATAAAGACGCTTGAAAAGATGCTTTTAATATAGAGGTTTATAAAAGGGGGCAGAGATGTGACGCAGGAAACTTGTGAAAAATGTGACGGGACGGCATATTTCCACCTCCCCGGTCTGTTTGAGTTTTACGGGCTGTATAGCCTGTTTCTGCCTTTATTCTATAATCACAGGGAGTATTTTTACGATTGGTGCGAGATAGGCTCGATATACGGTGCTCCTGCGGATTGTCTGTGGGGCGGCGGACGTGTGGGATTCGGTGATGATGAGGCTGAAAAGGTGCTTCGGCTTACACAGAAGTACGGCATTTCCGCAAGGCTCACGTTCAGCAATTCTCTTATAAAGCAAGAGCATCTTTCGGACAGAAAGTGCAACAGGCTGTGCGAGATGTTCAGCAAAAGCAAAGCGGCGCAGAACGGCGTTATAATCTGTTCGGATCTGTTGCTTGAATATATAGGGAATAATTATCCGGGTCTGTATTTTGTATCATCGACCACAAAGGTTCTGACGGATTTTATACAGCTTGAAAAAGAGCTTAGCCGTGAGGATTTTCGCTTTGTTGTACCGGATTTCAGACTTAACAAGGCTTTTGATAAGCTGGGTACGCTTACCGAAAGGCAGAAAAGCAAGGTAGAATTTCTTTGCAACGAATGCTGTTATTTCGGTTGTACCGACAGGAAAAGCTGTTATGAAAATGTCAGCCGTAAAAGTCTATGTGAGGATTGCGAGGATTTTATATGCCGTTCTCCCGGCGGCAACGAGGGGTACAAGTTTTCAAAGGCTATGGAAAACCCTGCGTTTATCGGAACGGACGATATTGAAAATACCTATCTGCCGATGGGGTTCAATCAGTTCAAGATAGAGGGCAGGGGGCTTGGCAGTGCGGTAGTGCTTGAATTTCTGCTGTACTATATGACAAAGCCGGAATACCGGCTGAAAGTAAGAGAAGAAATATATCTTGACAGTATGCTTGATCTTTTCTGATAAAGCGTTACACGGAGGATTTTAATGCTATACATAATGCGACATGGTAAAACCGAGTGGAATAAAAAGAAAAAATTGCAGGGCAGGACGGATATTCCGCTGTGCCGTGAGGGAATAGAAATGGCGGAAAAGGCACGGGAGGAATATAAGGACGTGCATCTTGACATTTGCTACTGTTCGCCGCTTATCCGTGCAAGGAAAACAGCCGAGATATTGCTCGAGGGCAGAAATGTGCCGATAGTAACGGACGACAGGCTGAAGGAAATGTGCTTCGGGGAATATGAGGGTATCGAGAACAGCTTCAGTATTCCCGACTGTCCGATAAACTTACTGTTTTTCCACCCTGAGCAGTATACAAGCTCTATAGGCGGGGCGGAAACATTTGACGAGCTGTTTGGCAGAACGGGTGAATTTCTTGACGAGGTAATCTATCCGCAGATAAAAGAGGGCAAGGATATTCTGATAGTCGGACACGGTGCGATGAACGCAAGCATTGTATGCAGGGTAAAGAATCTACCGTTGTCTGAGTTCTGGAACGCAGGGCTTGAGCAATGCAAGATGATGAGGCTCTTGTAAGGAGATATATGAGAAGTACGATTCTTTGTGGGAGTATATCGGGAAGTGTTGCGAGCGTGAAATTACGCTGACTTGCGATGAGATAGCAAAAATCTGCGGTGTGCCGATAGATCATTCCTTTCTGACGTATAAGAAAGAACTTGGATGCTACGGGTACAGGGCTGAGAAAATATCTATGAAGGATAAGACGGTGAGGTTTGTCAAAAATGAGTGAAAATATGAGCGATAAGTGGGTCGATTACGCTGTGCGCATTCAGAGCATTGCACAGGCGGGACTTGCGTACTGCGAGGATAAGTACGGCAGGGAGCGCTATGAGGAGTTGAGAAAAATCTCCGCAGAGATGATCTCGGCAAAGACCGATATTCCGCTCGAAAAGGTATACGATCTGTTCTGCAACGAGAGCGGATACCAGACACCGAAGCTCGATACCAGAGGGGCTGTCTTTATTGACGGGAAGATACTGCTTGTGCGTGAAAACAACGGAACGTGGTCGTTGCCGGGCGGATGGTGCGATGTAGATCTGTCGGTTGCAGAGAATACAGAAAAAGAGGTGCTGGAGGAAACGGGGCTTTCGGTACACTGCAAAAAGCTGATTGCCGTGCAGGACTGGAGGAGGCATAACAGGCTGAATTGTCCTTACGGCATTATGAAATTCTTTGTGCTGTGCGAATATGACAGCGGAGAGTTCAAAGAGAATATCGAAACTACGGAAACAAGGCTGTTTGACAGGAACGCTCTGCCGGATAATCTTGCGGATGAGAAAACAACGGCAGAGCAGATAAGGCTGTGCTTTGAGTATTATGACAATCCGCATAAGGAAACGTGTCTGGAATAATATAAAGACGGTTTAACCGCCTGCGGCTTTCCTTCATAAACTGGCAATAAGCGAAGAAATGAAGGAGGCGTTTATGTGAGAAGTCTGGCACAGCTTGAGAGAGATGAAAAATGCAGGGTAGAACGGCTGTTACTTGCAGGAGATATGAAAAGAAGGCTCATGGACCTCGGCTTTACAAAAGGAACAACAGTCACCTGCGTGTTGTGCGGTAGCGGAATAAAGGCATATCTTGTAAGAGGTGCGGTAATTGCACTCAGAAACGAGGACGCAGATAAAGTACCGGTAAGTGAAATAAAAAATTAAAAAAATTTCGTAAACTTGTAGACAAACGGCAGAAAATATAGTATAATAAAATGACTATGGAAATAGGCGAGGGTGTGCGATACAGATATTAGCATATCTTTCGTAAAATGGGATCTTTTATCTGCTAAGGGCGGATATGAATTAAAGCCGTGTTTTTCATCGTCAAGGAAGAAAGACACGGCTTTTGTGCAGAATTGCGAGGTGCTGTAATGACAATTTTACTGAAAAACGGTCACGTTGTTGATTATGTGAACGGTTTTGAAGGCAAAAAGGACATACTTATAAAGGACGGCTTTATCCGTGCGCTCGGCGATAACCTTGAATGCGATGATAAGAACGCAAGGGTGGTAGATTGCAACGGGCTTACGGTAATACCAGGTATATGCGATATGCACGTTCATCTGAGAGATCCCGGACAGACATATAAAGAGGATATTATTACAGGCTGTGAGGCGGCTGTCGCAGGCGGTGTTACGGCGCTTGCGTGTATGCCGAACACGAAACCGCCCGTTGACAACAAGGAAACGGTAAAATATATTCTCGACAAGGCAAAGAAAGCAAAGGCGAAGGTTTATCCTGTCGGCTGTATCACAAAGGGTATGCAGGGCAAGGAACTGTGCGACTATGACGAACTTAAGGCGGCAGGCTGTGTTGCGGTGAGCGACGACGGCAGACCCGTTGAATCTGCGAATATGATGGCGCAGGCAATGGTAAAGGCACACTATGCGGGGCTGAAGGTTATTTCGCACTGCGAGGATCTTGAGATAATAGACGGCGGTATAATCAATAAAGGAAAGATCTCTCAGCAGCTCGGCGTAAAGGGTATGAGCAGGCTGAGCGAGGATATAATCACGGCAAGAGAGCTTGCCATAGCACAGGATACGCAGATGCCGATACACATTGCGCACGTTTCGACAAAGGGCAGTGTGAACACGATAAGAGGAAATACCCATATCGGTGTTATGTGTACCTGCGAAACCGCTCCGCACTACTTTATGATGACAGACGAAAAGCTGTTGTCGAGAGATGCGGACTATAGAATGAATCCTCCGCTTCGTGAGGAGGACGATGTTATGGCGATAACCGCCGCTATAATAGACGGCACTATCGACTGCATAGTAACCGACCACGCTCCGCACAGTGCAGAGGAAAAGGCAGACTTCGAGAAAGCTCCCAACGGCGTTGTGGGAATGGAAACATCGCTTGCGGCGACACTGACGGGACTTTATCACACGGGTACGATAAGCCTTATGAACATAGTAAGACTTATGTGCGTCAACCCCAGAAAGATACTGGGCATAGAGGGAGGCTCGCTCGGCATAGGCGATATTGCGGACATTGCGATATTTGACGCTGACGAAAGCTGGACGGTAGACCCCGAAAAGCTCCACTCAAAGTCAAAGAACACCTGCTTCAAGGGCATGACTCTTAGAGGCAGGGTAAAGTACACACTGGTAAACGGAAAAATAGTATACGAGGACAAGTAAGCTCCGATATACTTGAAATAAATAAAAAGGATGGATACGAAAATGTCAATGGATAATCTTCTTCGTGCAATCTGCGAAAAGCAGAACCCCACAGTCGCAGGACTTGATCCCAAGCTCGACTATGTGCCTCAGTACATAAAGGACAAGGCTTTCAACAAGTACGGCGAAACGCTCAAGGGTGCGGCAAAGGCGATACTTGAATTCAACAAGTGCCTTATAGACGCTCTCCACGAGGTAGTTCCTGCCATAAAGCCTCAGGCGGCTTATTATGAAATGTACGGTACGGCAGGAATGAAAACGCTGTACAAGACGCAGGAATATGCAAGAAGCAGAGGTATGTATGTTATCACAGACGGCAAGCGTAACGATATAGGCACAACTATGGAAGCGTATGCCGCAGCGCATCTGGGCAAGGTAAAGGTAGGAAACGAGGAATACGAGCCTTTTATGGGCGATGCTCTGACGGTAAACGGATACCTCGGAAGCGACGGTATCAATCCTCTTATCAAGGTGTGCAAGGAAAACGACAAGGGCATTTTCGTACTGGTAAAGACATCGAATCCGTCAAGCGGCGAACTTCAGGATCTGCTGATAGACGGTGTTCCCGTATATGAAAGAATGGGCAATATGTGTGAAAAGTGGGGAGAGGAGCTTCCCGGCAAGTACGGCTATTCGGGCGTAGGTGCAGTAGTAGGTGCGACATATCCCGAACAGATCGCCGAGCTTCGTAAAAAGCTCCCTCACACATTCTTCCTTATCCCCGGATACGGCGCACAGGGTGCAACAGCCAAGGACATTGCCGCCGCATTTGATGCGAACGGTCTTGGCGGTATAGTAAACAGCTCAAGAGGAATAATGACAGCATATAAAAAAGAAGGCTGTGACGAGCATGATTTCGCAGGTGCGGCATTCAGAGAGGCACTGCGTATGAGAGATGAGATAATGGGCTTTGTAGGAAAGATACAGCTCCCTTAAGTGATAGAACAAAAAAGAAAAATATATGAAAGGAACGAATTAAATGGACTTAAAGGCTAACAAAGCAAAGACCGCATATCTGATACTTGCAGACGGAACGGTGTTCACGGGCAAGAGCTTCGGCTGTGAGGGCGAGGTCGTAGGCGAGATAGTCTTCACAACGGCAATGACAGGTTATGAAGAAACGCTGACAGACCCCAGCTACTGCGGACAGATTGTAACGCAGACATTCCCTCTTATCGGAAACTACGGTGTGAATGACGAGGATTACGAGTCAAAGACAAGCGTGGTAAGCGGTTATATCGTGCGTGAATACTGCGAGGTACCGTCAAACTTCCGCTGTGAAGGCGACATAGACGGCTTTCTGAAAAAGCACAACATCATCGGACTGTTCGGCATAGATACAAGAAGGCTTACAAGAATAATCCGTGAAACAGGTGTTATGAACGGCATGATTACAACAAGCGAGCCGACAGACGAATTCAAGGCACAGGCACTTGAAAGAATAAGGGCTTATGTTGTGGGTCCTGTTGTGCCGAAGGTAAGCGTAAAGCAGCCTGAGAAGTTCAGTGCCGAAAACGGCAAATACAAGGTTGCACTTATGGACTACGGCTATAAGTTCAATATAAGACGTGAACTTGTAAAAAGAGGCTGTGACGTGACGGTATTCCCCTACGACACAAGTGCGGAGGAAATACTGAAATTTGCTCCGGACGGCATAATGCTTTCAAACGGACCCGGCGACCCTCAGGACAACACGGTATCCATAAATACGCTGAAGGAACTTATCCCTCACAAGATACCTACGTTTGGCATCTGCCTCGGTCATCAGCTTTTAGCACTTGCAAACGGTGCGACAACTGTCAAGCTGAAATACGGTCACAGAGGCGGAAACCAGCCTGTAACCGATGTTACTGTTGACAGAACATTTATCACATCGCAGAACCACGGTTATGCGGTCGTAAGCGACAGCCTTCCCGAAAGCGCAGGCAAGGTAAGCCATATCAACGGAAACGATAAGACCTGTGAGGGTGTTATGTACACGAATGCACCTGCGTTCACTGTGCAGTTCCACCCCGAAGCGTGCGGAGGTCCGCATGACACTGCGTATCTGTTCGATAAATTTATCAGTCTGATGGAGGAGAATAAGAAATGCCGTTAAGAAGTGATATAAAGAAAGTTCTCGTTATAGGCTCGGGTCCTATCGTAATCGGACAGGCTGCTGAATTTGACTATGCGGGAACGCAGGCGTGCCGTGCGCTTAAAGCAGAGGGCCTTGAGGTCGTACTTATAAACTCAAACCCCGCTACCATCATGACGGACAAGCATATGGCGGACAAGATATACATTGAACCGCTGACGCTTGATGTAGTAAAGAAGATAATCAAGATAGAAAAGCCGGACAGCATTCTGTCAACGCTCGGCGGTCAGACGGGTCTTACACTTTCAATGCAGCTTGCGGAGGAAGGCTTCCTTGCCGAGAACGGTGTAAAGCTGCTCGGTGCAAATCCCGAAACTATACACAAGGCAGAGGACAGACAGGCGTTCAAGGATACTATGGAGGCTATAGGCGAGCCGTGTATTCCCTCAAAGGTAGTTGAAACCGTTGAGGACGCTTTGGATTTTGCCGAGGTTATACACTATCCCGTAATTGTACGTCCTGCGTTCACGCTCGGCGGCACAGGCGGTGGTATTGCATATAGCAAGGACGAATTACACGAGATTGCAACAAACGGTCTGCGTCTTTCGCCTATCACACAGATACTTGTTGAAAAGTGTATTTCGGGTTGGAAGGAAATCGAGTTCGAGGTTATCCGTGACGCAAAGGGCAACGTTATCACCGTCTGCTCGATGGAAAACTTCGACCCTGTCGGCGTTCACACAGGCGACAGTATCGTTATCGCTCCTGCGGTTACGCTTGCAGACAAGGAATATCAGATGCTGAGAACAGCGGCGCTGAACATTATTCAGGCACTGAAGGTCGAGGGCGGCTGTAACTGTCAGTTTGCATTAAAGCCCGACAGCTTTGAATACTCGGTAATCGAGGTAAACCCCAGAGTTTCACGTTCATCGGCGCTTGCGTCAAAGGCTACAGGCTATCCTATAGCAAAGGTTGCAACAAAGATAGCAATAGGATATTCGCTCGATGAGATCGTAAACCAGGTAACAGGCAAGACCTACGCCTGCTTTGAGCCTGCGCTTGACTACGTTGTAGTAAAGTTCCCGAAGTGGCCGTTTGATAAGTTCGTATACGCAAAGAAAACGCTCGGCACTCAGATGAAGGCTACAGGCGAAATAATGGCTATCGGAACGAGCTTTGAAGAAGCTATGATGAAGGCTGTACGTTCAATAGAGCTTGGTATGGACACGATGCGTAAAAAGGCTTTCAAGAAGCTGACAGACGAAGAAGTAAGAGCAAAGCTCCACGATGTCGATGTTGACCGTTCGTTCTGCGTATTCGAGGCACTGAGAAGAGGTTTCAGCGTTCAGGAGATACATGATATAACCACTATCGACAAGTGGTTTATAACCAAGCTTAAAAACCTTGCAGAACTTGAACTGTGGCTTGAGGACGGTGAACTTACGCAGGAGAAATACGACCTTGCGAAGAAGTACAGCTATCTTGACAGGACTATCGAGAAGCTGTCGGGTCAGAAGCTTGCTGACAAGGGCATAAAGACACGTCACGCAGTATACAAGATGGTTGATACCTGTGCCGCTGAGTTCTCGGCTGAAACGCCCTACTTCTACAGCACTTATGACGATGAAAACGAGGCTGCGGAATTTATCGAACAGCATCCTACAGATAAAAAGAAGATAATAGTTTTCGGCTCAGGTCCTATCAGAATAGGTCAGGGTATCGAGTTCGACTACTGCTCGGTACACTGCGTATGGGCGCTCAAGGAAATGGGCTATGAAGCAATCATCTGCAACAACAACCCCGAAACAGTTTCGACCGACTTTGATACAGGCGACAGACTTTATTTCGACCCGCTGACATTTGAAGATGTTGATTCGCTTATAGCTACCGAAAAGCCTTACGGCGTTGTAGTACAGTTCGGCGGTCAGACTGCTATAAAGCTGACAAAGCACTTACAGGAGAGCGGTGTAAGAATACTCGGTACTTCGGCTGAAAGCATTGATGACGCAGAGGACAGAGAGAAGTTTGACGAACTGCTCGAAAAGTGTAAAATTCCTCGTCCTAAGGGACATACGGTATTCACGACCGAGGAAGCGCTCAAAGCCGCAAACGAGCTTGGCTATCCTGTTCTGCTCCGTCCGTCATACGTTCTGGGCGGTCAGAATATGATAATCGCTCACTGCGACAGCGATGTTACCGAATATATGACTATCATCACGGCTACAGAACTTGAAAACCCTGTGCTGATAGATAAGTACCTTATGGGTACAGAGGTCGAGGTTGACGCTATCTGCGACGGCACGGACTTCCTTATCCCCGGTATTATGGAGCATATCGAGCGTGCCGGCGTTCACTCGGGCGACAGTATCTCGGTATATCCTGCTCAGACATTATCCGACAAGATAAAGAGCACGATAGTGACATATACGGAGCGTCTTGCAAAGGCACTGAACGTAATCGGTCTTGTAAATATCCAGTATGTTGTATATAACAACGAGGTTTACGTTATCGAGGTAAACCCGAGATCATCAAGAACCGTTCCTTATATCAGCAAGGTTACGGGCGTTCAGATGGTCGATATTGCAACAAAGATAATGCTCGGCGAAACTCTCAAGGAGCAGGGCTACCACAGCGGACTTTATCCTGTGGGCAACTATGTTGCGGTTAAGGTTCCCGTATTCAGCTTTGAAAAGCTCCACGATGTTGATACACAGCTTGGCCCTGAGATGAAGTCAACGGGTGAGGCACTCGGTATAGCAAAGACATTTGAGGAAGCTCTCTACAAGGGACTTATAGCGGCAGGCTTCAAGATATTCAAGAAGGGCGGAGTAATGTTCACCGTCAAGAATTCAGACAAGCCCGAGATAGTACCGCTGGCGGAGAAATTTGAAAAGCTCGGCTTTGAACTGTATGCCACAAGCGGTACGGCATCCATGCTGAACAGAAATATGATAGCTACAAACTTTACCTATCGTATACACGAGGACAAGGAGCCTAACGTAATAAGCCTGCTTGAAAGCGGCAAGATAAATTACGTTATCTCAACGTCCGAAACAGGCAGAAAGCCTGCACTCGACAGCGTTAAGATAAGACGTAAGTCGGTTGAGCGTTCTATCGCTTGTCTTACATCTGTCGATACGGCAAACGCTCTTGTAAAGTGTATCGCTATGGACAAGACTGTAGACGATCTTGAAATGGTAGATATAACAAAGATATAATGAGGTGCGATTTTGAGAACAGGCGAATATAAAGTAAAATTCAATTACACGATATTGAGGGGATTTATAGACGCTTTCGGTCTTATAATGGCGGTACTTTTGTATCAGACAACATACGCATACTATTATCAGATGGCACATCCGACAATGGTGCTGAATAATGTTTATCCTGACGGCTTACCTGCATATATGTGGATATGCGGCGGCATAGTGCCTTTTATCGCACTTGCGGCATTCGTGTTCTCGATAGTGTATATGTTTATACCTCATAAGTCAAGGACGCTTGTAATCACGGCTGACAATGCTCAGAAGTATTACGACAATCTGATGATAACAAACAGCTTGCTGAGAATACTTGTGCTTATGGCACTGTGGGATTACACTTATATAACACAGAGCAACCTTATGGGTGCTATGGAATCGTGGTTCAGCCTTCAGACAGTGCTTGACGTTATAGTGGGGGCGCTTGTTGTATACTTTATGTACGGCAGGCTGAAGGCGATAGCGAAGCCTGCAGACAGAAAGAAGAGCAGCGTGATAAAGCCGAAGCAAAGCGAAAGCGATGATGAAGTGTTTACGGCGAAGGTGAAAATTGTCAAGGACGACAATACAATAATGCGTAGTTGATTATGCAACAAGGAAGCAAGGCAACATGATAAAATAACGTGTTGCCTTGATTTTTACACAGCGGCAAAACCGCAGGAAAGGAAAATATATGAGCTTTTTTTGTGATTCATATCCGATAGTTGATAAAAAAGCGCTCGGCGAGGGGATATATTCATATACGCTGAAATGTCCCGAAGTTGCCGAAAACGCACATATCGGACAGTTCGTTCAGATAAAGGCGGAGGGATATATGCTCCGCAGACCTATCTCTATATGCTCGGTCGATAAGGAAAACGGCACTATGAGGCTCGTTTTTGAAGTAAGGGGCAAGGGTACGGATAAGATTTCCGAACTTAACAAGGGGGATCTTATGGACGTTATCGCTCCGCTCGGCAACGGCTTTACCGTTCCTGCAAAGAAGGACGGCAGGGTAATAGTTGTAGGCGGCGGAATAGGCACGCCTCCCTTGCTTGACATTGCAAAGATGTACGGCGACAGATGTACGGCAATACTTGGCTTCAGGAGCTTTGACAAGGTTATACTTGACAAGGATTATTCGCTTGCAGGGGCAAACGTTATAGTATGTACTGATGACGGAAGCACGGGAGTACACGGTACGATAGCACAGCCGCTTGCAGATGAGCTTGCAAAGGGCGATGTTGCGGCGGTATATGCCTGCGGTCCTACTCCTATGCTGAAAGCAGTTGTTGCGGCGGCAAAGCAGGCAGGCGTATATTCTGAGGTTTCTCTTGAGCAGCGTATGGGCTGCGGTGTAGGTGCGTGCGTTGTATGTGCGTGCACGGTTATCCGTGACGGAGAAGAAAAGGTGCTTAGAGTATGCAAGGACGGCCCTGTGTTCAGCGGTGAGGAGGTAGTATTATGAGTTTCAAGCCTGATATTTCGGTAGATGTATGCGGTAAGCATTTCAAGAATCCTGTAATAGCCGCTTCCGGCGCATACGGCTTCGGCGAGGATTATACCGACCTTTATCCGCTGTCGGCACTCGGCGGTATTTCCTGCAAGGGTACGACCTTAAACAAGAAGGACGGTAACATCCCTCCGAGAATAGCAGAAACTCCGAGCGGAATATTAAACTCTGTCGGACTTCAGAATCCCGGTGTTGACAAGTTTATAAATTACTATCTGCCCAGACTCAGAACGCAGGATACTGTGGTTATCGCAAATATCGCAGGTGCGGTAATTGACGATTATATAGCTGTTGCAGAAAAGCTGGACGCTACCGATGTTGATATGATAGAGCTGAACATTTCCTGCCCTAACGTAAAGCAGGGCGGCGCTACATGGGGCGTTACCTGCGAGGGTGCGGCAAGCGTTACAAGAGCAGTAAGAAATGCTACAAAGAAGCCCGTTATCGTAAAGCTGACTCCGAATGTAACGAATATCACAGAAATCGCAAAAGCTGTTGAGGCTGAGGGTGCAGACAGCGTTTCGCTGATAAACACTCTGCTCGGTATGAGAATTGATATAAGAACAAGGCGGCCTATCCTGCACAACAATGTCGGCGGACTTTCGGGTCCTGCTGTGTTCCCTGTTGCAGTAAGAATGGTATGGCAGGTGGCGAATGCGGTCAAGATACCCGTTATCGGTATGGGAGGCATCGCAACGGCTGAGGACGCTATCGAGATGATGATGGCAGGTGCATCTGCTGTACAGATGGGTACGGCTATCTTCAACGATCCTTATGCGCCGATAAAGGTATGCGAGGGAATGGAAAAGTTCCTCGCCGAACAGAAAATAGAGAAGATAAGCGATATTGTAGGCACGGTAAAGCCGTGGTGAGTTTAAGCATACAATAATTTCAGAATAAAGTACCCTCCCTACCGGATGAACGGCAAAGAGGGTACTTTTATTATGTTCGGTTAAATTATAAGATCGGTATCTTCAAGGCGTTTATTGAAGAATTTCATTATTCTTATACACGGTTTTCTCAGCACTATGCCGATAAAGAGGGCTATCGCAACATAAATCAGCAGGTAGAGCAGGTCTTCTATATAGCTTTGCGCATATACGCCTGCGACCGCTTCACGCATTGCGTTTATGCTGTATCTGAAGGGCAGATAGGGAAGAATGCTGCGGAAAAATTCGGGGAGAACTTCGGGAGGGAATGTACCGCCCGAGCCGGCAACCTGAAGTACAAGGATAATTACCGCAAGAGCCTTTCCTATTACGCTGAATGTGATCGTCAGCGAGTAGATGAGCAGTGAGAATACAATAGAAGATACAACGGCGGCGATGATGAACAACAGCGGGTCTTCACACTGTACTTTCAGGAACAAAAGGTCGCCAAGTGCGATTATTATCGCCTGAATTATTGATACCATAAGGTAAATCATATATCTGCCGAAATAAGCCTGTATCGGTCTTACATTACTGCCGAGCTTTTCGATGTCACGGCGGCTGATTTCTGCTTTCAGTACGGCGACAAGTACGATCGAGCCTACCCAGATAGCGAGTATCGTGTAGAACGGCGTCATGGCTGAGCCGTAATTTTCTACAGGATAAACCTTGACGGTGTTAATTTCAACGGGTGAGCTCATAAATTCGCCGAGAGATGACGGTTCACTTGAAACCTCTTCGATAAAAGCTATAAGCGCCTGATCGTTGCTTATATCATCGACCTTTTTCTGCATATCGGTGAGCTTATCCTTTGCGTTGCCGATTATTTTATCGAGGTCGGTAAGGCAGGATTTAAGGCTTGCAAGCGAGTTCTGAGCATCGGTGAGAGCCGTTTCGATATTCGGAACAGATGTTCCTGCGTCAGAAAGCAGTGCGGAAATTCCGTCAAGCGTCTTGAACACTTCATTTACAGCGGTATCCATAGCAGTTTTGACAGAAGTGTTCCAAGTGGTTTTTATGCCGTCAAAATCTTTCTTTGAATCGGTTATCAGCTTGTTTACATCACTTTCAAAATTATCGGGGGCGTGACCTGTTGCGCTGACAGTGTCTGCACCGCTGGTTAATTTGTCGATGATTTCGTTCTGCTTTTCTATATTCCTGTCGATTGCATCGGTCATAATGCTGACATCAATTCCGAGTTTTTCACCGACTGTTATAACATGGGTGCGGATATTATTCAGTGCATCAATAGTTTTTCTGTTTATCTCCGCTGTTGCTCTTATCTTTTCGGCGGATTTGTCGGCATCGGCGGCGATTTCACCCGTGATGCCCGAAATACTGCTTTCCGTATTGCTGTAAAGCGTGTCGATTGAATTAAGGACGGTATCTGTAGCGGCGGTTATCTGTGTTGATACCGCCTGTACTGCCGTAATGCTGTCCTTTGCCGATGTGGTAAGCGTTCCTGACTGAGCAAGAAGCTGTTCAAGATCCGGGATAGACTTTTTGGTGTTTGCAATCATTGTATCTGCACTGTCAAGTGTTGTGCTTATCAGCGAAATTGAGCTTTGGAAAGCGGAAAGATTGTCGATAACGTCGCCTATGGCTGATTTTATATTGTCTGTTATCTCGGTGAATTTCTTGTTGCCCTGCTCGGAGGTGTAGTTCAATATTCCTGCAAGCTCGGTGGTAATCGTGTCAATAAAGCTCTCGTTTACCTGAGTTTTTATCGCCTCTGCGCCTTTGTCGGTGATTTTCGGAGCGATAGCGTTTTTCTTTTCGTTGAGCGTGTAGGTTATCTGCGGACGTGTCAGCTTGCCCGAAAGTATGCTTGTGAAGCTCTCGCTGAAATTTTCGGGGATAACAACGCTGGCATAATATTCGCCTGTTACTACTCCGTTTTCCGCCTGCTGTTTATCTACGAACGTCCAGCACATCTGCGTGTTCTTTTTAAGATTATCCACTATCTGATTGCCGATGTTGATTTCCTTTGAAGCAAGCTTAGTGCCATTATCGCAGTTTGCGACCGCAATCTTGATATTGCCTGTGTTTGAGTACGGATCCCAGTTTGCCGCAATGTTGAACCACGCATACAGCGCCGGCAGTATACAAATACCTATCATTACCGCAAATGCCATAAGATTTGTGCGTATCTTTTTTATATCGCTTAAAAATATCCTGAATATTGTCTTCATTTGTTTTCCTGCTCCCTCGTTTTCATTCCGGAAAGACGGCTGATATCCTTTTTAGCCGATTCTATTGTGGTTTCTATGTTAGCTTTTGCGTTTTCAAGCTCAGTTTTTGCGTTGCTTATCGTCTTGTCGATATCGTTCTTCATCTTTTCAAGGTCGTCTTCCTTGTCGGTGTTTTTAATGCCGAGTATCTTTTCGTACTTGTAGCAACGGTAATCTATCCGCGTCATTACCACAATACCCGAAATAATGAAGATTATCCACAGCGTCAAGAAGAATGTTTTGCTGTCAAGGCTGAACATCAGGGCGAGAAATACAACTGCACTGATGATAATGAGCAGTATCCCGACCTTGATACATTTTTCACGTTTTGCGTATTCTGCCTTGTATTCGTGCATAAGGCGCAGATATGCGTTATGCTCCTTGTCCTGCGTTGTGGCAGGATCTTTTATAAGCCCGTCTATAAGATCAAGTTCATCCGGCTCTTCCTCATGTCCCTCTTCAAAAAGGTCTATATCGGAAAACTTCGTTTTCTTTATCTGCTCTTTTCCCTTTTTATCTTTATTCTTCAAACCGACACCCCACTTTTTAAGTGTATTTTTTCTTGCCACAATATGATTATACTATTAAAAAAGCGGTTTGTCTATTGACATTCTGACAAAAGCAGTACACTTAAATATGCGGAAATTGGGAGAAATAAGAGATTACAGAGCGGAAAAGAAAAATTCTGAAATGAGAATTTATTTTGAGAAATTTGTAAAAAGTGCTGAAATGAGAATTTTTCTTGACATTCTGAACATTTTGTGCTAATATGAGCACATAATATAATAGTACAGAATGATAAGAGGGTGATTTTTTGGTTGAAAGAAAAGAATATCTTGAAAAGCTGAAGCTCTGGAAGGACGAACAGGTCATAAAGGTAGTGACGGGAATACGCAGGTGCGGAAAATCAACATTGCTTATGCAGTATCAGGACTATCTTAAACAAAGCGGAGTAGAAGCTGACAGAATAATTGCGATAAACTTTGAAGAACTGGAATACGAAGAACTGTGCGACTATAAAAAGCTGTATGAATATATAAAGGCTCGGCTAAGCAGTGATAAAACGACTTACATTTTTCTTGACGAGATACAGAAAGTGCCGTATTTTGAAAAGGTGGTAGACAGTCTTTATGTAAAACAGGGAACTGATATTTATATCACCGGCTCAAACGCATATATGCTGTCGGGCGACCTTGCTACACTTCTCAGCGGTCGTTATGTGGAAATATCAATGCTTCCGCTGTCGTTTGCAGAGTATTTGCAGGTAAACAGCAAGGACAAGGACAGTGCTTTTGCTGACTATATGAGATACGGCGGTATGCCTTTCATTGCTACGGCAGAAAAGACGGAAGAAAAGATAACCACCTATCTTGAGGGTATCTACAATACGGTTATCGTAAAGGATATTGAGGACAGGCAGAAGCGTAAGGAATGGGATAACAGCGATACAGGCAGGATAACGGATATATCGCTTCTTAAAACTGTCGCAAAGTACCTTTCAAGCGTTATCGGAAGTCTTGTGACGGTAAGGAGCATTGCAAATTATCTTGTTTCATCGGGACGGAAAATTTCTCCGAATACGGTGAGCGATTATGTTAATGCACTGACCGAATCATTCATATTCTACCCGGCGGAACGCTTTGACATTGTGGGAAAGCAATTGCTTAAAACCAACACGAAGTATTATATGGTTGACCTCGGCATACGAAATCTTATACTGCCTAAGAAAAGCTATGACCTCGGCTTCTCGGTTGAGAATGTAGTGTATTTTGAACTGCTCAGACGTGGGTACAAGGTAAGCGTGGGCAAGTACGGAAATACCGAGATAGATTTTGTGGCAGAGAGAAACGGAGAAATTGAGTATATTCAGGTAACTGCCGATATGACCGCTAAGGAAACTTTCGACAGGGAAATGGCACCGCTTACAGCAGTAAAGGACAATTACCGCAAGAGAGTTCTGACACTTGATAAATTCACTGTCGGAAATTATGACGGCATTGAGGTGAAGAATGTTGTCGAGTGGTTGACGGATAAATGATAATTGAACAGGGAGAATAAAGCCGCCCGTTTGCATAGTCAGACGGGCGGCGTTTTATATTCAGTTGTTTTCGATTTCGGTGATAAGCTGTATCATACCGCTGATAAGCCTTTTGTGTTCATCTGTCATTGGGGTTATCTTTGAGGCGATGTCATTGTCATAAAGTTCTGCGGAAGCAGTGCCGAGCAGGAAATAGTCGGGTGTCGTATTCAGCACGGAGCAAAGGCTCATTATAAGCTCAAGGCTCGGTGCGCTCCTGCCGGTTTCGATATTCGAGAGATATTTATAGTTTACATCTATCAGCTCGCAGACCTCGTACTGCTTTAAGCCGAGTTCCTTTCTGCGCTTTGCTATGCGTTTTCCGAGAGCGGTATAGTCAATTTTCATAGTATCACCTCAAGACAATAATAACAGTTTTTAAGGAAAATAAAAACCGCCTGTTAAGTAGAAATTCTCATTGACAGATAGAAAATTCTGTGTTATACTAAGAAAAAAGATGAATTTCTACAAAATATGTGGAAATACGACAGGGGGAGAAATCTATATGAAGAATATTAACAAATCAATCAAGGTATTAGCTTTATTTGTGATAATTTCTTTAATGTTTACAAGCTGTTCAAACGGGAAAAAATTCGATTCTCCTGAGGAAATGATTTCTGAGCTTGCCGGCACTTATGAGGGTACAGGCGAACATTCCGGCGAGCGTGTAGTTATAACTAATGACAGTATTATAAGATTCAATATCAACAATATTTATAAAACACCGAAGGAGCAATCGTTTTTTGAGGAAAACTACGGAACTCAGGACTGGAATACGTTTGATTTAGATACGTTGCTGAGTAAGGATTATGTGAGTATTGTCAAGGAACCTGTTTCGGCGGATATAAATAATTCGTCATTATCAGGGCTGTGGGTAGATAAGGACGGTACGGTATTCAGTCAGAGGGAGGAAGGATATGAATTAAAAAAAGTATCTGAAGAAACAAATTTCCCGACGGATGAAATCAAGAGAAGATTTGATTCATACTGCAAACGTCTTAAAGAATATGAGCATTCATCGGTTATAAGCAATGCCGATATATATGTTACACAGAAGAAAACAGCACTTGATACTGTGCTTTCATCTGATGAAAAGGCAGAATCCCAGAAATGTACAGCAAGTGCGGAAACAGTTGCAAAATGTGCATTCGATTCAATGTGTGATTTCTTGTATTATCCCGATACCGCAACACTATTGTGGTATTCTACCGCTCCCCAGACAGATTCATACGGAAGAGCTATTACATTAATTAAAATAGAATATCAGAATAAATATGGTAACTATATAACAAACGATTTTTATGTTGTGTTACAATCGTGTGATCGTTCAGGAGAATATACATATAAACCGAATAGAACTCATTATGCAACTGTGAAAAAAAGTACAAATAAAGATATTTTGTTTTCTGTTCTCTTGGCAATGAATGATTGGGATAAAGACCCAAACAGCGACCCGGCAAAAGAAACTCCGTATTTAGAAGCAATTCAACTTGCAAAAGACGGAAAATATGAATCGGCGATTAAAAAGCTGGAAAAGCTGGACGGCTATAAAAAATCTAATGAGATATCAGCTGCATGCAATGAGTGTTTACTGGCAGAGAAATATTCATCAGCAATAAGTCTTTTTAAAGAAGAAAAATATGATGAAGCAAAATCAAAATTAGCGGATTTTGAAAGCAATACTGATGTTGAGTTCTGGAAAACAAAAGCCGACAGGGCAATTTATCTGTGCGATTACAACAATGCGGTGTCAAACCCGGAACAACAGCCTTCTTCGGATAGCAGTACATCAGACAACGAAAGCGGCAATTCTTCAGTAGCTACTACAAAGGCAAACACAACAAGCTCTGTAAGTAAAAAGAATGAAACAGACATTAAGCCTGCGCAAAGCAGCAGTAATTCCGATACTGAAAATGAAGAACCTGTTGAAAGTAATCCGCAGACTGCTCAGAGTACAACCAAGAAAGCTCCTGATGAAAATAAACCGTCTGCTGCTAATACTACAAAAGCGACAACCAAAGCACCTGCTACCGAAAAACCGGTTGAAGATCCTTGTGCAAATGGTCACAGTTGGGTTGCACAAACCAAAACCGTACACCACGATGAAACCGGACACTATGAGACGGTTGTAGATGCAAAGGAAGTTACTAAATATAGATGTCCCTTGTGCGGATACGGAAGCGACAATGAATACAGTTCGTTAGACGCTTATTATAAACACTTTGACGCAAAGCATGGTGATGATAGTCTTTCAAGCACTTTTAGAGATAGCTATGAAGAAGTTGAACGCTGGGAAGAGTATGAAACCAAAGAATGGATCGTAGATTCCGAAGCATACGATGAAACGGTTATCACCGGGTATAAATGTAGCGTCTGTGGTGCTAAAAAATAGTGCGTAATGATCAAGGAGAGAAAATAATGGAACAACAAAACAATTCTAAATCAACAAAAGTGATGAGCACTGTAATATCATTGCTTGTTATAGCAGCCGCTGTGTTTTTAGGGCCGAAACTGCTAAGCGGTGATCTATTTGGAAACAAATCTATCGATGCGGCAGAAAAATATGTAAATCATCAGGTATATTCGTCACTGGGTTTGCCATGTGACAGTTACAAATCAGATGTTATTTACAGTGATGGAAATACTCAGCTTATTGCTGTTAAATTCTATATTTCAGGTTCTGATTATGTTAGCGGTTCATACTGCGTTTATTGCAACAGAGGCTATGTAGTTTCAAGCACTAAAATGATGGCAGCAGAATATCCGTATAAGAGCAATATTGAAAGCTTAAAAGCAATGTTCGGAATATAAAATAGTACATATACTCGATTATATTTCGCAAATATATTTAGATAATCAAATAGGAGGTTTTTTTATGAAAAAAAGAATTATATCAATGGCAATGTCAGTGGTGGTCGCAATATCTGCGCTTCCGCTATTCAGCAGTTGTTCCGGTGGTATAGGCGGAACAAATATCAATCAGGAGCTGGTAAAAAATTTAGAGTTAGATCAAAACGACATTTCAATACTTGTAAAACCTTTTGAGGTTATCGATATAGCGAGAAATGAGCTAAATTCGAAAAGCAATATAACAAATGAAGATCTTCAGAATTTTTCTAACACAATATATGATGCTTTTTACGGTTCAAAAGATAACGAAAGTGATGCATCAGATATTTCCGACGAGAAATATGCTACAGATATTTTATCGGAAAAGTATAGTAATGCTGCTGAAAATAACGAAGCAATGAGAACACAATATAATACATACGAAACTGTTGTTATAAATGGTCAGAGTAGCATAACGGACTATCACTTAGGTGAAGTGGATGTGCTTATGGGTGGTGTCATTCGTTATTTACCGATTATGCGTTACAAAGATGCAGTGGCGTTTTTAAATTTCCATTCCGAACTGTTATATGGTAAGGAAATGATTTCTGAAGAAGAAATCAATAAGGTTTCTGAGAATAATATCAGAACATCCTACAAGGATAATCTTAAAATTACACTAAGTAAAATATTAAACAGCAGTGCTAAGGCGGAAAAAATATGCAAACTGACAATGAAAGTATGGCATAATTCAATATATAAAGAACACGATACTGAAACCGACGCTTTCACAATGGAAAACGGCACTTATTTCTATGATGATTTCAATGATGCTCTTAACAATCTTTACAATGATGGAGCATTTCAATCTGATATTTCATTATTAGAAGCTGATCAGAAAGAAATAACGGAAATAGTAAAAATTATGAAAGACGCACCTGAAGAGTTTTCAAGCACATACGATGATCTGAAACAGTTGTACAGCGCTTACCAGACTTTCTCAGGACTTGCGGTTAATTCATCCGGTAGCTATAATTCGTATTCAGATAGCGTGGAAAAAGCTACCGACGAAGTTATTAAATACTATAATAACTTAAAATTATATCTTGATTAAGTAGGTGATTATTTCAAATCAAAATTTAAGTGGTGGATAGCGGCGGTTTCGGCTATATCACATTCAAGGGCGACAAAATATCGCCTTATGAAGAAACAACTAAAGAATAAAATTAGGCAAGGAAATAATAACTATGAGCATTTTAAATTCATCGGTAAGTAAAAAGATTTCTGTAAAGCTCAGCTTAAACGAAATCAATGAAATAAAGTTATACATAAAGGGTGCGGTTGACGGTTTTTGCAATATTAATAACGGAGAAACGTTTTCTGTCCGCCGCTTGTTTGGCGGCGATAACGGTAACTGGAACGGTACACCCTTGCAGGCAATATATAATTATTATGTTTCTGTCGGTGAAGATAACGCAAAGGAAAAGTCGGCTATTGATGTCGGTGTGTTACTTAAGCAGGTGCTTTCCGATGATGCATATTGGGAATATGAGCTGAAAAAGGGATATACTAACGAGTATAGGAGAATCGGCAGAAAATAAGCAAATAGCTGTACAGATGAAACCAACAGGAAATTTATGCTTAATTGGTTTTAATATTGATGTTATATCAACACAAAAACTCCCCGCCAACACGGCGGGGAGTTCGCATTTATTATATTACCTTGTAACCCTTAGCCTAAAACAACCTCAACCTTGTGAGTGCCGTTTCCAAATACGGGGATAACGTTGCTGTCAACAGCTTTGCCGTCAACTGTAACGGACTTAACGCCGTGGCAAACGTGATCGGGGTTCTTTACAGTGATCTCGTATGTTGCGCCTCTGAACAGTCTTGAAGCTGTGAATCCGTCCCACTCGTGAGGAATTGAGGGATCAATCTTCAGACCGTTGTATTCGGGCTTGATACCTAAGATGTACTGAGATACTGCAACGAAGTTCCAAGCGGCTGTACCTGTGAGCCAGCTGTTCTTAGCTTCGCCGTGACGCTTAGCATCCTTACCTGCAATCATCTGAGCATATACATAAGGCTCTGTGCGGTGCAGATCGGAAATATCCTCTCTGAATGCGGGAGCAATCTTTGAATAATACTCGAATGCCTTGTCACCTCTGCCTACTGCGGCTTCAGCGCAGATTATCCAAGCGTTGTTGTGGCAGAAGATACCTGCGTTTTCCTTGTAACCGCCGGGATATGTGGAGATTTCGCCGTACTGGATGTAGTAGTGTGTGAATGCAGGGTTGTTAAGAACAAGACCGTGCTTTGAGTTAAGATACTTGTCTACGCTGTCAAGAGTCTGAATATCGTAGCCCTTGTCCTTGCCAAGACCTGCGAGAACGCACCAGCCCTGAGGCTCGATGAATATCTTGCCTTCCTCGCACTCGTGTGAGCCGACCTTCTTGCCGTAGTGGTCGTAAGCACGGAGGAACCATTCGCCGTCATAGCCGTATTCAAGGGTGTTCTTTCTCATCTTTTCAATCTCAGCCTGAGCCTTTTCAGCTTCTGCTGTGTCACCCTTCATCTTGCACATTTCAACGTACTCGGGAGCGATTGCACAGAACATACCTGCAATCATTACAGATTCTGCAACCTTGCTGTAGTAAGGAGGCTCCTTGAACATTTCCTTGTTGTTGTATGTCTGGAATGACTCGCCGGGCTTGTCTGAGAAGCAGGAGAGGTTAAGGCAGTCGTTCCAGTCGGCACGTCCGCTGAGAGGAAGTCCGTGAGGACCTACCTTCTTAACAACGTGGTAGAACGCTCTCTTCATATGGTCGAGCATTGTGTCTGCAAGCTCGTCACGGTTCTCATAAGGAACCTTCTCGTCAAGGATAGAAACATCGCCTGTTTCCTTTATGTAAGCCGCAACTGCGAGAATCATCCACAGCGGGTCATCGTTGAAGTTGGAGCCAAGCTCGTGGTTACCCATCTTTGTAAGGGGCTGATACTGGTGATATGCACCGCCGTCCTCAAGCATTGTAGCGGCAAGGTCGATAAGTCTTTCTCTTGCTCTTGCGGGAATCTGGTGTACGAAGCCGAGTAAGTCCTGATTGGAATCACGGAAGCCCATACCTCTGCCGATACCGCTCTCAAAGTAAGATGCGGAACGTGACATATTGAATGTAACCATGCACTGATACTGGTTCCAGATGTTAACCATTCTGTTGAGTTTTTCATCGGGAGAATCAACGCTGTACTGACCGAGCAGGCTGTTCCAGTGTTCCTTCAGCTCTGCGAGGAGCTTGTCAGCCTTTTCGGCTGTATCGCACATAGCCATCATAGCCTGTGCCTTAGCCTTGTTTACGATGTTCTTCTTCCTGTCGCCGCTTGTTATAATTGTGCTGTTCTCGTCAAGGTCGGGAGCAAACTTTTCTTCAAACTTGTTCTCAACATAGCCCAGGCAGAATACAAGATCCTTGCTTTCGCCAGGCTGAAGCTTGATTTCGATATAGTGAGAAGCAACGGGTGACCAGCCGTCTGCAACGGACATATTGGGTGCGCCTGCGAATACTGTCTGAGGAGCGTCAAAGCCGTTGTATAAGCCGAGGAAGCTCTCTCTGTCGGTATCATAACCGTTAATATCGGCATTTACAGAGTAGAATGCGTAGTGGTCACGTCTTTCCTTATATTCGGTCTTGTGGTAGATAACAGAACCGTCAATTTCAACTTCGCCTGTGTTGAAGTTTCTCTGGAAGTTTGTTGTATCGTCGTTTGCATCCCAGAGGCACCACTCAAGGAAGCTGAACAGCTTTAAGTTCTTTTCCTTATCGCTGTCGTTTTTGATTGTAACCTTCTGGATTTCTCCGTTGAAGTTCTGGGGAACGAAGAATGTAACTGTGGCTGTAACGCCGTTTGATGAGCCTTTTATGATTGTGTAGCCCATACCGTGACGGCACTCGTAGCTGTCAAGCGTTGTCTTAACGGGCGACCAGCCGGGGTTCCATACATGACCGCCGTCGTTTATGTAGAAGTAACGTCCGCCCATATCAACGGGAACATTGTTATAGCGGTAACGTGTAATTCTTCTCAGTCTTGCGTCCTTGTAGAAGCAGTAACCGCCTGCTGTGTTAGAGATCAGCGAGAAAAAGCCCTGTGTGCCGAGATAGTTTATCCACGGATAAGGGGTCTTGGGAGATGTAATGACATACTCTCTGTTCTTATCGTCAAAATAACCGAATTTCATAGAATCCTCCTAATGTTTTTGTTCCTGTAGCGAAAAAATTACAACGTTACAGAAACGTCTATGATAATTATATCTTAAATGAAATTTTTTAGCAAGGGCTGTAATCGTTTTAAAAATAAAAATTTTTGTGAAAAGTAAAAATCCGCAATCTGCACAAAAAAACGGGCTGTGTTAGTGCATTGTGACGATTAGTTGCACTATATTGATATATAAGTAGCGGATTGCTTTACAATATGGCGGAAAAATGATATAATTATTTTAAATACAAATTGTCGAAAGAGTACATTTTATTAAAAATAGTCAAAAATTCTCTATCCCTATCCCCCTTACCCCCTTTCCCCGGGAAAGGGGGGGAATACGGGGGCTGACGCCCCTGCGACCTGTCTTGGGGCTACGCCCCAAACCCCACTCACCGAAAATTATATAAACTCTTTGATGATTTGTATTTTGGAGTAGTTTTTCATGATATTAAACTTTGCTCCGATTAACAATATGACGATTTTGACAATTTAGCCAAAGGATGTAATATGAAATACATTGAATACCGAGAAAAACGTGAGCATGGCACAAGGGAATTTCCGTATGCCTGCTACAGAGTGACAGAGAATTTTCCACGTTATAATATGATACCGCACTGGCATAACGAGTGCGAGATTATCTATGTCAGGAGCGGATATTTCGAGCTTTTTCTTGACGGTCATACACACAGGATAGACGCAGGCTGCTGTTCGCTGATAATAGGCGGAAGTATGCACGGCGGTACGCCGAAGGACAACTGCAGATATGACTGTCTTGTGTTTGATATGGCGGCTTTGCTTAAATCAAGTCAGATATGCACATTGCATCTTCAGCCGATAATCAACCACGAAAGACGGTTTATCACCTTCTTTTCCGCCGACAGCGAGCCTGCAAAGGACGCAAAGGCGGTTATAGACGCAATGCTTGAAAAAGAGCCGGGATATGAATTTACCGTACCCGGACGGCTTTTGTGTATGCTCGGTCACATTGTGGCAAGGCAGGAGCATTATCAGAGCGGAGAAACAGCGGCGAGTGATATAAAGAAGGTACGCCGTTTCAAGAATGTTATAAGCTATATCGAGCAGAATTACCGTAAGAACATAACGCTTGAGGAACTTGCGAACGAGTGCGGAATGAACAGAAATTATTTCTGCCGTGCGTTCAAGGAATATACGGGCAAGACACCTGTTGAATATCTCAATTATTTCCGTATCAAATCTGCCTGTGAGCTTATCGCAAGTACCGATGAGAAGCTGATAGATATTGCGATGAAGTGCGGATTCAACGATTACAGCTATTTTATAAAGGTGTTCAAGAGTATGAAGGGCGTAACACCGAGAGATTATTGCAGGAGAAGCTTCTGATCTATGATGTATATACTTATAGCGTTGCTTTCCGCATTCTTTGCGGCCATAACAATGATACTGTGCAAGTGCGGACTGCGTGATGCTGATTCCGATGCGGCAACGGCACTGCGTACAACGATAGTGCTTGTGCTGTCGATAGCGGTCGTGTGGATAACGGGGGAATGGCACGATCTTCCTAATGTAACGGGAATGACACTGTTGTTTCTGATACTTTCGGGCTGTGCGACGGGCGGCTCGTGGCTGTGCTATTTCAAGGCTCTGAAAACGGGCGATGTGAACAGGGTCGCACCTATCGACAAATCCTCGACCGTACTCGCTATGCTGATGTCGTTTATTTTTCTCGGCGAACAGCTAACGGCTTATAAGATAATTGCGATGGTGCTTATCGGCATCGGAACGCTGATGATGAGCATACATACCGGAAAAAGAGGGTCAAAGGCAGGCAGGTGGATGATATTTGCGTGGATGTCAGCAATATTCGCCGCACTGACCTCGATTCTTGCAAAGATAGGCGTACAGAATGTCAATTCAAATCTCGGCACTGCCATAAGAACGGCGGTCGTGCTTGTTATGGCATGGATAGTCGTAGCGGCAAAGGGCAAGAAGAATGTTTTTTCGGGGCTTGGCGGTAAGGCATTTGTGTTTATCGCACTAAGCGCTGTATCTACTGCGGCATCGTGGCTGTGCTACTATTACGCACTGAAAATCGGTGACGCATCGGTAGTTGTGCCTATAGACAAGCTGAGCATACTCGCTGTCGTGCTGTTCTCAAGGGTATTCCTTAAAGAAAAGCTCACGGCGATGTCGTCTGCGGGGCTTGTGCTTATTGTTGCAGGTACGGTGTTTACGATACTTTGATTTTAACAGAATATGAAGAAAAGCGGAGCGTGGGTTTCACGTTCCGCTTTTTTGTATAAAAGTCTTTTGTTTAATGTGCTTCTGCTATATCGTTCAGCTCTGACTATGATAGCAGGCTACCGATAGTTCTTTTTGTCGGATAGCACTTCTCGGGTTCGCTATTCCATTTAATAACGTTGCTGCTATTCACGCGGGA
>ENA-UOJB01000688-UOJB01000688.1-human-gut-metagenome-genome-assembly--contig:-C48-NODE-688-length-34690-cov-7.160214_pt1 | contig 34690 bp, 25 predicted proteins | sample MGYA00242338_ERZ723885 | MGnify/ENA metagenome assembly ERZ723885
TTTGACCATGGATAGACTCGGTTAGAGATGCTCTTGGCAAAAATGCCAATTTCGGCCTCCTGCAAGGGTTTTGCTGGGGCTAACCCGCGATTTGCATAAAACCTAACCCACGATTTGCGTAAGTCCTAACCCATGATTTGCGTAAAACGTGGTTCGCTCAGAGCTGTGGCCGGAGACCGTCCAAGTTCGACCGACATTATCGGAATCGTCAGGGAAGAAGGCACGCGGGCGGAGTGCAATATAATGTTCCCTATGGCTGGCAGTTCAAGGGGGCAAGACTGATGGCAGTTTTTCCGCATGGGAGCGCGCGGCGGGTCGAGAAGCGACGGTCCGCAGCAAATTAAGGACTTACGCGCCGACGATTTTTATGGCGATTCGCACGATGGCAACGACGGCTCGCGCGGTCCGCACGACACCACGCGCAACACCTGCACCTACACCCTCCCGACTTTCGCGGAGGCGACCGACGCGTCCGAAGCGATGCGCGAGCGTCGCGCGGATCGCAACAAGTCCATTGCCATGCGCGTGCTTGCGGCGGTGCTGATTCTTACCGCGCTCGGCATTGGCATGTTTCCGAGAGTGTTGCAATACCGTTCGGCGCGCGAGCTGGCGAGCACGTCGGCGCGTTCCGAAAAGCGCGTGGCGGGCTGGCCATACCCGCAGGCCGATGAGGCGTTCGCCGTGGCCAGGGAGTACAACAAGCGACTTGCCAAGTCGGGGCAGCCGGTGATTGGCGAGGCGAAGGATCCGCTCGCCGAACTGTATGACGATCCGCAGAATGCAGCCAACAACGCCAGCGCCGACGGCTCAGACAACTCCAGCGACTCCGCCAGCGCCAAAGACACGGAATATCAAAGCCTGCTCGACTCCGGCGATGGCGTGATGGGGGCCATCCGTATTCCGAAGATTTCCGTGAACCTGCCGGTTTACCACGGCACGTCCGAGCTGACGCTTGCGTCCGGCGCGGGTCACCTGTACGGCAGTAGCCTGCCGGTGGGCTCGACTCCGAAACCGCCATCAGCATCATCGGACAGCAGGCCCGCCGCATCGACGAGGTGCAGCGCGAAAACGAAGACCTCCGCGCCAAACTCGACGAGCTGACCGCCTAGCCCGCTCATTCTTCATCATGCCGGCTTCTGTTCCTCCCAACAGAGCCGGCAAGCGTCATCTGTCAGACAAAAGCGGGCGCATTGGGCGGTTCCCGCGGTAGGGTGTGACCATTATGACTTTAGGGAATACGAATACCGGGAAGGCCGGCACAAACACGCAAGCTGCCGACGCGTCTGACGCAACGCAGAACGCGCAAAGCACACAATCGCATATCAAATCCGTCGAAAGCCTCGACAAAGACAACGACATGGAACGCGGCCTAAAAAATCGCCATGTCCAATTCATCGCCATCGGCGGAACCATCGGCACCGGCCTGTTCCTCGGCTCCGGCAAATCGATTGCGCTGACCGGACCAAGCATCATCTTCGTGTACATCGGCGTGGGCCTCATCATGTTCCTGCTCATGCGCGCCATCGGCGAAATGATGTACAGCGACCCCAGCCAGCACACGTTCATCAATTTCATCACGCGCTATCTCGGCCGCGGGTGGGGCAAGTTCGCCGGCTGGACGTATTGGATTGTGCTCATTCTGACCGGCATGACCGAAATCACCGCCGTAAGCACGTATTTCGTAACGTTCTTCGGCACGTTCGGCATAGACCTGAACTCGTGGAAGTGGCTGATCGAACTGTGCTTCCTTGTGGCGCTCACTGGCATCAATCTGATTGCGGTGAAAGTGTTCGGCGAGGCGGAATTCTGGTTCTCCATGATCAAGATCACACTGATTGTGGGTCTGATTGTCACCGCCGTGGTGATGCTGTTCCTCGGTTTCAGCTACCCGGCCACGCACATCGAAGGCGTGGACGGCACGGTTTCCGGTGCCACGGTGAGCCTCACGAACATCACCGACGGCTTCCAGCTTGCGCCGAACGGCTGGATGAACTTCTTCATGAGCTTCCAGATGGTGTTCTTCGCCTACCAGCTCATCGAATTCGTGGGTGTGACCGTGTCCGAAACCCAGAACCCGCGCAAAGTGCTGCCGAAAGCCGTCAACGAGCTGATCATGCGCATCCTCATCTTCTACGTGGGCGCGCTCGTGGCCATCATGGCGATCGTGCCGTGGCGCAACTTCCACCAGAACGCGGACGGCTCGTTCGTCTCCCCGTTCATCATGGTTTTTAAGTACGCGGGCCTCGAGTGGGGCACCGCGCTCGTGTTCTTCGTGGTGATCACCGCAGCCGCGTCAGCGCTTAACTCGCTGATCTACTCGGCTGGACGCCATCTGTACCAGCTCGCGCAGGATTCCGAATCGCCCGCCATGCAGCGTCTCGGCGAAGTGTCGGACCGCAAGGTTCCGGCGAAGGCGATTATCGTGTCCGGCTGCATGATCCTGTTCTCCCCGCTGATCAACGCGATTCCGGGCGTTTCCGGCGCGTTCGTGCTGTTCGCCTCGGCCGCCAGCGCCGTCGTGATCTTCATTTACATTCTGACGATGCTTGCTCACCGCCGCTACCGTCAGAGCACCGACTTTCTGCCGGACGGCTTCGTGATGCCGGCCTGGCAGGTGTGCGATTGGATTGCGGTCGCGTTCTACGTGGTCGTGTATGTCACGTTGTTCCTGTCTTCCGACACGCTCGGTTCCGCAGTCGCCGGCCTGGTCTGGTTTGTCGTGTTCGGTGGCTACTGCCTGCTGCACGAGCGATTCCAGAACCGCGACCTGAAGGCGGCTCTAGGGAAGTAGACGTATTGCCTGTCGCTGCGGTATGCGTGGCATGCGCGTGTTGCGCTACGTGCCGCGCATCTGACGAAAGAGGGTCGGTGGAAACCTTGCGAATATGTGCGTCTCCACCGACCCTCGTCGTGTAATCGCAATAAAACAGTGCGAAACGTTAGTGCACGAATCGTACGAAATCGGCGCGAATCAGCCGATGTAGTCGGCCTCGTTCGTCGGGCTGGATGGGACGGCGTGGTCCTCCGTCACCTTGCCCAGGCCGGACAGGTACGCTTCACGGCCGGCCTCAATCGCATTCTTGAAAGCGCGCGCCATCAGCGGAATGTTGCCGGCGGATGCGATCGCCGTGTATGCCATCACCGCGTCCGCGCCCATCTCCATGGCCTCAGCGGCCTGGCTCGGACGGCCGATGCCCGCGTCGATGATCACCGGAACGTTGGCATTCTTGATGATCACTTCAATGAAATCGCGTGCGCGCAGGCCCTTGTTCGAGCCGATCATCGCGCCAAGCGGCATCACGCATGCCGCGCCCGCGTCCTCAAGACGCTTCGCTGCGATCGGGTCCGGGAACATGTACGGCATGACCACGAAACCTTCCTTCGCCAGCTTTTCCGTGGCCTTGATGGTCTCCTCGTTGTCAGGCAGCAGGTACTTCGACTCGTGCTCGATCTCCACCTTCACGAAGTCCGTCTGGCACACCTCGCGCGCGAGACGTGCGATGCGCACCGCCTCCTCCGCGTTGCGCGCGCCCGACGTGTTCGGCAGCATGGTGATGCCCTTCGGAATGTAGTCGAGCAGGTTGTTTTCGGTGGTGCGGCAGCGACGCAACGCCATGGTGACGATTTGCGTGCCCGCGTTCTCAATGGTCGCCTTGATGAGGTTCAGGTCGTAACGGCCGGAACCGAGAATGAAGCGGCTCGTGAACTTGTGCCCGCCGAGGATCAGCGGGTCGGCGTCACCGGTGGCGATCTCGTCGTACGCATGAGCGTCCGGCTCCGGCAGGATCGCCGTGTTCGTGGTGGTGCCGACCAGCTCGTCGAGCGTGGCGTTCGGTGCGGCCGCGACGTCGGCGGCTGCGGTGGTGATGGTGTTTTCGGTGCTCATCGTCGGTTCCTTTCGTTGGGGTGTTTGGTGTTGCTGTTGTTGCGATTGCTGTGCTGCTGTTGTGTTGCCGTTGCGTCGCTGTTGTGTTGTGTGCAACGTGCGTTTGTAATCGCAATAAAAATTTCGATTACGGCAGTGGAGTAACGTAGCAGTGCGTCAGGCGTCTTCCTCGCCGAGGATCAGTCGCGTGATCATGTTCGCTTCGTGGCAGGCGACCACGCCCACGCGCGGCGCCATCAGGCCGGCACCCGGTACCGGAGCCGTCTCGCCGTCGCCACAGAAGTAGAAGTTCTTCGAAACGCGACGCGTGCTCACCAGGTTGGAGCTGCGGAAGCCGGCCATGCCGGACGCGCTGACGAGCTTCTTGCCCGGCAGATTCTCCAGCACCGCGTTGACGAGCATCGTCTTGTTTTCCGGCACGTCGAACGCCTCGCAGATGATGTCCTCGTTTTCGAACAGCGTCGGCACGTTCTCGTCGGTCACCTTGACGGTGTCGATGGTGATGTCCGTGAACGGGTTGATTTGGCGCAGATTGCTGCGCAGCGCCTCCGTCTTGTACTGGCCGAGGTCCTTCAGGAAATACTGCTGGCGATTCAGGTTCGTCATATCCACGCGGTCGAAGTCGATCAGATGCAGATGGCCGACGCCGATGCGGGTCAGCGCCACCGCGATGGTGGAGCCGAGGCCGCCGCAGCCGCAGATGGCCACGTGCGCCGCGTCGAGCTTGTCCTGCGTGGCGGCCGTGTGACGGTCGAGCAGGGCCGCGCGGATCTCCTCGCGGCTGACCAGGGTGGCCGGGTCGGGCTGGTTGTCGAAAGCGTGCTGGCGGGCGTCGATCTGCGCCTGCGATGCGGATGGTTCAAAAGTCATGGTTGTTCTCGTATTCTCGTTTCCGCTCGTATGGCTTGTTTCGCTGCTGTGCTCAGCCGCCCTGCACGAACGTGACGATTTCCAACGTGTCGGTGCCCTTGAGCTGCGTCTGCGCACGTTGGGCGCGCGGCACGATCTCGCCGTTGAGCTCCACGGCCACGCGGTCGGCGCGCAGACCGCGCTGCTCCACTAGTTCGGCCACGGTGATCGGCGTGGCGACGTCCTCTTCCTTGCCGTTGATGATCATTTCGGTTCCCTTCTGTATGTCAGGCCCCACGAGTGCCGTTCCCGCCGAAACGGACGTTCAGAACTGCTTTGTGGGCTTCCGAGCGTCTGCTTCCGGTGAATCGGACATTCACGGTTGGTACGAAAAAAGGGTCGCCGAAGGAACCGTACCCTATGAGGTGGTGCGCCCCTCCGTGACCCTAATCACGCGATATTCGGTTATCGCGAACGGAAGATGAGATACGCCTTGCGGCGCGAACAACCCGTCTCCTTACGGCGGCATTACCCGCATCAAGTCCTCGGTCGAAGCTTTATGAGCTCCCTCTCAGCCTTTCGGCTCCCGTTCGGTTGTGTCTTTATCTTCGCGCACGCGCCCGACAAGCTTGCGCCGGTTCACGTTGGGTTAGTCTTGATGTGAACATGTGCGAATCGGCTGCGTGCTTGCAAGGAAGGGGAAGATGATGATGAACGGTGAGTTGGCAGGATTTACGATTCCTCGGCTCGGCATGGGAACGATGGCTTTGGCGATTGAGGGGCGTCCGGATCGCAATACTGCGATTCGTACGATTCATGCCGGTTTGGACGCGGGTGTTCGCTATTTGGATACGGCTTGGTCGTATTATCTGCCGAGCGAGCCTGGCACTGGCACTGCGAAAGATTTGGGGTACGGCGAAAAGTTGGTGCGTGATGCGCTCGCTTCGTGGAATGGCCCCCGAGATGAAGTGCTGGTCGCCACGAAAACTGGCTATCGACGCACCATGGAGGTTCCCGCTTTTGTTGCTCCTGTGTCCGATTCGCCAGAATCGGACACTCAGGGGCGGGATTCCGAGGGCTGCAGTCGTCGGCCTGGCGGGGAACGCCAGCATTTGCAGGCGGCGGGCAGTCAATACGGGTGGATGGCGGATTCGCGACCCGAAACCATGATTCGTGACGCCAAGGAATCCGCGCTGCACTTGGGCGTCGATACGCTCGACCTGTTGTACTCGCACGGACCGGACCCGGAAGTGGCTTATGAGGACCAGGTCGGCGCGCTGAAGCAGCTGCTTGACGAGGGCGTGATCCGGTACGCGGGCATTTCCCGCGTGGACAACGCGCAGATCGACATCGCCCGCGAGATTCTCGGCGACAAGCTGATCGCCGTGCAGAACCAGTTCTCGCCCTCGCACCCCGACCCTGAGCATACGATGGAGCACTGCGCGGAACTTGGACTCGCGTTCGTGTGCTGGAGCCCCCTCGGCGGCTTCCTCGACGCGTTCGACCAGCGCGCGTACGACCCGTTCCGCACGGTCGCCGGCAACCACGGCTGCTCCTACCAGCGCGTGGTGCTCGCCTGGGAACTGAGCCGCTACGAGCGGTTGTTCACCATCCCCAGCGCCCGCAATCCGCAGGAAATCAACGATTCCTTCGCCGCCACCGAACTGACGCTCACGCAGGATGAGCTGGCGATGCTGAACGCCTCCGTCGACGCCCGTCGCGGCTGAATTCCGCGCAATACGTACGATTGGCCGCGCCCGATTCCGCACAATAATCGCGATTCGGGCCGCGGCCTTTTTCGTGCCTTCTGTAGCTTGCTCGCTGCAAAATCGCCCTGGGAATAACTTACACTGTAAAATGTTTACACTGTAAGATATTATGACGGCGATTGCGACGGAAGGAGGTGCCGCGTGGGCTTTGAAGAGGAACTGTTCCACGAATTGGCGACCAACACATGGGACAAACGCTCGCGCATGCAGCAGGAGATGGTGAAAGGCGCGAAGGGCGAACCCTTCGCCGTGCAGGAACTCTATAGGAAAGGCCCGCTGACGCCATCGCAGCTCGCCTCTTCAATGAAAACCACCACCGGACGCGTGTCCACACTGCTGTCCGCGTTGGAGAAAAAAGGCCAGATCACACGCGAATCCGACCCCGACGATCGCCGTGTGGTGCACGTGAACCTCACCGAAGCCGGCAGGGAACGCGCCGAACGGCAGCGCGAAAGCATGCGCGAGGCGATCTGCTGGATCTTCTCGCAGATGGGGGAGCGCCGCGCGCGCGAATTCGTTGAGCTCACCGAGGAATTCACCACGTACATGTCGCTGTGCATGCCCGGCAAACCGCGCCCCACGGCGGACGAGGTCAAAGCCGCGTTCTCAGGAAACGCACAGGAAGACGCGTAGTATCTTACGCTGTAAATAATTCACAGTGTAAGTAATCGCAATCCAGTAATCGCAAAAACCGCGAAAAATCGCAAAAACTAATCGTAAGAAAACAAGCAAAACACAAAACAAGAGAAGGAACCAAGCATGCTTCGCATCGTACGATACCTCTCCAAAGCGGAGATCGGTCAGATGCTCGTCGCGCTGGTCAGCATCGTCGGTCAGATCTGGCTTGACCTGACCCTGCCGGATTATATGGCCGACATCACGCAGCTCGTCGAAACCCCCGGCAGTGAAATGCACGACATCTGGGTGGCCGGCGGCAAAATGCTGCTCGTCTCGCTCGGATCGGCGGCCTGCGCGGTCGTCACCGGCTTCATCGCCGCGCGCGTGGGCGCCTCGTTCAGCCAGCGCCTGCGTTCGCTCGAATTCAACAAGGTGGAAAGCTTCGGACCGGCGGAAATGAACCGTTTCTCCACCGCGTCGCTCATCACCCGCTCCACGAACGACATCACGCAGATCCAGATGTTCATCACCATGGGCCTCATGATGATCGTCAAAGCGCCGATCATGGCCGTGTGGGCCGTGTGCAAGATCGCAGGAAAGGGCTTCGATTGGACGCTCGCAACCGGCATCGCCGTGGCCATCCTGCTGGTGGTCATCGCCGTGCTCATGCACTTCGTCATGCCGAAGTTCAAGGCCATGCAGCGCCTGACCGACAACATCAACCTCGTGGCGCGCGAGAACCTCACCGGCCTGCGCGTGGTGCGCGCGTACAACGCCGAGGACTACCAGGAAGCCAAGTTCACCGAAGCCAACAAGGAACTCACCGAAACCCAGCTGTTCACCAACCGCGCCATGGCCATCATGATGCCGTTGATGAACACCATCATGAACGGCCTGATGCTCGCCGTCTACTGGATCGGCGCGTACCTCATCGACGCTGCCGACGCCGTCGACAAGCTCACCACCTTCTCCAACATGGTGGTGTTCTCCAGCTACTCCATCCAGGTGATCATGAGCTTCCTGCTGCTGAGCATGGTGTTCGTGCTCTGGCCGCGAGCCGACGTGTCCGCGCAGCGCGTGCTCGAAGTCATCGACACCGAGCCGATGGTCACCGACGGCACGCAGGACGCGGGCAAGCCGGGCGAGGAAGGCGAAATCGAATTCCGCAATGTGAGCTTCGCCTACCCCGACTCGCGTCACGCCATGCTCGAAGGCGTCAATTTCAAGGCGAAGAAGGGTCAGACGGTGGCGTTCATCGGCTCGACCGGCTCCGGCAAATCGTCCCTCATCAACCTCGTGCCGCGTTTCTACGACGCCACGCAAGGCGAGGTGCTCGTCGACGGCGTCAACGTGCGCGACTACAAGCTGAAGGCGTTGCGCGACAAGATCGGCTACGTGCCGCAGCAGTCGTTCCTGTTCAAGGGAACGATCGCCAGCAACGTCGCGTACGGAGATACGGACCGCGACGACGACACCGTGCGCCGCGCATGCGACGTCGCGCAGGCGACGGAATTCATCGACAAAAAGCAGAAGAAGTACGATTCCGGCATTTCGCAGGGCGGTTCCAACGTTTCGGGCGGGCAGAAGCAGCGTCTGTCGATCGCACGCGCCGTCTACCGTCATCCGGAAATCCTGATCTTCGACGATTCCTTCTCCGCGCTCGACTTCAAAACCGACCGTGCCGTACGTGACGCGCTCGAAAAGGAAGCGAAGGATTCCACGAAACTCATCGTCGCGCAGCGCATCGGCACCATCATGAATGCCGACCGCATCATCGTGCTCGACGACGGCAAAGTGGTCGGCCAGGGCACGCACGAGGAACTGCTCGACACGTGCGAAGTGTATCGGCAGATCGCCGAATCGCAGTTGAGCGAAGACGAACTGAAGCGCTGAAAGGGGGAGACATGCCAAGAGGAATGGGACGCGGCCGTGGGGCCGTGGAAAAGCCGAAGGACTTCGGCGGAGTGATGAAGAAGCTCGTGAAATTCTGCAGCCGGTACATTCCGGTGATGATTCTCGCGCTGGTTCTGGGCGCTGCCGGCACGGTGTGCCAGATCATCGGTCCGGACAAGCTCAAGGACATGACCAACGAGATCACGAAGGGTCTGCCGGCCATGGTGCATGGCAAGCCCGTCATGAATTCGATCGATATGGACGCGGTGTCGCGCATCGCATGGCTGCTCGTCGCGCTGTACGTCGGGTACGCGCTGCTGAGCTACCTGCAAAGCTGGCTGATGGCCAACGTCACGCAGCGCACCGCGCAGGAGCTGCGTGAGGCGATCAGCCAGAAAATCAATCGCCTGCCGCTGAAATATTTCGACAAAGTCAGCTACGGCGACGTGCTGAGCCGCGTCACCAACGACGTCGACGCGATCGGACAGACGCTCGGCCAGTCGGTCGGCTCGCTGATCACTTCGATCACGCTGTTCGTCGGCGCGCTCATCATGATGTTCTACAACAACGTGACCATGACGCTGTGCGCCATCGGCTCCGCGCTGCTCGGCCTGATCATCATGGGCGTGATCATGAAGGTGTCGCAGAAGTACTTCACCCGCCAGCAGGTGGCGCTCGGCGACGTCAACGGCCACGTCGAGGAAATGTACACCGGCCACACCGTGGTCAAGGCATACTGCGGCGAGGAACGCTCCATCGAGCAGTTCGAGAAGTACAACAACGACCTGTACGTGTCCGGCTGGAAAAGCCAGTTCCTGTCCGGCCTGATGATGCCGATCATGAACTTCGTCGGCAACTTCGGATACGTGGTGGTGTGCGTGGTCGGCGCGGCGCTCGCCATGGACGGCAAGATCGAATTCGGCGTGATCGTGGCGTTCATGATGTACATCCGCCTGTTCACGCAGCCGCTGTCCCAGTTCGCGCAGGCGTTCCAGAACCTGCAGCGCTGCGCGGCCGCATCCGAACGCGTCTTCGGCTTCCTTGAGGAGCCGGAACTGTCCGACGAAACCGGCAAGCAGGCGCTGCTGGGCGTCGGCGCGGACGGCAAGCCGCGGCCGGTGCGCGGCGACGTGGAATTCAGCCACGTGCGCTTCGGCTACGACGCGGACAAGACCATCATCAACGACTTCTCCGCGTCCGTGAAGGCCGGCCAGAAGGTGGCCATCGTCGGCCCGACCGGCGCCGGCAAGACCACCATGGTCAACCTGCTGATGCGCTTCTACGAGATTTCCGGTGGCACGATTTCGATCGACGGCATCGACACCAAGTCGGTTCCGCGCTGGAATGTGCACGACCAGTTCTCGATGGTATTGCAGGACACATGGGTGTTCCGTGGAACGGTGCGTGAAAACATCGCATACTCGAAGCCGGGTGTCACTGACGAGCAGATCGTGGCCGCATGCAAGGCCGTCGGCCTGCACCACTACATCATGTCGTTGCCGAACGGCTACGACACCGTGCTCGACGACAAGGCGTCGCTTTCCCAGGGCCAGCGCCAGCTGCTGACGATCGCGCGAGCGATGGTGGAGGACGCGCCGATCCTGATCCTCGACGAGGCCACCTCGTCTGTCGACACCCGTACCGAAGAGCTGATTCAGAAGGCAATGGACGCGCTGACCGTGGGCCGCACGAGCTTCGTGATCGCGCACCGCCTGTCCACCATCCGCGACGCCGACATGATCCTGGTGATGAACGGCGGCGACATCGTGGAACGTGGCACGCACGAGGAACTGCTCGCCAAGGGCGGCTTCTACGCCGACATCTACAACAGCCAGTTCACGCTGGCCGAGTGAGGTTGGTGTGCTGACTCGCTAAAAAATCCGGAGGGACCACCCCTCCGGATTTTTGCGTTTTGGCTTCGGCATTTTTATTGTGTTGCGCTGACGGGACGGCGGATTTACCATTGAGGTGACTGACGTCAATCGATTGACGTATTTGAAAATCACAAAGAAAGTGGGCAGTCATGAAAAGCATCGAAATCGGCAAATCGGCAGTGGTCGCATCGCAGGCGGCGCTCGGCGTGATGCGCATGGACGCGCTGGATGCGGACGCTGCGGCAGAAGTCGTGCGTACGGCCGCCGAGCATGGAGTCAACTTCTTCGACACGGCGGACATCTACGGATTCAACGTCAACCACGACCATGCCAGCTCGCGTGTGCTCGGCCGCGCGTGGAAGGACGCCGGGCTCAAGCGCGAGGACATCTTCCTGCAGACGAAGTTCGGTATCAACATCGACTTCAGCGACCCGAACAACGTGCACGCCACCCGCTACGACTTCTCCGCGAAGCACCTCATCACGCGACTCGACGAGGAACTGGAAGCGCTCGGCACTGACTACGTGGACTTCGCGCTCCTGCACAGGCCCGACACCCTGATGGAGGCCGAAGAAATCGTCGAAGCGTTCACCACCCTGCACAAGGCGGGCAAAGTGCGCCACTTCGGCGTGAGCAACGTGAACCCGTGGCAGGCGGAACTGCTGCAGTCCTGGCTCGGAGACGACCCGGCCATGAGGCTTGAAGCGAACCAGCTGCAGTTCGGTCTGATGCACGCGCAGATGGTCAGCGACGAGCTGATGACCAACTCCGGCGCCGAAGGCATGGTCGTGGCCAACCATTCGGACGGCCTGCTGTCCTACTCGCGACTGCGCCACATGACCATCCAGGCGTGGAGCCCATTCCAGTCCGGCACGGAATACGGCCCGTTCGTAGGCAACGAGCACTTCCCGGAGCTGAACAAGGCACTGGACGAAAAGGGCGCCAAGTACGGCGTGAGCGCCAACGCCATCGCCACCGCATGGGTGCTCAGGCATCCGGCGAAGATCCAGATCGTGCTCGGCTCGATGAACCCCACCCGGCTGGGCGAAATGCTCGACGGCGCGGACATCGACCTCGACAAGCAGGATTGGTGGGACCTGTACGTGGCCGCCGGCAACCTCATTCCGTGAGTTTTGCTTGCGATTGGCCGGTTTGCGGTCTGCGATTGGCGGGTCGCCAACCGGCCAACCTGGCAATCAGTGACCGGTCGGCAATCAGAAGAAACGGCCGGGGAAACCGGCGCTGATGGTGGCGTGACGGTCGGCGTCCAACGTGGCGCAATCGAAAGCGAAAGTGCTGCTCAGCTCGTTCGGATCCGCAACGAACAGCGCCGTAGCCAACCCGTCCGCCACCGCAGTCGGATAGCCGCCAAACGACGCGGATCGCACCGCAACCCAGGTGGCCTCCGTCTGCTGCACGGGCAGGCCGTCGATGGCGTTGAGCAGGTGGTGAATCGCCAGATGCGTCTGTTCGTTCACCGCCACCTCCCAATGGCGACGGCTGGGCGCGCTCGCACAGAACGCGCCATCGCCGATCAGTGCGACGCCGACCGCGCAGGACGGATCATCCGGATCCTCAAGCGCCACACGGATCGGCTTGTTCGTGCGCGCCAGCAGATCGCCGCCCGCATCAATCACAAATTCCGGGGCAGCGCTTTCGCGTTTGCTGTTTGAGGTGGAAGATTGGCATGTCGGGTTGGTCGTTTCGGCTGACTTGACATGCGATGTGCGCGAAAGTTCTGAATCGGTGAGCAATCCGCCCAGCGAATCCACCAGATAACCCTTGCCGCACGCGCCGAAATCCACATGAACCGGACTGCGTGTAACCAATGTCGTACCACTCGAACGAACCACATCACGACCCCATACGGCCCGTCCGTGCAGCGCGCCCAGGCGCTCGCCGGCGTCGGCTTCAACGGTGAAACTCAGCGCGGGATCGTAACCGAGACGAATCAGGTCCTCGCCCACGCACGGGTCGATCGCACCGCGCGTGGCGGTGTGCAGCGCGTCGTACAAATCGAATAGCGGGCCGGCCCAATCGGGAAAATCGAAATGCCCGCCATGCTTCGCATTGCCGATGTGCGCAACCAGCGAATCAGCGCGAAACCGCGAAAGCGCATGCTCGTATTCGTCGATGAACCGTTCCATCTCGCCGCGCAATTCCGCAGTGATCGGGTGAGGCGTCGAAATCAGCAACCCCGTGCCGAGCGCCTTGGGGAACGCGGCGGTGTACGGCATGCGCTGTGCGAGCGGTGCAATGGAGTCCATACCACGATGCTAGCGCGTGCCCGGCTTGGCGTAGTTCGTGCTTGGGCAACCTGATATGCGCTATATGTGGCATGAGGCATCGCCTTATTTTGATACCCCCGTAGCTTTGTATGGTTACGATTATGCTAATCGTGATTATGCAAGTCGCGATTATACAAACTGACGCTTTGGCATGGAGTTCGCTTCACGTTTTCGGGCGGACGGGGGTGTTGCGGAACGGCGGTGAGCGTCACAATGTGAGACGACACGCGGAAAACGGGAAAAATAAAAACGGCGGAATTCCAACGTTTTTTCATGCGCGATACAACAAGACCAATTAAAAATCAAGACTGTTATTCAAAAAACTTTCGTTCTATCTTGGCTTCCGATGCGCGCTTCGTACGTCGGGTACGTCGGGGAAATCGCGCCGAAAAGATTTGCGGAAGGAAGGTTCGACCCATGTCATCTCGCGTCGCGCAGCGCCACGCAGCCGGTTCCTACGATTCGTGCGATTCGCGCGTCTCGGCTTCCGGCCGTCTCATCACGCTCGTCGCCGCGCTGATGATCGCGCTCGCCACGCTGTTTGTCGGCATCGCGATGCCGCGGCAGGCGTCCGCCGCTGACGGCAACCAGACGAATTTCGATTCCTGGACTGCCGTCGCGCAGAATATCGCCAAGCAGCTCGCCACCGCCGAAAAAGACTACAACGACGGCGATTACGGCCAGGCCGGCACCGGCTTCCAGACCGCGCATTGGATCGGATACGACGCCTCCAACTTCTCGAAGGCCGTCAACGACACCATTTCCGCCGACAAGCAGCAGGCGCTGCTCACACAGTTCACCGATTTGGAAGGACTCGCGTACCAGCAGGGCCAGGGGAGCGCGATCGCAAACGGAATCAACGCGCTGAACGCGGACCTTGACACGGCCGCGCAGACGCTTGACGGCAACGCGAACCTCGCCGACCCCAAAACCTACGCGAAGCAGCGCGCCGAACAGACCGCAGCCGAACGTAAGAAGCTCGACGCGGCCAAAAAGAACTCCTCCAAAGGCAAAGGCGACCGCACGTGGAGCGAAGTCGCCAGCGAAATGAACGTCATCCTCGACAAAGCCTACAAAGCCGCCGTCTCCGGCAAGGGCGCGGAAGGCTCCAGCCTCGTCAACGACGCGTACTACCAGTACTACGAAAAGCTCGGCTTCGAAAAGAACGTCATGAACGCCATCTCCGGCGACCGCGTCTCGCAGGTGGAATACCAGTTCAAGATGACCCGCAAAACCATGCGCGACGGCGGTTCCGACAAGGAGATCAAAAAGCTTGTCGACGACCTGAAAAGCTGGCTCGTCGAAGACGCGGCCACCCTCGACGGTGGCGCGGCCGGCAACGTCAACGCCTTCACCAAAGCCATCACCAGCTCCGCCGGACAGGCGTTCCTCATCCTGATCCGCGAGGGTCTCGAAGCGCTGCTGGTGGTGGCCGCCGTGGTGGCCTACCTCGTCAAATCCGGCAACCAGCGTTTCACCAAGTGGATTTACCTCGGCGTGCTCGCGGGCCTTGCCGGCTCCGGTCTGGTCGCCGTGCTCTTCACGTTCCTGTTCGGCGGCTCCGGCCCGGTCCAGGAAATCAGCGAAGGCGTGTGCGCGCTGATCGCCATGCTCATGCTGCTGTGGACCAGCAACTGGATGCTCAACAAAAGTTCCGTGGAAGCGTGGAACCGTTACATCCGCACCAAAACCGAGTCCGCCGTGGCCGACGCGCAAAACAAAGTCGCCGCCGACGAAGGCGTGGGCCTGGGTATGGTCGTTTCGCTCGCCATGCTGAGCTTCCTAGCCGTGTTCCGTGAAGGCGCCGAAACCGTCATCTTCTACGAATCGATCTACTCGATGAGTCGCGACGCGCAAGGCATGTGGATCGGCGGCATCGCCGCGGGTGTGGTGCTGCTCGTCATCTTCCTCGTGCTGCGCTTCACCTCCGTAAAGATTCCGATTGGCCCGTTCTTCCTCGTTACGTCGATCCTGATGGCCGTGCTGGTCGTCATCTTCGCCGGCGGTGGCATCCACGCGCTCATCGAAGGTGACCTGATCGACGGCCACTATCTGTCCAGCGTGCCCACAAACGACTGGATCGGCCTGTATCCGTACGTCGAATGCCTTGCGGCACAAGCGATCGCGGCGATTGCCGTACTCGCGCTGTTCGCCGTCGGCTTCGCACGCAAACGCAAGTTGCGCACGCCTGACAATCGCAAGTAATACGCAAATTTTCCGAGATTTACCGATATTTTTTCCACATCCAACAACAAAGGAAAGAGAAATGAAGAACAAGAAGATCGCCGCTCTGCTCGGCATCCTGCTGGCCGGCTCCATGGCCTTCTCCCTGTCCGCATGCGGCAATTCCAACGATTCCGCCGCTTCGGACAAGTCCAGCGCCTCCGCGTCGGCTTCGAAGGCCGACGACTCCAGCAAGGACGATTCCAGCGATTCCGCCGGTTTCGAAGAGATTCAGGTCGATGAGAAGCACTCCGACCAGGAATGCGGCCCGCTGACCGTCAACGCCGTCTACTTCCAGCCGATCGACATGGAACCGTCCGGCATGGGCCTCAAGGCCGCCGATGCGAGCTTCCACCTCGAAGCCGACATCCATGCCAACCAGAAGGGCACCGAACTCGGCTACGGCAAGGGCGATTTCGTGCCGGACCTGACCGTCAACTACGACATCATCGACAAGACCTCCAACGCGTCCGTCGCCTCCGGAACCTTCATGCAGATGAACGCCTCCGACGGCCCGCACTACGGCGCCAACGTCAAGCTCGACAAGGCCGGCGCGTACAAACTCGTGCTGAAGATCGAATCCCCGGAGAAGAAGGGCTGGATGCTGCACGTCGATCCGGAGACGGGTGTGAAGGGACGCTTCTGGACGGAACCGATCGAGGTCACCTTCCCGGACTGGAACTATACGCCGCAGGAGTGGTGATCTCCTAGCGTAGCCCGTTCGCGGTTTCGGTATGCATTACCCGACACACTCAAGGCCGTTCGGCCAAGCTTACGGTCGGGCAATGCATACCGAAACCGCTCTCTCGCGTTTAGGGGGATGGATTCACCTCTGCGATTGTGGAGGGGGTCCGGGAACTCCTCGCATTTTAGGGGAGGGATGAGAGGGGTGGGACTCTTTGGGATGGGGCGGAATGGGAATCGTTGGGCTCTTTGAGTTGGGTTTTTGGATGAAAGGATTTTGGGATGCTGCTGCAGTTTGTGACGGTGTTGCAGGGGGTGTTGGCGCCGGCGCTGCTCGTCATGGCGTTGAGCGTCATGCTCACCGTCGGTGAGGGGCGTGACAAGCCTCTGAGCGCGTACTGGCGGCTGGCCGGTTTCGTTGTTGGATTCGCCGGCGCAGTCGTATTCGCCGCGCTGCGCGCCACCGCCGTCATCACGCAACGCACGTTCGTCAACTATCCGACCCTGTGGTGCTGCGTGATCCTCGACGTGGCCGTGTTCGTCATCGTCCTGTTCGCCCGCCGCATCACCGCCGACTGGCACAACCACCGCGCGCTGCTCGACATCGCGAATCTCGTTGCGGCGCTTGCGATCGCGGCCACCACCTTTCGTGTGCTGCCCGACGTGATTCTGCGACTGACGATCTTCGTCGAGCCGGGCGATCCCATCTTCACTTCCGACATGCTGTTGCGCGCGCTCGGCTTCGCTTTGGGCGCGGCCGTCGCAATCATCGCCGCGCTTATCTTCCGCACGATGCGTTCCACCGCCGTCCGCTGGTCGTTCACGACGGCGGTGCTGCTGTTGGTCGCGCTGTTGTTCGCACAGCATTTCACCGACCTTGCGCAGATCCTCCAATCCAAACGCATCGTCAGCTTCCCGACCGCCGCCTTCCTCGCGCTCGTGTGGGGCATCAACCATCAGCGCAGCCTGACCATCGCAATGGCGCTCGTCTTCGCCATTCCGGCAATCGCCAGCATCGTCATGGGCTTCAAAGTCAAGCCGACCGGCGCCAACGAGGCGATCGCACGCACGCATATCGCGTTCCGCCGCCGCGCGAAAGCGGCCGGCGCGTTCAGCCTGGTCGCCATGATCTGCGTCACCGTGGCCCTGACGTACGGCGTCGCGCAAACGCAGAAAGTCGTCACGCTGTCGCCGCCGGAAGACTACTCGCTCGCCGACGGCGTGGCCACCATCAAATTCAGCCAGATTTCCGACGGCCACCTGCACCGCTTCGAATACCGCGCGAAGGACGGCACCTCCATGCGATTCATCATCATCAAGAAGAACGGCGGCGCGTACGGCGTCGGCCTCGACGCGTGCGATAACTGCGGCGACGCCGGCTACTACGAGAAGGACGGCAAAATCATCTGCAAGAAGTGCGATGTGGCCATCAACCTCGCCACCATCGGCTTCAAAGGCGGCTGCAACCCGATACCGTTCGACTACCAGGTCAAGCCGGGCAAAATCGTCATCCAAACGTCCACGCTCGACGCGCTGTCGAGCCATTTCCAGTGAGCGCCGAGAAAGGTAAGGGGGTACCATGTTCTTCCTGAAAATGATCTCTCGCTCGTTCAGCCGGCAGTTCAAACGCCGTCTGCTCATCGCCGTCACCGTGTGCCTGTCCGCCACCGTCAGCGTGGCCATGCTCGGCGTGGTGTTCGACGTGGGCGACAAGCTCAACGCGGAGCTGAGCACGTACGGTTCGAATATCGTCGTGCAGCCGAAGTCCGACGCTGTGGTGAGCGATTTGTACAATACCGGCGATTCTGCTGGCTCGGCTTCGGGTAGTTCGTCCGGTTCGGACGGGGGTTCCACTTCCGACGGCTCGGCTGCGGCGGACAGCGCCGACCCGACCGCGTTTCTGAAGGAGTCGGACGCGCAGAAGATCAAGACCATCTTCTGGGCGTTCAACATCACCAATTTCGCGCCGGAATTGAACATCCACGCGGATGCGGGGTGTGTCGGTTCGGGGGCTGGTTCGGCTGGCTCTGCTGGAACGGCTGGTGCGTCAGGTGCGGCTGCTTCCGCGGCGAAATGCAAGGCGACCAACGTGCCGATCGTGGGCACGTGGTTCGCGAAAACCCTGCACATGGACTCCGGCGAGTCCACCGTGGCCGGCATGAACGGCATGCGCTCATGGTGGAAAATCAACGGAACCTGGCCGAAAGACGACAGCGAGCAGGCGATGGTCGGCAGCGCGCTCGCCGCGAAACTGGGCGTGAACGTCGGTGACAGCGTTACGCTCGACAAGACGATCGCCGTCGGTGCGGACGACAATACGAACGGAGGTACCGGGAAAACCGGCAAATCCTCCACCGAACGCAATCGCGTGAAAGTGAAAATCGTCGGCATCTTCGATTCGGGCGATTCCGACAACAGCGCCATTTATATGCCGTCCATCGCCGCGCAAACGCTTGCGAATCTGCCGAATTCCATCGACAAGATTGAAGTCAAGGCGCTCACCACGCCCGACAACGACCTCGCGCGCAAGGCGTCGAAGAATCCGAACGCGCTCACGCAGGACGAGTGGGAGACGTGGTATTGCACCGCGTATCCGTCGTCGATCGCGTACCAGATCGAAGAGGTGCTGCCGGGCGCGGTGGCCAAGCAGGTGCGCCAGGTGGCCGCGCTGCAGGGCGATGTGCTGAACAAGACGCAGGCGGTGATGGTGCTGATGACCGTGCTGTCGCTGGTTGCCGCCGCGATCGCCGTGGCAAACCTGATGGCCGCGTCGATTGGCGAACGCGGTTCGGAATTGGCGCTGTTGAAGGCGATCGGCGCCACGGACGGTGCGGTTTCGCGCCTTATGCTCGCCGAAACGGCGGTGATTTCGCTGGTTGGTGCGATTGCCGGTGCGCTGCTTGGCTCGGGCGTTGCACAGATCGTGGGGCACGTGGTGTTCGGCTCGGGCATCACCATGCGTCCGATGGTGTTCGTGTTGGTTTTCGTGTTGCTGGCGGTCACTGTGCTCGTGGCCTCGCTTTCGTCGATTCGGGCGATTCTGGGCTTGCGTCCGGCGGAGGTGCTGCATGGTAGGTGAGTTGTGCTTGGCTTTCGTAGGGGGTGTGCGATGACGAATCGCAAGATGTTCTTCACCATGCTGTGGGGCGCGGTGTTCCGCCGTCGCTCCCGTGCGATGATGGCCGTGATCGCGTCGCTCGTCGGCGCGGCCACGCTGTTCTGCCTTGCATCCGTGTGCGTCGCGGTGCCGCAGCAGATGAACGAGGAAATGCGCGCGTACGGCGCGAACCTGATCGTCACGCCCGCGTCCGCAACGGGCAAATCGCAAGGCATCGATACTGCAACCGTACGCAACGTGACGGCGCTCATCGGCGCCGGACACAGCGTGAAATCAGCTGCGTACCGGTATGAGAGCGTGCGCATCAATTCCGCGCCGTACACCATCGCCGGCGTGGACGTGAAAGCCGTCCGCGCGCTCAATCGCCATTGGAACGTGACGGGCGATTGGCCCGGCTCGGACAACGTGATGGTCGGCCGCGACGTCGCCGACGCGCTCGGCGTGAAAGTCGGCAGTCGTGTCACCATCGGTTACCGCGCCGCCGACGCGTCTGCTTCAGCGTCTTCTTCCGCGTCCGCAAAATCCGATTCGGACGAATCAACTGAAACGGCAGAATCGTCCGCGCAGGGCACGCAGAGTACGCAAACTACGCAAGGCGAACAGACCACGCAAGCCACGGAAAACGGCCGCGTCTCGTCCGACATCATGGATAACAACGGCACCGAATTCCGTATCGCCGGCATCGTCGACACCGGCGGCAACGAGGATTCCATCATCTACGCCACCACCGCGGACGTGGCCAAACTCGCCGGTTCCAAGCGCGGCGCCGACGTGGTCGAATACTCCGTGAACGCCATGGGCGACGAGCTCAACGACATCGTCAACAACATCAATCGCAGTGCCGACAAAAACCCGAACAGCGCCGTCAAAGCGCAGACCGTCACCAGAATCACCTCGTCCGACACCCGCATCATCGCCATGCTGCAGACCCTGTTCTGGATTGTGTCGCTCGTCGTGCTCGTGCTGACGCTCGTCGGAGTGGGCACCACCATCAGCTCCATCGTGAGCCAGCGTCGCAACGAAATCGGCCTGCGCAAGGCCCTCGGCGCCGACTCACGCGCCATCGGTGTCGAATTCTACGTGGAATCCGGCATCTACGGCTTGATCGGCGGTCTGCTCGGCACTGCTATCGGCTATGTGCTGGCGCGTGTGCTGTGCGCCACCGTCTTCGGTCGCGCGATCGGCTTCGACTGGCTGCTCGGCGCCGGCTCGCTGCTGCTGAGCGTGGCGATCGCCGTCATCGCCTCCATTCCACCGGTCCGCCGCGCTACCCGTATCGACCCCGCCATCGTTTTGAGGGAGGAATAATCATGGAAAACGACCACATGTTGCTTGAACTTGACCATATTTCCAAGATTTATGGTGATTTGCACGCTGTAGACGACCTGAGTCTGACCGTTCCGCAAGGGCAATGGCTGGCGATTGTCGGCTCGTCCGGTTCCGGCAAAACCACGCTGATGAACATGATCGGCTGCATGGATACGCCGTCGAAGGGTTCCGTCATGCTTGAAGGCCGGCGATTGGAGGATTTGAACGCCCGCCAGCTTGCCGATGTGCGTAAGAACATGATAGGACTCGTGTTCCAGAAGTTTTACCTCGTGCCGCATCTGACGGCGGTGGAGAACGTGATGGTGGCGCAATACTACCATTCTGTAGTCGATGAGAAGCAGGCGATGGAAGCGCTGGAACGAGTGGGATTGAAGGAGCGTGCGCATCACCTGCCCGGCCAGCTGTCCGGCGGTGAGCAGCAGCGCGTGTGCATCGCCCGAGCGCTCATCAACTGCCCGAAGCTGATTCTCGCCGACGAGCCGACCGGCAATCTCGATGAGAGGAATGAGAAGATCGTGCTCGACCTGTTCCGTCAGCTGCACGAGCAGGGCACTACGATCATCGTCGTGACGCACGATGCGCTCGTCGCCTCCTGCGCGCAGCGCGAGATCATGCTCAACCACGGTGTGCTCGTCGGCGAGCAGTGGAACGACGAGGAGGCGAAACGCGCGTACGAAGCGGCCGGCGGCAAGCCCGCATTCACCGGTTCCGCCGCGGAAGGCGCGCAGAACGGGGGTATTGCGATTTCGTTCGCCGACCCCACGAAGGCCGCGAAAACCGGCGATACGGACGCGGCCAACGTTGCCGTTGCGGCTGGCGTTGCCGACGATACGGACGTAGAGCCCGACGTCACGAAAGGGGAGCAGGCATGAGCACCGCACAATCGAACGCAGTCAAAGTCATCGCACTGTCCGCGGCGAGCATCGCGCTGCTATCGGCATGCGGCGAGCCGAAAGCCACGCCGATGGACGACGAATACGCCGGCAATTCCGGCGAAAGCGTGCAATCGCAGGAAAATAAGTCGAAAACCGACGGCAAGGCGGCTGACAATACGGCCGGCGGCGACGCCACCACCAAAAACCATGCCGATGACGCGAATTCCACGACGTCCAGCAAGCAGGACACCGGCAACTACGCGGATGGCGATTATTCGGTCAACGGCCAGTACGGCCCGGTCGGCGAGGACACCATCGACGTGCAACTGACCGTCAAAGACCAGAACGTGACGGCCGTGAAGATCGTCGGCCATCCGTTCACGTCCATCTCCAAAAAGCATCAGAACGACTTCGCCAAAGCCGTGCCGGACGCGGTGGTCGGCAAGCCGTTGAAGGACCTTAAAGTCGACAAGCTCGCCGGCGCCAGCTGGACCTCCGAAGCCTTCAACAAGGCGTTGGAAGTGGCGCGTCAGGAAGCGTCAATCCAATAGCCCATTCCTTCTGAAACCGACACGGCATGTCCGTCTTGCGTCGGTGCGGACGGTTTTCCTGTGGTTACCGTGCGGATTCGGCGCATACATTCGGCCAGAGCAACGTGGCCATGTTCTCGGCCCAGGAATCAGACTTGCGTTCCTTGCCGGATTGCCGTTCCCCTCCGGCTTCCTGCCCCGCCAACGCTTTGCAAGCCAGCATGGAACCCAGCACCGTGCTGAACAGGAACGTGTAGTCCAAACGGTTTTGAAACACTCCGTCGGCGATGCCACGTTCCATGAACCCCACGAACCGTTCTTCGGCCGGCGCCAGCACTTGTGCTGCGATCGCCTTCAGCGTGGCGTTGTCGGAAGACAGCACCACGCCCACGGCTTTCAATCCGAGTTCGCTGTCGAAGCAGTCCTGGATGCGTCGCAGCATGGTGGCCAGTCCGCTCCGCGACGGCTTCAAATCGTTGAAATTCGGTAGTCCGGCAACTTCCGGTTGGATGCGTTGCAATAAATCGTCGGCGTTTCGGTAGCGTCGGTAGATTGTGGTCTTTGCTACCCCTGAACGTCGTGCGACCTCTTCGATGGTCACCGCTCCGATACCATCGGAAATCACTATCCCCAATGTGGCTTTCATGATTTTGCGGTCGGTTTGCTCCCGTAATCGCTCACGTCGGCCACGTACTGTGCCGACGTCTTCCTGCGTGGTTTTTTGCACCGTCTTCCGCGTGCCCTCTTGCGTGGTTCCGCCCATCATGCCGCGATCACTTTCGTGCTTTCCAGCTTGCTTACGTACCAATGGTTGAACTTGACCAGTGGAATGCGCAGTAACAGGCCTATCAGCAGCAGCGGCGGAATGAACAGCAGTAGCGCGCCAATCGCAAACCAGTAATCGTTACTGTAGATTCCGCCGATCGCCGCGCGCATTGCTGTGATTGAATGCGTCGCAGGCAGGAACGGGCTGATGCCGCTGATGATTTTCGGCAGCACGGCCAGCGGATATGCGCCGTTCGCTCCGGAGATCTGCATGACGAGAAACAGCACGCCGATGGCTTTGCCGACGTTGCCGAAGCTGGCCACGAGCGTGTAGGTGAAGAACGAGAACACTAGGCTGCTCACCCAGCCGGACAGCATGAACAGCAGCGGATGCACCGCCTGGACATGGAGGAACAGCAGACTGCCTCCCAAGGAGAACGTGCTCTGCAATAGTCCGATCACGCCGAACACACCGTAATGTCCGAGAAACAGCTGATGCGGTTTCGGGTCGCCGAGTTCCTTGCGCACCTTACGCGAGACGGTGGTCTTGAGCGTCACTGCCATGAGCAGCGAACCGACCCACAGCGGCAGGATCGTGTAGAACGGTGCCATCTGCGAACCGAAGTTCTTGACTGGGAACACCGCGTTGCGTTTCACTTTTACAGGGGCTGCAAGCGCGGCGGCCAACGAGTCGGTATTATCGCTGAGCACATCTTTGACGGCGCTCATATCGCCGCTGTTCAGAGCATCGGTCAATGTTCCTGTGAATGCGCCCAGTTTTTTGCCCGCGCCGGCCAGACTATCGGCGGTGGAATCCAACACGCTGCTGATGGCGGTCAGATTCTTATCCGCGGTCTTGGTGGTGCCGTTCAGATTGCCCAGCGCGCCTTTCAGATCGGCCGCTGTGGCATTGAGCGCGGTGGTGGTGCTGGTAATGGACGTGGCGATATCGTCAAGTTGCGGTTTCAGTTGGCTCTCATAGTCGGTTTTGATGCCACTGACGGACGTTGCCGCCTGCTGCGCCAGTTTCTTGATCTCCGCACGTTCGGCCGTGGTGTCGCTTACTTTGGCGTCGATGTTGTCGGCGCTGCCATTCAGCGCCGATGCTAGGTCGTTGAGCTGTGTGATGGTGGTGCCGACGTTGGTTTTGAGATGGTCGATGGCGTTCCTCACCGCTTCCGGCAGCTTTTCGTTTGCGCTGAGCGCGTCGAGCGAATCATAGATCTGCTGGTAGCTTTGCGCCTGCTTGCTGATGTTCGTGGCCTGGTTGCGTAATGCGTTGGCGGTGTTGCCGGCCTGCGTGCCCGCATTGCCGAATAGGCTGTCCACATCTGCTTCCATGGCTGTGAAGCTGTTGGCAGAATCAGTCAGAGCCGTGCCCAGCGCGGTGGTGCCGGTCTTCAACGCGCCCGTCAGATCCTCCACGCCGCTGCCGGCTTGCTTGAGTGTTGTTCCTACGCTTTTCGCATTGCCGCTGACATTGGCGATCAGACCGTCGGAGGACTCAAGCAGATGCCGTGCGCTTTGGGTCAGCGTGCTGAACGTGCGGAGCGTTCCGGAAGCGTCGGTGAGCGTTTCCGCGAAGTCGCTGATATTGCCGTTGAACTGCGTGAGTTGTTCCTGCGCGGCTGGCTTGTCGAGTTGGTTGGCGAGCTGCGATGCCACACTCAGCGCGGTGCTGGTCAGTGTTTCGGAGAACGTCTCGTTGACCTGCGCGCTGACCGTATCGGCGCCTTGGCCTGTGATCTTCGGAGCCAAGGCGTTCTTCTTTTCATTGTTGTAGTAGGCGATTTCGGCGTGGTCGCCATCGGATGCGAAGAACGTCATCATACGGGTGCTGAAGTTCTTTGGAATCACCACAGCTGCGTAATATTTGCCGGATTTGGTGCCGTTGATGGCTTCTTTTTTGGTGGTGAAGGTCCAGTCGAGCTGATCGTTGGAACGCAGCGTGTTAACCACTTGGTCGCCGATGTTGATCTTCACTGGAATGAGGTCGGACCGGTATCCGTCGTCCTCATTGGCTACGGCGAATTTCAGATTGCCGGTATTGGCGAACGGGTCCCAGCTGGCGGCCACGTTGAACCATGTGAAGATGCCGGGGATCACAACGAGTCCGATGACGATGATGATGGAGACGACGTTGCTGGTGATTCGCCGGATGTCGCCGACGAACAGTTTCCAGATGGTTTTCATGCGTTGCTCCTTTCCTCGTTGTTTTCGTTGTTTTCGGTTGTCTCGGTTGTCTCGGCGGTCTCGGCGGTCTCGGCGGTGTCCGTGGCGGCATCGTTCGCGGCGGCGCTTGGACCGGTCGTCTGCATTTTCTGCATTTTCTGCACCAGTATGGCGATTCCGTCATCTTCATTGTGGTTGACGCCCGTCACGTTTTCCGTCGTTTCTTTGATGACGCTGGTATTGCGATTATCGGATGTCGTGCGTTTGCCGCTGGTGCGTCTCCGCGTTTTGCGCAGCAGTCTGTTCCGCCGTTCCTGTTGCGCCCGCTTTTTGCGACGGATGCGTGCCGCTTGGCGCTCCACCAGCATGGATTGGATCGATTCATCGCTCAAATGGCCGAGCTCCACTTGACGGTTCAGATTATCGCGCATGTATTCGATGACCATGAGGAAGCCCATGATGAGCAGAATCCAGACGACCCACGTGGCCAGTACCACCACTTTCTCTCCGTTGGTGAACGAGAACACCGCCGCCAGAGTTACCGGAACTACGAATCCGATCACCAGAGCTCCGCGCTTGAGTTTCGGGTACAGTTCCGCGAACCGACTTGCGCGTTCCTCGATCACCTCGCGGTAGCCGCCTTTGTCGGCCAGCACCTGAATGGCTTGGGACATGTTGTATCCGCGTTCCGGAAGCTCCACTTCCTCGCCGATAATCATGTCGCTTTCCTTGATTTCGCGGGCGAAGAGTCGGTTGAGGTTGACCAACAGAGGACGGACCACCAGGCCGATGACGAACGCCATGGCGGCAAACAGCAGCAGCGTGCCGATCGCCTTGGTCCAATGGCCGTCGTAGAAGCCGGCGATGGTCTCGCGGAATGCGTCTATCGAATAGCTGAATGGCACGAACGGATAGACCATGCGGAAGAATTTCGGCATCATCTCGATCGGATACAGGCCGGAAGCGCCTGGAATCTGCACGATCACCAACGCCACGCACAGGCCCTTGCCGATGTGCATGAACGTGGTGGACAGCGCGTACGTGATGCTCAGATATACCAGCGATGTGATCATGCCGGTCAGTATGAACAGTGGCGCGCAAGCCGTCTGCACGCCGAGTATCAGATCGCCAACGGTGCAGATCGCGCCTTGAATGACGCCCATCGTGCCGAGCAACAGGTATCGGGCCAGATACTTTTCGGTTGCGGTCGGATCGAGACCCTCAAGCCCCTCGTCGTCCACCTCCACTTTGTAGATCACCACAAAGGCGAACGCGCCCACCCACAGTGCCAGATTGGTCATCAGCGGAGCCATGCCGGAGCCGTAGGAGTTGACGGGATACACGTTCTTCGTGTCGATTACGGTCGGGGACTCCATGAACGAGGCGATCTTATCCGCGTCAAGCGAACCGCTGCCGGTCAACGATGCGAGCAGATCCGCAGTGCCCAGCGCCTTCAGGTCGGTGCTGACGGTGGTGAGCTTCGTCTCCATCTTCGCCAGCTGCTGGTCGGTTTGCTCAAGGCCGATGCGGGCGTCTGACGCCACTTGGTCGAGTTGGTCGAGCACGATGTTGGTTTGCCTGACCACGCTGTCCTGGCTGGTCACGGTGCCGGCAAGTGTTCCGGCCGTCCCAGCCAGCGAGCCCAGCGCGGAATTCAGTCGCGGCAGTGCGCCTGAATTGATGGCGTTGCGCGCCATGCCTGCGCTTTTGAGCGAGTTCTGCGTGCCTATGTTGAAATCGGTGGACAGTTTGGATACGCTGCCGGCTGTGGCCTGTGTGTTCTCGCTCAGGGTTTTGAGGTCGGCGAGTGTTCCGGCTGCCGTGTTGTTGGTATTCTCCAGTTTGCTGATGATTTGCTGGTATTGCGCGTTGTCGCTGGCGGATTTGAGCTTCTCGAGCAGTTTCGCATTGCTGTCGGTGATGTTTTGCATGCCGGTCACCGCCTGCTGTGCCGATCCACTTGCCGCGGATACCGCCGACGAGATCTGGTTGATGCTGGCTGTGGATTGCGCCGTCGCTTGGGAAACAAGTCCGGATCCGGTTTCCAGCGCGCTGTTGGCGTTGGACGAAAGCGTGTTGAGCTGGGTTTGCGCTGTGCCGATGGCGGTGGATGCGCCTGCTAGTCCTCTGCCTGCGCTCGCCGCGGCCAGCTGCACGTCGTTCAGGGCATTGCGTGCTGCTTTTGTCTGCTGTGGCACATTGGCTAACTGGGTGTCGAGATCCGCGATTGCGGAGCGGATCGTGCCTACGTTCCGCTTGGTGTTGTCGAGTTCGCCGATGGTTTCGTTGGCGATGGCGTTGGTGTTGCCGCTGATGGTGCCGTTGGCCGAGTTGACGGCTTTGACGAGCACGTCGCTGACGGTGGAGACGAAGGTGTTGTTGACGGTGCGGTCGACCACGGTCGCGCCTTGGTCGGTGATTTTCGGCGAAATCGGACTCGCCTTCTCGTTCACGTAATATTCGAGCGTGGGGCGATGCTTGCTGTTGGTGACGACGTTGGCCAGATCTTCGCTGAAGTCGGAAGGGATGACGATTGCGGCGTAGCAGTCGCCCGACTCCACCGCTTCCATCGCATTGGCTTTGCCCATGAACTCCCAGCCGAGCTGGTCGTTGCTCTTCAGCGTGCCTTCGATTTGATCGCCGAGATTGACTTTGCCAAGCAGCGCGTTGTCTGTGCCTTCGTCCATGTTGGCCACGGCCACTTTGATGCTGTCCGTGTTGCCATAGGGATTCCAGAACCCGTAGATGTTGAACCATGCGTATAGCGGGGGAATGAGAATCAGGCCGATCATAATCACCCACGCGGCGGGTACGGTGACCAATCGTTTGAAGTCACGGCGCAGGATCTGCAGTACGTTGTGCATTGTCTCTCCGGTTTGGCGAATCAATTCCCTTATATGGCGATACGTGTTCCGTAGCGCTACGCGGTTCGTATCGTATACCGTGCTCTTGGACAATCGCCATCGCGTTTCATGGATGACGGAAATCGGGTCGAGTACTGCGGCAAAGCCTCGGCAAAACCATCGCCGGCTGACGTAGCCCCTTCCGCTCACGTCCGTGACAAATCGCCATTTCTGTATGTCCGTGAGCGAAAGGTGGTAATAAATCGCTATTTTCCGTCCGTATTTATACCCCCATTCGCTCACGATGCGCTATGCATCGCCATTTCTTGCGGACGTGAGCGAAAGGTGGTGTGCGAATGGCGATTGCAGCCAGCTGACGTCCCCCTCTTTTGCTCGCGTCCGCTAATAATCGCACCTGAACCGCTTTTCTTGCGGCGGATATTGCCTACGTTTGGTAGCGTGGGCTGAAGGAAGGAGCGGCATATGAGCGAAACCGCACAATCTGAATCACGATCCGAGGATTCCGCCGCGGGCAAGACGGATGGAGAAATCAAGGCGATTGCCGCCGAAACCGAAATCGCGGCTATCGAAGAAGGCGGAAAGCAGGGCACTGGCGAAGTCGGCAATCCCGCTGACCGTCGTCTGCCGTTAATCGTTCGCATTTACGGCATCGTCATGCTTATTGAAGGCGTGGTGACGCTGCCGATCATCGTGCTGTCGTGCCTGTACGTCGTGCAGGCCGTGCTTTCCGGCGATATGACGTTCGACGCGCTGAGCCTCACCACGATTCTGTCGGCGATTCACGCGGTCGTGCTGATGGTCACCACCGCGTGCCTGACGGTGTTCGGCGTGCTGCTTTTCAGGAACAAACGCCGGCACATCGCGCAATGGACGTACCTGCTGATTCCGCTTACGCTCGCCGAAGGCCTGCTGTCGCTGGCGTTGAAGGGGCTTGGCCTGAACCTTGTCAGCCCGGCTGTCCAGCTTGTCGTGCTGATCGCCCTGCACATCACCGCCGACCCATCGCTGCGGGAGGAGCGCCGGCTGCAGTTCGCGTTGCGGCGCATGGACGCCCGCAGCGCGTATGAGAACGCCGCCTCCCAAGGCATGGCCGGCCGCGACCTGACCGGCAAAGGCTATATTTCGCTGGATTTCTTCAATCTGTTCTGGCTGTTCACCATTGGTTGTGTGTTCGGTTTGGTGATCGAGACCATCTACCATTTCATCCTGTTTGGCGAATACCAGGATCGCGCAGGCTTCCTGTGGGGGCCGTTCTCGCCGATTTACGGCTTCGGCGTGGTGATCGTCACCGTGTTGCTCAACCATTTGTGGCAGTCGAATTGGTTGCTGATTTTCTGCTCAAGCGCGGTGATCGGTGGCGCGTTCGAATATTTCACCAGCTGGTTCATGCAGGCCGCGTTCGGTATTCGCGCATGGGATTACACGGGGCAATGGCTTTCGATTGACGGGCGTACGTCCGGCAAATACATGTTCTTCTGGGGTATCCTCGGCTTGATTTGGGTCAAGTTGATTTTGCCGCGATTGTTGCGATTGATCCAGCGTATTCCGTGGAAGATTCGCTATTCGTTGACGCTGGTCTGTTTCATACTCATTTTCGTCGATGGCGTGATGACGCTGATGGCGCTTGACGCTTGGTATTCCCGCATGGCTGGGGTTGCGCAGAATTCGCCCGTTTCGCAGTTCTTCGCCACGTATTTCAATGACGATTTCATGGCCCACCGATTCCAGACCATGAAGATCGACCCGTCCACTGCCGGTCGTATGTAGGCTGGTTTTTGCGTTTTGCGGGTTTTGCTAAGCGGCTGGTCGGGCGATGTTCCGGCTGGCCGCTTTGCTTTGGGTGGCTGATTTTGAACGATTTCGGACGATTGCAGTGGGGTTTTGTTGCGGGTTTTGCCGCGGGGGATTTGATTCTTCCGGATTATTGCCGTTTGGGATTCGTGCCTTCCGGCTGTCTGGATGCTTGACTGCTGTTGCCGCGCCTACGCCGCGATGCTTTGCGCCAGCTGGCGGATGAGGTCGGGGCGATGTCCGCTCCATGAGGAATTCGGTGAGATGACGACCGGAATTTGCTTGAAGCCGGCGTCCTTGATCTGTTCGAATGTGGACGGATTCTGCGTCAAATCGACCGCCACGTACCGCACTCCCAGTTTGGAAAGCTCTTGTTCGGTGGCCTCGCATTGAGGATTGTTCGGATTGGTGAAGACGGTCACGGTCATTACTTTTCCTCCCTATGCAATCGGCTTCCTTTGGTGCGGAAGATCTTGTCGGCCATGTTTTTCGATTTTGCCCGGCTGCTCGGGCCGTTCATCAGTATACACTACCCGTAGTGGCGTTTCGTACGTTCGCCCACTGTATATAGTGGGGAATTTCCCGTAATACCGAATCTATGCGAACAAATGTTCGATATATTCGAGTCTATCATTATCGTCGATTGCGCCACGCCGGTTGCATGCGTATGGTCCGTCCGCGAATCGCCCGCGGGCTGTTCGCTGTTCATTTCGGAACACATATTGCGATTTTGCTCGTTTTCTTACGATTGTGAGCGAAAGGTGGTGCCGCATAGTGCTGTAGGGGGTATAAATCGCCTTATTTTCCATACTTTTCGGCGCACGTCGCGAAATAATCGACCGAAATTGCGATTCGTGAGCGAAAGAGGGTGCGCGATATGGTGCGTTCCGTATTGAAGTGCTGAGACCTCATCCCGAAACAAATGAAAAAGTCCTGAGAACCATCGGCTTCCAGGACTTCGAACCTGTGCCCCCCGTGGGATTCGAACCCACAACCCACGACTTAAAAGGACGCTGCTCTAACCGTTGAGCTAGAGGGGCAACAGCAACACAGTATACAGCATATTCGGACCAATCGCCACCACGGGCGTCGGACGGGCGTCGAAATGGCCTTCGGAGTGTTGGTGTGCCTACAATCGAAACCATGTCATGTACCACAATTCTTGTAGGCAAAAAAGCAAGTTACGACGGTTCGACCATCATCGCCCGAGATGACGACTCTGGTTCGGGACGTTACGATCCCAAGAAATTCGTAGTCGTCGCACCGCAGGAGCAGCCGCGGCACTACCGCAGTGTGCTGAGCCACGTTGAAATCGACCTTCCCGACAATCCATGCCGGTACAGCATCGTACCGAACGTGCTTCCAAATCGTGGAATCCTTGCGGAAGCTGGCGTCAACGAACGCAACGTGGCCATGAGCGCCACCGAAACCATCGCCGTCAACGAGCGCGTGCTCGGCGCCGACCCGCTGGTCGCACTGCAGCCGGCCGACGAAGCCAATGGTAAGCCGGAAACCCCAGGCGGCATCGGCGAAGAAGACATCATCACCCTCGTGCTGCCGTACGTCAACACCGCGCGCGAAGGCGTGAAACGTCTGGCCGAACTGCTCGAAACGTACGGAACGTACGAATCGAACGGCATCATCATTTCCGACGTGGACGAAATCTGGTACGTCGAAACCATCGGCGGCCACCACTGGATCGCCCGCCGCGTGCCGGACGACAAATGCGCGATCATCCCCAACCAGCTTGGCATCGACTATTTCGATTTTGATGACGCCTTCAGCGACGCACGTGAATTCATGTGTAGCGCCGATCTGCAGGAATTCATCGAAACGCACCATCTTGGGCGCGCGGCGGGTACGCAGGGCGGCATGAACGGCGGCCACTGCAACCCGCGTATCGTATTCGGCACCGCCACCGCGAAGGACCACATCTACAACACGCCACGCGCCTGGTACATGTACCGCTATCTCGATCCGGCCGACGCGGAAAACCTTACCCCTGAATCGGACGATATTCCATGGTGTCTCGAACCGGAGAATGCCGTGACCGTCGAGGATGTCGACTTCCTGCTCGGTTCGCACTTCGAAGGCACCCCGTATGACCCGTACGGCACGCAGGGAACTGAGGAAAGCCGCCATCGCTACCGTCCGATCGGCATCAACCGCACCGGACACATGGTGGCCATGCAGATTCGCCCGTACGCGCCCGTCGAAAGCCGTTCGATCATGTGGATTTCGTACGGTTCCGGCGCGTTCACCACGTCCGCCCCGTTCTATGCGAACGTCGACGACACCCCCGCCTACCTGCGCGACACCACGCCGGAAGTCTCCACGGACTGCCTGTATTGGACGAACCGCCTGATTGCAACGCTCGCCGACGCGCACTTCTACGAGACCAGCAACGCGGTCGAGGGCTTCTCGGAAGATGTCCGTTCCTTCGGCCACCGTCTGGTGGAACGTACGGATGATGCGCTTGCGATTGGTGGGTCGGCGACTGGGGCTGGTGGCGCTGGTTCTGGTGCCGGTTCTGCGGTTGGCGGTTCTGGTTCTATGTCTGGTGCTGCGGTTGATTCCGGTTCCGATGGGCTTGCTAGTCCTACATCTGTTCCGGCCCGTCTTGCGGCGGCTAACGACGAAATGGCGGAATACCTGCGATCGCGCAATACGAAGCTGCTCGGCGACGTGCTGTATACGTCCAGCAACCTCATGCACAACAGTTTCGCCATGTCGGATCGCTGGAACTAAGCCCGCTGACGCTTCACGTGTCCGATTCTGGCGAATCGGACACGTAGGCATCAAAATAAAGCGCTCCTGTGTCCGAATCACCAGAATCGGACACAGGAGCGCCTGGCCAATCGCAGTAATCGCGTGCCTTCCATACCGCTATACCGCGAAACTCGCGCGAAATCAGTTGAATCCGACCACGTGCTCCGCCACAAAATAACCTTTGCGGATCACGAACCGGCCGAGCGAACCGTGCAGGTTCAGCGCACGTGACATCGCCTTCTTGCGCACGTCCGCGTAAATCGTCGGCGAATACGCCTTGATGTCCGCCCAAAGCTGCTTTTTCTTCTCGTAATTCGCGTGATCTCGCGAGAGGATCATGAATACACTCGCCACGGAGCTTTCAATCGCAAGAAAATGAATCATATAGCGGTATAGGCCGTCTGGCACCGTACCTCGTTCGGGGGTGGCGCGCACCATGCACTGGTTGACGAGCCGCAGCTGGTCCACACGTCGGATCATCACGTCCGTCTGCACGCTCTGCCCGTCGCGGCCGATGAAATAGTGGTAGAACGGCGTATCCACGTATTGCAGCGACTTGACCCACGGGAACGGCTGGTACGCGTAGATGAAGTCCACGTAGAACGTGTGCTCCGGCAGCTGCATCTTCGATTCGCGCACCACGGCCGTACGGTAGATCAGCGCGTGCATGAGAATGTATTCGGTCAGGCCGAAATGTCCCAGATCGTCCCAAGTGAGCCGCTTGCCGGGCTCCATGGCGTGACGGAAGTTCACGACGTGCTTGTTGCGCTTGCCCACCTTGTCGTACACGTAGTTGGTGACGAGCATGTCGAGCGGCTCGTCCTTGCCGACCTCGCCGCGCAGCACGGCCATGACCTGTTCGAGCGATTCCGGGCCTACCCAATCGTCCGCGTCCACGACCTTCACGTACATGCCGCTCGCCGCCGCGATGCCGGTGTTGACCGCGCCGCCGTGGCCCTTGTTCTCCTGATGGATCGCGCGCACGATTCCCGGATTGCGCGCCTCGAACGTCTTCGCCATCTCCAGCGTGCCGTCGGACGAGCCGTCATCCACGATCAGCACTTCGATGTCGTCGTTGCGCTTCGACGCGATCAACGATTCGACGCACCGTTCCAGGTATTCCGTCATGTTGTACGCGGGCACCACGAAGGTGAGCGTTTTCTTCTCCTGCATATTCTTCCTCGGATCGGGCTCGTGTCGGGCCGTGCGGCTGGCCGACCGCTCCGGCCAAAAGCATAACGAAACTAACGTAGCACCATGTGCGGTTCCGGGGCGCGGTTTTGCGCACAAACGGCACCCTGAAATACGCAATCTGCACCTGAAATTTCCCCTAGGGTCATTTCGGGTGACGGTATGTCAGTTTTCGTCAATTGTTGATTGTTTTTGCGATTCGTGCGGGCTTTGCGGTTTTTGCGATTCGTTCGTCTCGTCTGATTCGTTTGATTCGTCTGCCGCTTGCGATTTGCCTACTGCTTGCGATCCGTCTGCCGCTTGCGATCCGTCCGTCACGGTCGTCCCGTCCGTCGCGTCATCTCCCGCAGCAACCGCCTTCTCCTGCGATTTCGCGGCCTTCTTGCCCTGCTTCTCCTGCTTGGCGATCGCCTTCGCTTCCCGCGCGGCCTGCTTTTCCGCCTCGCGGGCGGCCTTTTCGCTTTCGTAGCGCAGTTCCGGCTTGGCTTCCATGCGGCTCAGCCCATACCATGCCAGGTTCACGATATGCGCGGCGAGCTGCTCCTTGCTGAGCTTGCGCTGGTCGGCCCAGTATTGGCAGGTGTACACGGTCATGCCGATGAGCATCTGCGCGTAATACGGCACGCTTTTGGCCGGCAGATGCTGGCGTTTGAACGCGTCGGTGAGAATGTCCTCGACGCGTACGGCAATGTCTCCAAGCAGCGAATTGAACGAGTTGGACGGGTCGGTTTTCGGCGAATCGCGCGTGAGCACGCGGAAGCCTTCGGCGTTCTCCTCCACGTAGGTGAGCAGCGCAAGCGCGGTGCGTTCCACGATTTGGCGCGGATGCGCCTGCGGGTCGGACAGCGCGTTGATGAGAACGTCGGTGAGCGCGCGCATCTCGCGGTCCACCACCACGGCGTACAGGCCTTCCTTTCCTCCGAAATGTTCGTAGACGATGGGCTTCGAAACCTTTGCGGTCGCGGCGATTTCTTCGACGCTCACCGCCTCGAATCCCTTGGCCGCGAACAGCGACCGACCGATTTCGATAAGCTGTTCGCGCCGCTGGTACGACGTCATTCTGGATGTATTGGCCATATTGCCCAGTTTTTCACGTCCCGTGGATAGCCCCATTGCCTGCCCTGGCAGAGATGAGTGGCGTGTCCGTTGCGCTTTTTAGGCTGGAGTCATGGATACCAATGTGATTATTGCGATTGTCGCCG
>ENA-UOJB01000690-UOJB01000690.1-human-gut-metagenome-genome-assembly--contig:-C48-NODE-690-length-34567-cov-8.471865_pt1 | contig 34567 bp, 25 predicted proteins | sample MGYA00242338_ERZ723885 | MGnify/ENA metagenome assembly ERZ723885
CCCTTGGCTCCCCTTGCGAAGGGGAGCTGTCGCCGCAGGCGACTGAGAGGTCGTCCCCCGATTGCACCCTTCCCCCTAAACCCCGGCCCCCCCCGGCCGTTGCACATAGAAAAACGAAAGAAGAAAACAAAAAAATTGAACCATACATAAGGAGAGAAGAAAAAATGATGAAACGAATCATAGCCCTGTTGTTGGCGCTGATCCTGACCGTCGGCCTGCTCCCGACGGTAGCGCTGGCTGCCGAGGGGGATACTCCCGCTGCAGGTACAAGTAACGACGTCAAAAACGGCTATTATGATAGCAATAAAGAATGGGTAGAGGGCACGCCTACTCAGACCCTGCCCAAAGGCGTACAAGAAGTTTCCAAGAATGCTGTCAAAAAAGCCGATAATACGTATGAAGTCACGCTGAAGGTTGTCCTGAAGCAGACTTCCGAGACGAAAACCGGGGCCGCAGCGACGGCGCTGGTTCTTGACTGCTCTGGCTCTATGGACTGGTGCACGGAATGTGGGCAGGATTGGTGCCGCCACAAGACGGACGACACCTACAACGTTACGTTCGATGTTCATAATTCCAATAGCTACTATGTTTTGGAAAACGGCAAATATGTAAGAGTATCGTATTGTGATGGTTACCATTTTTGGGGCTCGTGCGACGGTGGTGCTGGGTGGTACACAGAAGGCGGCAGGAAGGACCATACCCCCGACAAAAAATTCACACCGATGACTTCTGTGGATGATACCAACACTGCACATACACAGTTCTATACTCGCACCGGAGGTTCTAGTGACACCTCGCGCATGACCGCAGCGAAGAACGCAGCAAAGAACTTCCTGAAGACCTATAGCGGCTTTGACGCAAGTGCCATAAATGATGATGGCACGTTGACGTCGTCGGCAAGGGACCTGTCGATCAAGCGCTATGTTGCGGTTATCAGATTCAGCGATAATATTGATAATAACAAGGACCGGGGTGGACGCAATCCTGACTACAAATATAAATGGTACGATGTTTCCACGGTAGTCGGCTACAATAAGGTGCTGGCAACGATCAATAATGCAAGCGCGGGTGGCGGCACGAATTTGGACGCAGGCCTGACCACAGCCAGTAGTCTGATGGACGCTAACCTTGTGAAGAACCTCACGTCGAAAAACGTGATCGCCCTGACGGACGGCGCGCCCACGTACTCCAAGACTTACGGCACCGGCGGTTCTACGAATAAAGACATCTGTGATGAGACCGCGAAGACCGCTGAAACGCTGAGAGTGAAGTCCAAGGTATATACTGTTTGCTTCGCTGCAGAGTCGGATCCACTGTATAATGGCGGTGGTACGGTTGGCAACTTCCTGAAGAATCGCATTGCAACGCAGCCCGCAGAAGGTTCGAATGAAAAATATGCATATAATGCAAAGTCTGCCGAGGACTTGATCAAAGTCTTCAAGGATATCACCGACACCATCGTCTCCGGCCTGAACAATGGCACGGTCAAGGATTCTCTGCCCGCAGGTATCACCTCTACGGATTTTGGTAATGCGACGCAGTTCGAACTCAATGACCAGAAGCAGTTCCACAAGGATGTAAAGACCGAAACTGTTGATGGGAAAGAGGTAACCACTTACACCTACACCAAAACCTACACCGTCAACATCAATCCGGATGAGGTTCAGGCGACGGTCGACGGCTACGCTCCCCTCAACGAGGAAACTACCCTCACTGTCACAGTCGATGGCAAGGAAGAAAAAATCCCCTTCCCCATCCCCGCCGGTAAAGTCACGCCGACGACCTTCACGGTCACTTGGAAGTCGCAGGACGGCAATACCGAACTCGAAAAAGATGAAAACGTAGCAAAGAACTCGAAGCCGAGCTATGACGGGGCAACCCCGACGAAGGCAGAGGATGACATGTACACCTATACCTTCGTTGGCTGGGCACTTTCGGATGGTCAGGAAACCGGTACATCGGCTGCAGACCTCCCGAATGTCACCGCTGATGTGACTTACTATGCGGCATTCAGCGAGCAGCTGAAACAGTACGCCGTCACCGGCACAATCGATAACAATGGTGCTGTAACGGGCAGTGGTCAGAAAGTCAACGCCGGTGGCAGCTCCGCCGCCATGACCTTCACCCCCGCAGCAGGCTACAAGATCATCTCGGTGAAAGAGAAGGTCGGTGAGGTGGAGACCACTATCACTGACTTTGCCGAGACCGGTTATACCTACCCGGTGAAGAATGACATCAGAGCCAATATCACTGTTGATGTTAAAACAGCCAAGCGCAGCGACCTGAAATATGTCGTTAAGCACGTTGAGAAGGATAACGCGACCAACGTTCTGGCAACCAGAGATAAAACCGGAACGCTCGATGAAGTGATTCATGGCGAGGCGCAGAAAGAGAACTTTACCGGCTTCACCTACGCTGAGTGCTCGCCTGAATCCATCAAGATCAGCGCGACTGAAGACAACAACGTCATCACCCTGTACTACACACGGAACAAGCATAATATTACCTATCAGTACGAAAGTGGAGCACCCACTGACGCACCGGATGTGACCTCGTACAACGAAACCAACGTGCCTTACGACGCCAGGAAAGAGAGACAGCCCGCCCCGTCTCTGGCTGGCTGGACGTTCTCCGGCTGGACGACCACAGACGTAACGGTCGGCACAGACGGCAAGTTCAACATGCCCAACAAAGATGTCGTTTTCAAGGGCAGCTGGACTGAAAAGGACAAGGTGACCATTACCTACGTTGTCGTTGGCCCCACCGGCTGCGGTACAGTCACCCCGGCATCCGAGACGCCGTACGTTGATGCTGATGCTAACGCTGTCAGCGGTTCCGAGGCAACTGCCACCGACAGCTACCGCTTCGTCGGTTGGTATGCCGAGGAGAGCTGCACCACACTTCTGACTGCGGAGTCCCACTACACTCCGAGGAAAACCGGCGACCACTGGACAAGCGCAATCTATTACGCAAAGTTCGAAGCAATCCCCAAGCCGGACGCAGATGACCTGCCGAAAGTCGCCGTGATCTGCACGAATGACGTAATGGGCCACGATGCCAGCAATACTGAGTTGACGGGGAGCACCTATACGGTTGGCAGAACGCAATATGAAAACGGCGTCTACACCTGCAAAGTCACGTTGAACCAGACTCAGGGCCATATTGATACGTACAATGCTTCCAATCCGGGCCACACCGATGACGCAACAAACGCCAACGTGGAAAAAATCACCCTGACCTATGACGCTGCACGGCAGACGTGGACGAAGTCGGCAGACACGTTCAAGATTTACGTGGTCTGCAATACCACGGAATTCGATGTTACCTACAATTGGACTGGCCTTGACGGCGCAACCTTCGAGTCTAACGTTGAGCCGAAGCAGCCTTTGAAAGCAACAGTAACGAAGGGTGGCAAGCACACAGTCGATACCGACTATAAGGCTGGCGACATCAGAGTTGCGACCAACGGCGACAAATACCGCTTCAGCGGCTGGAGTTCCGCAACTGAGGGAGTTGTTATTAACGAAAACGGTGAGATCACAAACATCCAGAATAATATCACCCTCACCGGCCACTGGACCAAACTCGGTTCTGGCACCTTCGACCTCAACGATAAGATCTTCAAGGTCTTCGATGAAGCAGACGGTAGCAGAGACATTCCCAGAAGCAGCTATACCTTCGAGGTAAAAGTGACCCGTCTGGATAAGGAGACCAATGAGCTGACCGACGAAAAGTACACCGGCACTGTGACTCTGGACGGCGCGACTGCCGCAGCAACTCCTTCGTTCGTGTTCAACGATCCGATTACGTTCCACACCGGCGACGAATACAGATTCCTTGTCGAAGAAAAGTCGAATACAGTTACGGCGCTGTCTTCTGACGAGCGGATCGATTATGACAATGCAGAGTATTACCTGTATGTTACCGTGTCTGACGATCTGAAGACGATCAATTATCGGTTTGAACATGTGCTCGTCATCACCAGTGCGGAAGAAGAACCCGCAGCTACTGAAAATCAGCCGATCACCTTCCACAACTATTACTACGCAGCAAAAGATCCCGGCACGTACGACATCAATTTCAGCGACCTTGTTTTCAAGGTACTGACGAAGACCGGCGACCGCTCGTTCAACGGCGCAGAATTTACCGCAACTGTTGAAGGCTGGCAGGTAAATCAGTATGACGTTATGAGCGCGCGTGTTATCAAGACTCACTTTGTTGATCTGCAACCTGTCACCCTGAAAGCCACGTTCCCGGCAGATACCACCTTTGATGCAGACGGCAAAGCCTATCGGGCCTTCACGGGCGATAAGCTTACCGTCACGGAAGGTGAGTATCTGTTCCTGATCGACGAGATCAACGACGGCCAGACGAACATCACCTACGATGAAAGCAAATACTGGCTTAATTTGGGATTTGTGGAGAACGCGGAAGGTGAAGTTTCGCTCGCTGGCCAGCGCGTAAGAAAGTTCGTTGATGGCGATACCTACGAGACAGTGCTGGCACTCGAGGATAGCGAATGGATGATTGTTGACACTTCCATTTCCCCGGTCTACTTCGAAAACACCATCGACACTGGCAAGGATGACTACTATCCCATCATCATCCCCACCATCATTAACAAGGACACCGGGATGCTGAACAAGACCGACCACTTCGCCTACGTCATCGGCTATCCGGACGGCACCGTCCATCCCAACGGCCAGATCACCCGTGCCGAAGTCGCCACCATCTTCTTCCGCCTCCTGCGTGACGAAGTCCGCGACGGCGCCTTCACCACCTCCAACACCTACTCCGACGTTGCCTACGGCAAGTGGTACAACAACCCCATCTCCACCATGTCGGCCCTCGGCATCATCACCGGCTACCCCGACGGCACCTTCAAGCCCAACAAGCCCATCACCCGTGCCGAGTTCGCCGCCATCGCCGCCCGCTTTGACGAGACCCAGTCCGGCAAGTCCGCCACCTTCTCCGACGTTATCGGCCACTGGGCCGCCAAGGAGATCGGCATCGCCTACTACAACGACTGGATCAAGGGCTACCCCGACGGCACCTTCAAGCCCGACCAGAACATCACCCGCGCCGAAGCCATGACCCTCATCAACCGTGTCCTTGAGCGCAAGCCCGAGTCCCCGGCCGACCTGCTCACCAACATGAACAAGTGGACCGACAACATGGATACCTCCAAGTGGTACTACCTCGACGTCCAGGAAGCCACCAACAGCCACGGCTACACCCGCAAAACCTTCAACTACGAGCTCTGGCGCCAGATGCTCCCCGACCCCGACTGGTCCCGCTACGAACGCTGACCCAATCCAAAGCCCCCGGGCATCCGCCCGGGGGCTTTCCCCATAAATAAGCCTTCCCTACCAGGGAAGGCTTTTTTTGTGCAGGGCGATTTACCCCACCTGATTCACGATCCCCGTGAACAGCGGCAGGCCGTCGGCGCCGGTGATGGCGAAGAGGAACGGCTCGTCCAGCTTGAACTCCACGATCTCCTCCGGCGGCATCGCGGCAGTCTCGCAGACCGAGAGGATGGTGTACGCCGCGGCCTCGCAGCCGTCCTCGTCGATCTTCACGCGCGCCGCGTGCTTGGCCTCGGTCAGGGCCAGCGGCAGCTGGTTCGCGGTCGTGAGCGGCGTGAAATCCGCCGCGCCGGGCGTCTGCACGTCCGTCATGCCGAGCTGCGCCAGCGCGTCCAGAAGGTCCAGATCCGATGAAACGTCAAACTTCGGCAGGCTGAGGTCGACCTCGGCCTGCTGCGTCTGCGACCAGCTGCCGTTTGCCAGCAGGAAGCCCACCGCGTCCTCACTTTGCAGCAGATCTTCCGGCGTCACGCCCGCGTCCGGCTTCAAAAGCCACATCGACCCGCTGCTGCGCAGCGGAAGCTCCGTCGCCATGAACCCGTCGCCGTAGTACACTGTCCCGGACCGGCTGCTGTGCAGGAACGTCGCGGTCTCGTCGCCCGTGGGCGCGTGGAAGGTCTCCTGCGTGTTGTTGCCCTCGTAAAACTGGTCGCTCCACTGCGCGCTGTAGTAGATCGTCGACACCAGCGCCAGTACGGTCTCGGGCCGCAGCTGCACGCCGCCTGCCTGCTCGGTCAGCAGCCCGCCGGTGTTGTCGTTGAGCCAGCTCTGCAGCTGCTTGTTATAGTCCTCCGAGCCCATTTCCCCGGAAAAGGCCGAGGCGAAAAATTCCTCACCCAGCTTTTTGAGCGTGTCCTCGTTGTATTCGTACCCGTCCTGCAGCCAGATGGAGTTTGCGAGCAGGCTCGTGACCAGCCCGTCGTTCCAGCTGTTCTCCTGCCAGAGCAGCGCGGCGCGTGTCTGCAGCTCATCCAGGGAATCCGCGCCCAGCGCGTCCAGGATCTGCCCCTGCGTCTGCCCGTCTGTCACCGCCGCCAGCATGGCGAGTGCCATGTAGACGTTCAGCGGCGAGCACACGCGGTTTTCATCTCCCGCGCCCTGCAGCAGCACCGGAATGCTGCTGGTGAACCAGTGTGCCACGTCGGCTGGATCCACCATGGTCTGCAGCTTCTCCTGCCGGGCTTCCAGCCAGGCATCATACGCTTTGTCGTAGGCGTCATAGTCGACCGTTCCGTTCTTGACATAGTCTGTTTCCTTCGGATACGGCACCGACGTCACCTCCGGCGGCGCAGCCAGCTGCCCGTCGGCCATCGATGCCTCCGGCAGCGTGATGATGCCGCCCGTCTTCGCCGCGCACGCCGCCATCGATACCGCGCACGCCGCCGCCAATACGATCGCAAGAAGTTTTTTCATGTCTGTCGCTCCTTTTTCATTCAGAATTTGTAAGGTCAAGAGAAGGCGCAGTCCAAAGGCTCCCCTTGCAGGGGAGCTGTCAGCCGCAGGCTGACGGAGAGGTCGTATCTTCCCGGCACAACCTCTCCGTCACGGCTTCGCCGCGCCACCTCCCCTGAGAGGGGAGGCAGGGGCATATGCCCCAACCAGTCCCTTCCTCTCTACAGACGCAGAAAAACAATAGAAGTTGCGCCCTCTGATTTTATTCAATTTGCCGACTTGCCTTTTTCCATGATTTGTGTAAAATACGAAGTAGAATGAAACCAAAAGGAGGCCGTTTTATGGCTGTCGATACGAAAAAATCCCTGCGCAATCAGGTCCTGTATTCCATCTACGTCCGCAATTACTCCAAAGAGGGCACCTTCGCCGCCGTGCAGGCCGACCTTGACCGCATCAAGGCCCTCGGCACGGATATCATCTGGCTGCTGCCCATCCATCCCACCGGCGAGAAAAACCGCAAGGGGAGCCTCGGCAGCCCATATGCCATCCGTGACTACCGCGCCGTCAACCCCGAGTTCGGCACGCTCGACGATTTCCGCCATCTGGTCGACGCCATCCACGCCCGCGGCATGAAGTGCATCATCGACGTCGTCTATAACCACACCTCGCCCGACTCCTGGCTGGCCGAAAACCACCCCGAATGGTTCTACCACAAGCCCGACGGCTCGCTCGGCAACCGCTTCGGCGACTGGTGGGACGTGGCGGATCTGGACTACAGCCACCCAGAGCTCTGGGACTACCAGATCGAAACGCTCAAGACCTGGGCCCGCCTCGTCGACGGCTTCCGCTGCGATGTCGCGCCGCTCGTCCCGCTGGAGTTCTGGAAGCGCGCCCGCGCAGAGGTCGCGACCGTCCGTCCCGGCTGCTTCTGGCTGTGCGAATCGGTTGAGCGCGGCTTCCATGTCGCCGCCCGCGCACAGGGCTTTGCGAGCCTGTCCGACGCCGAGCTCTATCAGGCGTTTGACGCCGCCTATGACTACGACGTCTACCCCTACTTCCGCGACTATCTCGAAGGCACCATCACCCTCGCGCAGTACGCCGACCGGCTGGACGCCCAGGAATGGCTCTATCCCGACAACTATGTCAAGCTCCGCTTCCTTGAAAATCATGACCGCGCCCGCGCGGCCCACATCCTCCCGGAGGAGACCGTGCGCCGCAACTGGACGGCCTTCAACTACTTCCAGCGCGGCCTGACCCTCGTCTACGCCGGGCAGGAGGTCGACGATCCGCACGTGCCGTCCCTGTTTGACAAGGACCCGGTCCACTGGCAGACCGGCCGCGACCAGTCCGACTTCCTCATCCGTCTCGCCGCGATCAAGCGCGACCCCATCTTCGCCGAGGGCAGCTACACCCTCACGGCCCTGCCGCACGACGTGCTGCTGGCCGTCTATGAGCAGAATGGCCGCCGCGTTGCGGGTCTGTTCAGCCTCCGCGGCGCGTCTGCGCTCGTCCGCTTCCCGGCGCCGAACGGCGTTTACCATGACAGCATCACCGGCCGCCCCGTCGAGATCTACGAAAACCAGCTCGCGACCGACGGCCAGCCGCTGATCCTGGAGCTCTGATCCGGATTTCCCGGAACAAACCGGAAAAATCAACGTCTAAATCCATATCAATGAATCAATGAAATGGAGGAACTTCTGATGAAGAAACTGTATAAAAGCAACAATCGTATGATCTGCGGCGTCTGCGCCGGCGTGGCCGAGTATTTCGGCATCGACCCGACGATCGTCCGCCTGATCTGGGCGGCTCTGGCCCTGAGCGGCACAGGCATTCTCCTGTATATCGTCGCCGCCATCGTCATGCCCGAAAACCTGGACGTGATGTAAGCGAGAAAAACAAACCCCGCCCGCTGCAAACGCAGCGGGCGGGGGATTTCTTTTCTCAGGGCAGCGTCCGGATGCAGTCTTTCAGGATCTGCATGAACTTTTCGCGGTCGAGGTGCAGGAGCACGAGGGCGTTCTGTACGCCGAACTTCTTGTCGCTCTGCAGGTCGGTGACGGTCTTTCCGAGCGTGACTGCGCCCTGCGTCTCGACGAACACGCCAGCCATCCTGCCTTCGAACAGCTCCGGGTGCGCCAGATACATCACGGGGCAGGAGTCATGCTGCGCCACGCCGGTCAGTCCGACGGTCTGGATCGTCTTCCACGCGCAGGCGAACAGCTCCTTGACGAGCCCGCCGCAGCGGTTGCCGTATCCGGCCATCTCGTCCCAGTCCGCGGGGCGGAGCTCAGCCTGCATCGTCACATCCAGCCCGCACATGACGAGCGGTACGCCGGATTTGAACACGATCTGCGCCGCATCCGGGTCGTCGTAGATGTTGAACTCCGCCGCGGGCGTCACATTGCCGCCGACGGCCGCGCCGCCCATCAGGGCGATGGAGTGCAGAAGTCCATGCAGGTCCGGATACTTGGTCAGCGCAATGGCTACGTTGGTCAGCGGGCCCGTGGCGACGAGCCGCAGCTCGCCCGGCATCCGCTTTGCCGCGGCGTACAGCGCGTCCCACGCGGGCGTCTGCTCCGGGGCCGTGTCGGGCAGGGGCAGCTGCACATTTCCGAGGCCGTTTTCACCGTGGAACGCGCCTGCCACATGCGGCTCGCGCACGAGCGGCCGCTCCGCGCCGGGGTAGACGGGGTAGTCCGCCCCCAGCAGATGCACCACGCGCCGCGTGTTCGGGAACGTGTTGCACAGCAGGCTGTTGCCCGCCACGGCGGACAGGCCGACGATCTGCAGCTCCGGCAGCGCGTGCGCCAGCATGATGGCGACGGTATCGTCCGTACCGGTGTCGCAGTCGATCCAGATGGGAATTTGTTTCGTTGTCATGCCTTTGCCTCCCCATAGAATCCGATGGCCTCGACCAGCAGATCCGCAAAGCGGCTGCGGTCCACGTCCATCAGCACGTCGGCGTTCGGCGCGTGGCCGGAGAAGCCGAGCAGATCGCCCACGGTCGTCCCGCGGCAGTATTCGCCGCCGGTCTCGACCTGGACATACATGGGCCGGATCGTGAAGATCTCCGGATGGATGAGCGCCATGACGGCGCACGGGTCATGCATCGGGGCCCCAGCGTAGCCGATGGACCGATGGAATTTGTAGAAGAACTCCAGCCACTGCGCCACGATATCGCTCACCGGGTTGCCGAGCGCGCGCACGCGCGCAAAGTCCTCCGGCAGGATCAGTGCCTTTTCCGTCACGTCCAGCCCCGCCATCGTGATGGGGACGCCGGAGGTGAAGACGATCTTCGCCGCCTCCGGGTCGACCAGAATGTTGAATTCCGCGGCAGGGGTCCAGTTGCCGGTGGCGATGCCGCCGCCCATGAGGCTGATGCGGGCGATCTTGCCCTTCAGCTCCGGATGCGCCAGCAGCAGCGCCGCGACGTTCGTCTGCGGGCCGGTGGCGACGATGGTGACGGGCTCTTTGGCCTCGCGCAGGACCTTCGCCATCAGCTCCGGCGCGGGAAGCTCGGACGGGGCGAAGGCCGGCTCCGGCAGCGCCGGGCCGTCGAGGCCCGATTCACCGTGGACCGAGGGCGCGTTCATCACGTCGTTCAGCAGCGGATGCGGGCAGCCCTTGCCGACCGATGCGTCCAGCCCGATGAGCGTGCAGACGCGCAGGGCGTTGTAGGTGGTTTTTTCGATCGTCTGATTGCCGCAGCACGAGGTCACGGCGAGAATGTCGAGCTCCCGGCTCGCCCGGGCCAGGACCCACGCGATGGCGTCGTCATGGCCGGGGTCGCCGTCGAGGATGACGGGGATCTTTTTCAGTTCGGACATACAAAGCTCCTTACTTGAGCGCCGCGGCGGAATGCAGCTTTTTGGCCCGGCTGCGCCGCACGAGCGAGAAGATGACAAGGCCGATGATCGTCACGGCGTAAGGGATGGGGGAGGCGAGGTTCGAGTCCAGGCCGACAGCCGAGAACTTGATGCCGAGCGCCTGCGCAAAGCCGAACACGAGCGAAGACAGCATGCCGCCCAAACATTCGCCGCCGCCCATGGCCTGCGCGGCCAGCGCGATGAAGCCGCGGCCCGCGACCATGTCCAGCGACCAGCCGGCCGCGTAGTACATCGACATGAATGCCCCGCCGAAGCCGCACATGAGGCCCGAGAAGCCGATGGCGATGTACTTGATCTTCAGCACCGACACGCCGACCGAGGAGGCCGCGTTCGGGTTTTCGCCCACCGCGCGGATGTTGAGGCCGAGGCTCGTCTTATAGAGCATCACGCTCGTCAGCGCGCAGCAGAGGAAAGCGATCCACGTCAGCAGATTGTGGCCCGAGAGGATGCCGCCCAAAAACGGGATCTTGCTGATGAGCGGAAGATTGATGCTTGGGATGAGCAGGTTGGAGTTAATCAGGCCCGTGGACGAGGCCATGGCCGTGCCCTCGGTCAGGTTTGTGATGACCTTGCAGAGGAACAGCGTGCCGCCCGAGCCCATCATATTGATGGCGATGCCGACGAGCGTGATATCCGTCTTCAGCTGGAAGGCGAAGAAGCCCATCATCAGGCTCATGAGCACGCCGATGGCCAGCGCCGCAAGCAGACCCCAGACCCAGCTGTGCGCGTAATACGACACCAGCGAGCCCGTCAGCGCGGAGAACATCATGAGGCCCTCAAGACCGATGTTGCAGAAGCCAGCCTTTTCGACCACGATGGCCGCCAGCGTCGCAAACAGGATCGGCGCGGAGATGCGGATGATGGAGAAGAAAAACTCCGGCGTCAGCAGCAGCTTCAGAAAATTAAGCATGTTCCGCGCCTCCTTTCTGCGTTTCGAGCGCGGCCTTGGCAGCCAGCTCCTCCTGCGCGGTCTTGACGACCAGCTTCTGGCGGTAGCCGGACAGGAACTGCTCAGCCGCGAAGAACAGGAAGATGACGCCCTGGATGATATCGATCAGCTGCGAGGGCACATTGGCGTAGGTCGCCATCAGCTCGCAGCCCTTCGTGAGATACGCCATGAAGAACGAGGCGAACGGCACGAACCACGGGTTGTTGCCCGCGAGAATGGCGATCGTGATGCCTGTCCAGCCGTAGCCCGGCAGCGAGCTCCACGAGAAGGTCGGGTAGCGGCCGAGCATCTCGATACCGCCGCCGATGCCCGCGAGGAAGCCGCCCAGCACCTGCGACAGAACGATGACCGTCGCGACCTTCATGCCGGAATACTTGGCGAACGCCTGGTTGATGCCGATCATGCGGATGGTGTAGCCCCAGCGGGTATTGTATATGAAAAGCCCGATGAGCACGACGCACGCGATGGCGACGACGAAGCCCCAGGAGAGCTTCGAGCCGTTGTCGATGAGAGGCGCGATCTTGGACGTTTCGAGGAATTCATACGACTGGATCTGGCCCTTGGTCTTGTCGGCCAGGTATGTATTCATCAGGTACTTGATGAAGTACATGACGATGTAGTTGAGCATCAGCGAGCAGACCATCTCGCTCACGTCGAGCTTGGTCTTGAGCAGCGCCGGCAGCAGCATCATCACCGCCACGGCCAGACCGCCCGCCAGCACGCCGACGATCGGGTGGATGGCGGCCGCCATCGGCACATAGACCGCGACCATGGCCGTCGAGAACGCGCCGAGCATGATGCCGCCCTCGGAGCCGAGGTTAAACTGGTTGGCCGAGAACATCACGCAGACGGACAGGCCCGTAAAGATGATCGGGATCATCGAGGCGAGGATGTCGGTCAGGCGCTTGAAGTCGAATTTCGTGCCGCTGCGGCCCATGCGGAACAGCGGGCCGACCAGCAGCTGCTTGAGCGCGCCGCCCGTGGCCGCGAGCTTTTCGGCAAAGCTATCGCCGTCGGCAGAAAGGAAGATCAGCAGCGTCGCCACCAGCAGTGCGATCAGAATGGCGAGCAGACCGCGGATCACCGAAAACAGGATCTGACGTTTCTTAGTCATGGCAAACCCTCCGGATCTCTTCGTCGCTCTGGTGCTTGAGCCCGAGCATGTATTCGCCCATCACATCGTCAGTGAGGGTGGAGGTATCTTCAAAATAGGCCGCGATCTTACCGCCGTGCATGACGATCAGACTGTCGGACAGCTCCATGACCTCGGCCAGATCCGCCGAGATCAGCAGCACCGCGATGCCGGACCGCGACAGCTCGACGAGCTTCTTGCGGATGAACTCCGTCGCGCCGACGTCGATGCCGCGCGTCGGCTGGTCGGCAAGGATGAGCACCGGATCGCCGGAGAACTCACGCGCGACGACGACCTTCTGGATATTGCCGCCCGAGAGCATCCCGACCTGCTGCTTGCGCGACTTGCAAAGGACCGTATAGTCCTCGATGAGCCGGTCGGCCTCCTCGTGGATGGCCTTCATGTTAAAGAGAGGCCCGTGGTTCAGCCGTTTTTCCGCCGAGCGGTCGGAGATGAGGTTTTCCTCGATCGAGGCGGAGGCGGCGATGCCGTAGAGCATCCGGTCCTCCGGTACGAGCGAGATGCCCTTGCTGCGCAGCTTCTGCTGCGGCAGGCCGAGGATGTTCTCCTCCTGCACCGTGACGCTGCCCGCGTTCGGCGTCAGGAAGCCGAAGAGCATGTCGACCAGCTCCTTCTGGCCGTTGCCCTCGACGCCCGCGATGCCGAGGATCTCGCCCCGGCGCACGTCGAAGGAGATCTTGTCGAGCATTTTCTTGTGCCACTCGTTGACGTATTCCACGTCCCGCACGCGCAGCACCACGTCCGTCGGCTGCGCCTTGTCCTTCTGCACGTTCAGAATGACGTCGCGGCCGACCATCAGCCGGGAGATCTCCTCTTTTGTCACATCGCAGGTGTTGTACACGCCCATCGAGCGGCCGCCGCGCATGATGGTCAGTCGGTCGGTGATCTCCATGATCTCGTTGAGTTTGTGGGAGATGAAGACGATCGTGTAGCCCTGCTCCTTCAGATTCCGCAGCTCCTTGAACAGCTCGACCGTCTCCTGTGTGGTCAGAACGGCCGTCGGCTCGTCGAGGATGAGGATCTTCGCGCCGCGGACCAGCGCCTTGAGGATCTCGACCTTCTGCTTCATGCCGACCGGGATGTCCATGACCTTGGCCTCCGGCTCAACGTGCAGGTTGTATTTTTCCGCGTATTCCTTCGTGATGGCGACGGCCTTCGCGTGGTCAATGAAAAGACCCTTGCGCGGCGCCATGCCGAGCACCATGTTCTCCGCCACGGTCAGGCTCGGCACGAGCATGAAGTGCTGGTGCACCATGCCGATTCCGTGGGAGATGGCGACGGTAGGGGAGGTGAGCGACAGCTTTTCGCCGTTCACCCAGATCTCGCCGCTCGTCGGCTGCTCCAGACCAAAGAGCATCTTCATGAGCGTCGATTTGCCGGCGCCGTTTTCGCCCATCAGCGCGTGGATCTCGCCTCTGCGGAGGAAGAAGTCCACGCCCTGGTTGGCCGCGACACCGTTGGGATACACCTTGGTGATCCCTTTCATCTGGACGACATACTGCTCGTCCGGACGGCCGGTTTTTTCGTCTGGCATACGATATGTTCCTCTCTTTCTTCAGAAAAAGTTGTGCGCATAAAAAGCAATAAGTAATAGTGAATCCTGAAGAAGCGACAAAATTGCCGCGCTGAATGCGCCACGTCGCTTGTTCCTTATTCACTATTACTTTTTACCGCATGTTCCGGGGAGACTCAGAGAGTCTCCCCGGAAAGAACCGAAATTACGGTCTGACAGAGTCGCGCAGCGCGGCGACGTCGAAGTTGGCGTCGAACGCGGTGTCGACCTTGGTGCTGCCGTCCATGATACCGGCCTGTGCAGCCTCAACGGCGGCTTTGGTCTCGGCGGAAGCGTACTTGTCGTAGTTCTTGTCGGTCACGATGCCGACGCCGCCCTCGGCCAGGCCGAGCTGGACTTCGGTGCCCCAGTAGGTCTTACCGGCATCCCACTGGTCGAAGATCCAGATGATGGAGTTGCCGATGTTCTTGAGGCCGGAGGTCAGCGTCAGCGCTGCAAGGTCGGAGGAGAAGGTCAGCTCCTGGTCGGAGTCGACGCCGATGAACCATGCTTTGCCGGTCTCCAGAGCAGCCTCAGCCGCGCCGTTGCCCGCGTTGCCGGCAACGCCCCAGATGATGTCGCACTTGTTGTCGTTGATCATGGAGTAGCCGAACTCCTTGGCGATGGCGGTGTCAACGTAGTCGTTGGTGTAGCGGGTGTCGACCTTGATGTCGGGGTTGACGGCCAGAGCGCCCTCAATGAAGCCGGTCAGGAAGTCGTTGATGACCGGGGAGTCAACGCCGCCGACGAAGCCGATGACTGCGTCCTCGTTGATCTTGTCGAGGTTCGTGTCAGTGGTCATGCAGGCGGCGTAGGTGCCGACCAGATAACCCATGTCGTTCTGCTTGTAGGTGATGTTGACAACGTTGGAGTTGTTGCCGGCATAGGTGTTGTCGTCGAAGATCAGGTAGAGCTGATCGGGATACTGCGTGGCGACTTCCTTCAGGTAGTCGGGCATCTGGTAGGTGCCGCAAATGACGAGGTCATACTCGCCGGACTCGGAAACGTCGTACAGCGTGGACAGCCACTTCGGCTGGTCTTCGTCCAGACCGCCAAGCTCGATGGTGTCGCAGGTGATGCGGCCGTCGTCGATCAGCTTGTTGATGCCGGCCTGCGCGGAGTCGAAGAAGGACTTGTCGCCCAGGTTGCCGTTGACGATGTAGACCACGTGCTTCACGTCGTCCGCAGCGGGAGCTTCTTCCTCAGCGGCCGGGGTCTCTTCCTCGGCAGCGGGGGTCTCTTCGGTGGTTTCCGCCGGTTCCGCTGCAGGCTCGGCAGTGGTGGTATCGGCGGCGGGCTCCGTCTTGGATGCGCAGGCAGCCAGACCGAGCACCATGATCGCTGCAAGCAGCAATGCGATGATCTTTTTCATGTTTGTTCCTCCATCATGTTCAATCTGTATGATTGTGGGGATAAAAATCCCACTGTTATTGTACAGGACTCATGAAGACCTGTCAATATGTCTCCCGGCAGCAGACAAAATTTTTTTTGCGCTGGCTGAAAGATTTTTGCACGCCGCCCGGCTCAGTCGTCGACCTTCTCCGAGTCGATGATGGGCCCGCCCATATACATGTGCAGCTTCTGCCGCGCCTCGCGCACGCGCTTGGAGAACGCGAGCGTCGCAATGAGGTCGAACACGCCGTCAACGATCAGCGAGATCCCGGCCAGCAGCATGATCGAGTCGAACTTGCCGAACAGGATCACGCACCCGAGCGCGATCGTGATGACGGCCAGCGCCGCCAGCACCCACCAGCCGCCGAGCTTCGCCCGCGCGCAGTCAATGCCGTCCTGCAGCGTGACCATGCCGTCGATGACCAGAAACACGCCAAAAATGACGGTCAGCAGCCCCTGGATGACCTCCGGCCGCAGCAGGCAGAACACGCCGCACACCAGCAGCACGATGCCAGACACCAGCGCGTACGACCCGAACAGCCGCCCCGAGGCCAGATAGCTCACCACCGCCGCAATGCCGGAGGCCAGCAGCAGAATGCCCGCCACATAGCAGATAACGTCCGCCGACGTCTGCGGCGTCAGAATAAACAGCAGCCCGATCAAAATCGCGCTGAACGCGATGATCAGACTGCGCCACTTCAGGCACTTGAAATAACTCCGGATGGATCCCATAAAAAAGCTTCCTTTCATTCTTTATAATAATATTATGCCGCGCTCCGCCCCAAAAAACAACAGTCATTTTCCCACCCCTGCCCGACCACCACCCAAAGGCTCCCTTGTGTAAAGGGAGCTGTCAGCTGTCAGACTGACTGATGAGGTGGGGCACGCCCAGATCTGTGCCGCACCCCGCATTTCCACCCCTTTTCTTTCTCCGCCCGACATGTTAAAATAAGAAAAAACCCAAAGGAGGCGCGTCCATGCTGCAGATCCTCTGCGGGCCGGACCGGACGGCCAATTCCATGCGGATCCTCGATCAGATCTGCGAAAACGCCAGGGCCGGCGTCGCCGGCCAGATCCTCATCGTCCCCGAGCAGTATTCCCACGAGACCGAGCGCGCGCTCTGCGCCCGCGGCGGCGATACCATCAGCCGCTATGCGGAGGTTTTGAGCTTCACGCGGCTGGCTGCGCGGGTGTTTTCCGTCTGCGGCGGCGTTTGCGAGGAATATCTGGACGAAAACGGCCGCGTGCTGACCCTCTATCTTGCCGCCCAGCAGGTACGCGAGCAGCTGAAATTCTATGCCGCCGTCATGACCCGGCCAGATTTTCTCCGCCAGCTCGGCGCGCTCATGGAGGAGCTGCTGACCTCCTGCATCCCGCCCGACGCCCTGCACGCCGCCGCCGCGCGGCTCGAAGGGCGGCTCGCGCAGAAGGTGACGGAGCTGGCCCTGCTGTACGAGAGCTATCTTGCCGTCTGCAAAACCGGCCGCGGCGACCCCGTCACGCGCCAGATGCGCCTGCGCGATCTGCTGGACGAGACGGATTTTCTGGACGGCCGCACCGTCTTCCTCGACGGCTTCTCCGACTTTACCGCCCTGCAGCAGCAGATCCTCGCCGCCATCCTCGCCCACGCGGAAAACGTCCACGTCAGCGTCCTGACCAGCGGTGGTGAACAGGCTGCCTGCCAGACCGGCAACGAGACGAAAAAGCGCCTGCAGCAGCTGGCTGCCCGGCAGGGCGTCGAAGCCGCTGTCTGCCGCGTGACTACCCGGGCCCCCCGCGACCCGGCGGTGCAGTCCTGGCTGGATGGCCTGTTTTTCGGCGGCCCGGCAGAGTCCGGTGCGCCGCAGAATATTTCGCTCGTCCAGGCCGGCAGCTGGCAGGCCGCCTGCGCCTATGCCGCGCGGCAGATCCGCAGCGGCGCGGCCTCCGGCCTGCGCTACCGCGATTTTACCGTCTGTATGACCGATGAAGCCGCCTGCGCGCTTCCCATGCAGGCGCTTCTCTCCCGTGCCGGCATCCCCGTCTACAGCGCGGCGAACGCGCCGCTGCTCAAAAAGCCGCTCGTCGCGGCTCTCCTGAGCGCCCTGCAGGCGATCCTGCGCTATGAGCAGGGGCCGATGCTCTCCTTCCTCAAATCCGGCTTTTCGCCCGTCAGCGAAGACGAATGCGACCGGCTCGAGCGCTATGTCCACTACTGGAACATCCGCGGTCAGCTCTGGGAAAAGCCGTGGCAGATGCACCCGCGCGGCCTCGGCCTTCCCATGACGCCGGAGGACACACAGGCGCTCGAAGAGCTGGACCGCATCCGCGAACAGGCCGTCGCGCCCCTGCGGCGGCTGCGCCTCGCCTTTGCCAAGGCCCCCGACACCGACGCGCGCCTGCGCGCCATCGCGAGCTTCTGGGAGGAGCTGGACGTCGCCGGCCGCCTGCAGGCGCAGAGCGAAGCGCTCGCCGCCGCCGGACAGGCCCAGCAGGCGCAGGAGTGCGGCCAGCTCTATGAGGCCCTGATCTCGACGCTCGAGCAGATGGACCGTGTGCTCGGCAGTACATCTCTGGAGCCGGAGCTGTTCGTGCAGCTGTTTTCCATGCTGATCGCCAACGCCGCGGTCGGCACCATCCCCTCCGTCTGTGACGCCGTCCAGCTCACCACGCTCCCCATGCTCCGCCACCGCCGCAGCCGCGTGCTGATCGTCCTCGGCGCGGACGACGGGCTGCTGCCCGCGTTCTCCGACCCCGGCGGTCTGCTCGCCGATCCGGAGCGGCAGAAGCTCCGCAGCCTCGGCGTGGACCTGAGCCCCGGCCGCGAGACGGCTGTCGACCGCGAGATGAGCTGGGTCTGCGCCGCGCTCAGCGCCGCGGAAGACCGTGTCTGCCTCGTCACCACCGCCGCGCAGCCCTCTTTCCTCTATACCAGAACACAGTCGATCTTCCCCGCGCTGCAGGTCCTTCGCGCGGAGGATGAACCCTTCCTGCCGGACTGCGCCGCCGCGGCCGGCGCCGCCCTGCGCCAACCTTCGCTGCCGCCCTGGCTCCCGGACGCCGTCCGGGCCGAGGCTGAAAGCCTCTCGGCGCGCAGCAGCTATCATTTTGCGGATATGGCCCCCGCCGCCGTGGAGGCGCTCTACGGAAAGACGCTCCCCCTGTCCGCCTCGAAGCTCGACTGCTTCGCCGGCTGCCGCTACGCCTTCTTCCTGCAGTACGGCCTGCGGGCGCTTCCCTGGAAGCAGGCGGAATTTGACGCGCCGCTGTTCGGCTCCTTCGTCCATGACGTTCTCGAGCACGTCGTGCGCGAGGCCCAGGCGCAGGGCGGCTTTGCCGCCCTCACCGACGCGCAGGTCGCGGCGCTCACCGAGCGCTGCATGGACGCGTGTATGCAGACCTACCTCCCGCAGGGTGACGCCCGCGCCAGCCGCGAGGGCTATCTCTCCACACGCAACCGGCAGGAGGCTGCCGCCGTCGTGCTGGATGTGGCGCGCGAGCTGCGTCTGTCACAGTTCACCCCCGCGGCGGAGGAGCTGACCTTCGCCCCCGGCGCCCAGATGCCGCCCATCGTCTACCATGCCTCCCGCGGCGACGGTCTGCTCACCGGCAAGATCGACCGCGTGGACACCTACGAAAAGGACGGCACGACCTACTTCCGCATCGTCGACTACAAGACCGGCCGCAAGGATTTCTCCTATACCGACCTGCTTTACGGCAAGGATCTGCAGATGCTCCTGTATCTCTTTGCCCTGCAGGAGAACCAGAAAAAGGCCGGCCATCCCATGCAGCCGGCCGGGGCGCTCTATGTGCCGGGCCGCTGCGATATGATCCGGCTCGAGCCCGGCGAAGACGTCGGCGAGGCCGACGCCGAGCGCCGCAAGCAGCTGCGCCGCAAGGGCCTCGTCCTGCAGGATGAGGCGATCCTGCAGGCCATGGAGCATTATGATGACGAGCCGCAGTACCTGCCCGTGCAGCGCAAAAAGGACGGCCTGACCGGCGATTTTGCCACGCCCGCGCAGCTGGCCGCGCTCGAACGTTTCGTGACCGGCCAGGTCGCAGCCATGATCGACGAGATCCTCTCCGGCAAGACCCAGCCGAACCCCGTCGACCGCGGCCCGGCGGATTCCGCCTGCCGCTGGTGCGACTATTCTTCCGCCTGCCACAAGGACGTCTGCGCCGTCTCTCCGCGCCGCTTCGCGGCGGTGAAGGCGGACGAGTTCTGGCAGGAGATCGAAAGGAGGCAGCGTCATGGCTGAATGGAAAGCCACTCCCGAGCAGCAGGCCGCCGCGCAGGACCGGGGCGGCGCGCTGCTCGTCGCCGCGGCCGCAGGCTCCGGCAAGACCAAGGTGCTCGTCGACCGCCTGATGGGCTACCTGACCGACCCGGGCGACTCGGCGGATCTGGACGAATTTCTGATCATCACCTATACCCGCGCCGCTGCCGCCGAGCTGCGCGGCAAGATCGCCGCGCGCCTCGGTGAGATGCTGGCCGAAGACCCCGACAACAAGCACCTCCAGCGCCAGCTCACGCGCGTCTATCTCGCGCAGATCTCCACCGTCCACGCTTTCTGCCAGACCGTCCTGCGCCAGTACGCGGCGGAGGCGGACCTGCCCGCGGATTTCCGCGTGGCCGACGAGCAGCAGGCCGCCGCCCTGCGCGCCGAAGCGCTGCAGGATACGCTCGCGGAGCTCTATGCCGGTCTCGACGCGAACCCCGACTTTGCCGCCATGATCGATACCCTCGGCTACGGCCGCGACGACCGCCGTCTGCTCGCCCTTGCCGAGGAGAGCTACGGCGTCATGCGCTGCCAGGTCGACCCCGCGGCCTGGACGCGCCGCTGCCTGCAGGCTTATGACCTGCCGGAGGACGCGGAAGCGGAGCAGACGCTCTGGGGCGCGTGGTTTTTGCAGGAGCGCACGCGCGTGCTGGAAAACGCCGACGCGCTGCTCCGGCAGGCCGAGAATCTCTGCCGGCGGGAGCCGAAGCTCGAGGAAAAATGCACCCCCGTTCTGGAAAAAAACCGCGCCGCCATCCGGGATCTTCTCGCCGAGACGACCTGGGACGGCTGCATGGAAAAAAAGATCGCGTCCTTCGGAGCCATGCGCTCGCCCAAGGACGCCGAAGCCGTCGAGCAGGTCAAGGCCCTGCGCAAAGAGGCCTGGGAGATGGTCAAGGACATCCAGCGCTGCTTCTACGCCCCGTCCCGGCAGGTCACGGACGACCTGCGCCGGACCGTCCCGGCCCTGCGCGGCCTGCTCGCGCTGCTCAAAGCCTTTGACGAGCGCTTCACGCAGGAAAAGCGCCGCCGCCATCTTCTCGATTTCTCCGACCTCGAGCACTGTATGATCCGTCTGCTGACGAAAAAGGACACCGGCGCGCCCACCGCCGCCGCGCGGAGCCTCGCGCAGACCTACCGCGAGATCCTGATCGACGAATATCAGGACTCCAACGCCGTGCAGGAGTGTATTTTCCAGGCCGTCAGCCGGGAAGGGAAGAACCTTTTCCTCGTCGGCGACGTCAAGCAGTCGATCTACCGCTTCCGTTTGGCCGACCCCACGATCTTCCTGCAGAAATACGCCGCCTATCCCATGCGCGGCACACAGGCCCCCGGCGAGCCGCGCAAGCTCCTGCTGTCGAAGAATTTCCGCTCTCGCGCAGAGATCCTGGAGGCTGCCAACGACGTCTTTTCCCTCGTCATGAAAAAAGAGGCGGGCGAGCTCGACTATACGCAGGCCGAAGCCCTCGTCCCCGGCGCGAGCTTCCCGGAGGAGGGGAGCCCCAAGGTCGAGCTGCACTGCCTTGACCTGACCGCCGCGGACGACGATACCGGCGACAAGACCGGCGCGGAGGCCGAGTTCGTCGCCGCGCGCATCGCGGAGCTTCTGAACGGCGGCACGTTTGTAACGGAGAACGGCGCGCTGCGCCCCGCGCGCGCGTCTGATATTGTCATCCTCATGCGCTCGCCCGGCATGACCGCGGGCGTGTACCAGGCTGCGCTGCAAAAGCGCGGCATCGCCTGCGACGCGGGCGCGGGCGGCGATCTGCTGCAGACCGCCGAGGTCGAGATCCTCCTGCAGCTGCTGCAGATCATCGACAATCCCCGCCGCGATATCCCGCTGGCCGCCGCCATGGCCAGCCCCGTCTTCGGCTTTGCCCCGGAGGAGCTGGCCCGTATCCGCGCAGTGGACAAGTCCGCCGACCTCTACACCTGCATCTGCGCCCAGCCGGAGCCGACCGACCGCCTGCAGCGCTTCACCGCGTGGCTGACCGCCATGCGGCGGCAGAGCCGCCTTGTGGACGTGCCGGAGCTGCTGCAGACCGTCATCCGCACCTCTGGGCTGGAGGATGTTTTTGCCGCCCTGCCGGACGCCGAGCGCAGGCAGGCGGATCTCGCCGCCTTCTCCGCCTTCGTGACGCAGAGCGCGCAGACCGACGTCCACAGCCTTTCGGAGCTCGTGCAGCTGTGCGGGCAGCTGCTGGAAAGGGGCGCTTCGCTGCCCGCCCAGCAGACGCCCGCCCGGCAGGACGCGGTGCGCATCATGAGCATCCACAAGTCCAAGGGTCTGGAATTCCCCATTGTCATCCTCGCGGACCTCGCCCGCAAATTCAACCTGCAGGACAGCCAGTCCGCCGTTCTCACCGACGAAGAGCTGCTGCTCGGCGGCAACGTGGTCGACCTCGCGAGCCGCTCGTTCTATCCCGGTCTTGCCCGCATGGCGATCATGCGCCGCAAGACGAGCCAGACCGTCTCCGAGGAGCTGCGCGTGCTCTATGTTGCCATGACCCGCGCAAAAGAGCGCCTCATCATGACCAGCTGCGCGGCCCGGTATGAGAGCCGCCTGCAAAAGCTGCGCCTGCTGCTGTCCGACCCGCTGCAGCCCTGCGTGAGCGCGGCCGCCCGGCGTCCGGACGACTGGATCCTGATGGCGGCCCTCTGCCGCACGGAATCCGGCGCACTCTTCGCGGCCTCCGGCCCCTGTGACTGCAGCCGCGTGCGCGCGCTGCCGTGGCGCGTGACGCTGCAGCAGACCGTGCCCGCCGACCCTGCCGCCCGCGGCGCCAGCCCCGAGCAGCCCGCGCAGATCCCGCCGCTCGACCGCGCGCAGGTCGAGCAGAGCGCCAGCTTCCATTACGCCCACGAGGCCGCGACGCGCCTGCCCTCCAAGCTGACCGCGACCCAGCTCAAGGGCCGCTTCCTTGACGCCGAGGCCGCCGAGCAGGCGCCCGCGGAGCCGCAGCGCCGCCCCTGGCGCACGCCGCAGTTTTTGCAGGACCGGCCGCTGACCGGCCGCGAAAAGGGGAGCGCGACGCATCTTTTCATGCAGTTCGTGCGCTACGAGGCCTGCACGGACGAGCCCGGCGTCCGCGCGGAGCTGCAGCGCCTGCAGGTGCAGAAATTCCTGACGCCCCGGCAGGCGGAGGCCGTGGATGTACAAAAGATCCTGCGGCTGTTTTCCTCGCCGCTCGGCAAAACGCTCCTGTCGGCGAAAACGCTCCGCCGCGAATTCAAATTCTCCATCCTGACCGACGCCGAAGCCTACAGCCCGGAGGCGGCAGGGGAGCAGGTCATGCTGCAGGGCGTGGTCGACTGCTTCTGGCAGGAGCCGGACGGCATCGTCATCCTCGATTTCAAGACCGACTACATAGACGGCGATCTGCAGCAGAAGGCTGAGCGCTACGCCCCCCAGCTCCACGCCTACGCCGCCGCCCTCTCCCGCATCTTCCAGACCCCGGTCAAAAAAACCATCCTCTACTTCTTCTCCGCCAATCAGCCCATCGAGATCTGACATACCCCAAGGCTCCCCTCCCAGGGGAGCTGTCAGCCGCAGGCTGACTGAGAGGTTGTGAGAACCTCCGGCGGTGCGCACCCCCTTGGCTCCCCTCTCAGGGGAGCTGGCTCGGCGCAGCCGAGACTGAGAGGTTGTTGCAAATTTGTGATTGCCGGATGTCTCCGACGGCCCTATCTTTTCTCTCGCAAGAGAAAAGATAGGGGAGAAAAGAGTGCTTGGACGCGTTTGGTGATCTCTGCCTCTGAATTCAGGTAAGCACCAATCTTTCGGGCGTCGTTCCACACGATACTCACCCTACAGGGTGCACCTATGCCTTCTCCTATAAGGGGAAGGCGGCACCATACAAAAAGAAGGTACCGCTCCGCGGTACCTTCCTTTTGTCACTTGCAGTTTTTCGAGGACTGGCTCTGCTGCGCGTCTTCGGTGTTCTGCGTGGCCTTGTTCGTCTTGTTCTGCTTGCTCATGATGTGCCTCCTGCAGCGATAACTTGCGGCGCTGCCGCAGAGGTAGTTTGCCCGCTGCGTCAGGATTTATCCTTCGGACTGCACACCAGCGCCGCGAGAAATCCGAAAAACACCGCCGCCGCGATCCCCGCGGCCGAGGCCTTGAGCCCGCCGGTCAGCACGCCGAGGATGCCCTGCTCCTGCACGGCCTCCCGCACGCCCTTGGCCAGCGTGTTGCCGAAGCCCGTCAGCGGGACCGTTGCGCCCGCGCCCGCGAACTCCACCAGCTTTTCATACACCCCGGCCCCGCCGAGGATCACGCCCAGCACCACGTAGCACACCAGGATCCGCGCCGGCGTCAGCCGCGTCAGATCGATCAGAACCTGCCCCAGCATGCAGATCGCGCCGCCGATGACAAATGCCTTGAGATAGTCCATAACCTTACCTTCCTTCCGCCGTGATCGCCACGGCATGGCAGATGCCGGGGATCGACTCGCCCTGCCAGCTCGACGTCGGCGAGAGCAGCGCGCCCGTCGCGCAGAACAGCAGCCGCCGCAGCTCCCGCTTCTCGAGCCGGTCCAGCAGATACCCGCACAGCACGCTCGCCCCGCACCCGCAGCCCGAGCCGCCCGCGTGCACGTCCTGCCGCTTCGGGTCGTAGATCAGAACGCCGCAGTCGTCATACACCGGCGTCAGGTCGACGCCGACGCGCTGGAACTGGTCGAGCACGATCTTCTTTCCCAGTGCGCCGAGATCCCCGGTCACGATCAGGTCATAGTCCTGCGGCACGCGCCGCAGATCGCGGAAATGCGCCTGCAGCGTATCGATAGCCGCCGGGGCCATGGCTGCGCCCATGTTGTTCGCATCCTTGATGCCGAGATCCTGCACGCGGCCGATCGTCGCCGCCTCGATGCGCACACCGCTGCCGCTGCCGCCCACGATGCAGCAGCCGGAGCCCGTCACGGTCCACTGCGCCGTCGGCGTCCGCTGTCCGCCGTAGCCAAGCGGGAAGCGGTACTGCCGCTCCGCCGAGGCAAAGTGCGAGGAGGTCAGCGCCGCCGCCGTCCGCGCAAAGCCCGCGTCGACGAACGCTGCCGCCAGCAGCAGCGACTCCGCCATCGTCGAGCACGCGCCGTAAAGCCCCAGAAACGGGATCGACGTCCCGCGCGCGGCGAAGGACGAGGAAATGCACTGGTTCAGCAGATCCCCCGCGAACAGCACGTCGATATCCTCATAGCTCACGCCGAGCTTGCGCTTGGCCGTGTCGAGCGCGAGCTCCTGCAGCTTGCTCTCCGCCTTCTCAAACGTCTTCTGCGACAGCTTCGAGTCCTTCCCCAGAAAATCAAAATAGGCCGCCAGCGGCCCCTCGCCCTCTTTTTTGCCGCCGATAGCGGCGTGGGACAAAATGACCGGCTTCGATTCAAATACAAGCGTCTGCGCGCCCTTGCGCATGGCGATCAACTCCCTGTCAGCATTTGTCCTTAGTATGTACCGCGGCGAAAAAAATAACCGCCGGCGTCAAAAACCGGCGGCCGGCCCGCACGCGGCGGGCCAAAGAGGAATGGAAAAATGAAAAAGAAGTCGCACAGATAGTATGTGCGGCTTCCTCTCGTTTAAACACGGACGAAATTATTTTTTTGCGTCCTTCAGCGCGCGGGCCAGCCAGACGGAGCCGAGGTCCAGCGCGGTAAAGAAGCCGTCCTTCTCGCTCTTCTTGACGATCCGGTCGCGCGCACGCACGCCGGGATCGGTCAGCTGCAGCTCGACGGAGACCTTGCTCGCCACGTCGGCGTCGCCGACCTTCTTCGTCTCCAGGATCTGCAGCATCACGATGTGGGAATCTGCCATCGAACCGTAATATACCAAATTGTCCTTGCGCATGAGGGGCCGCCCCTTGTAGCTCAGGATCGTTTTTTCGTCAGCCATGATACACGAACCTCCTGATGTTCATTTTCCTATAGTATAGCAAAGAATCCCTGTAAAAGCAAATCAAATTCCAAAAATGATTTCCGACAGGAAAAAACGCCTCCTTATGCACTCTGCACAAAAACACGTAAAAATATTTTTGCTTTCTAACGAAAATTTAGCTTTACAAATGCAAAGTGATACGCTATAATCCAGACAATCATTCCAGATAGAGGCGCGGGCTTCAAAAGTACCGGGCGGCAAGCACAGGCAGTGGCCGTTCGGAAAAGGGGAGACCGCCGAAATGCCGCAGGCGCTGCCTGTACCCGCGGTGTTGGCTCGGCAGATAAGATCTGCCGGACTGTCACAAAGAAAAACTTTGTGAAGCGCTATCGATGGAAGCGGCAGGGGCGGGGATCTCCGTTTTCTGTTCATTCCGTGGATCGCTTTACAGAAGCGACCCACTTTTTTGTTGCTTTTGTGAAGCCTGTCTGGGAAAATAAAAAACGAAAGGTGAATGAAAACAATGAGAAGAATCCTTGCCCTCGTCCTTGCAGCCCTGATGCTGCTGAGCATGGCCGCCTGCGCCAGCTCCACCACCGCCACCCCCGCAGCCACCGAGACCACCGCATCGACCGAAAACGCCGAAACCACCGAGACCGCAGATACCCCCGCCACCGGCGTGGAAGACGGCGTTCTGACCGTCGGCATGGAATGTGCCTACGCCCCCTACAACTGGACCCAGATGGACGATTCCAACGGCGCCGTTCCCATCTCCAACGTCCCCGGTGCCTACGCCAACGGCTACGACGTCATGATCGCCAAGAAGATCTGCGAGGCCAACGGCTGGAAGCTTGAGATCGTCTCCTCCGCGTGGGATTCCCTCTGCCCGGCTGTCCAGTCCGGCACGATGGACGCCAACATCGCCGGTCAGTCCATGACCGCCGACCGCATGCAGGAAGTTGACATGGCTGGCCCGTACTACTATGCCACCATCGTCTGCGTCACCACCAAGGACAGCCCCTACGCTGGCGCTACCTCCATCGCCGACCTGGCCGGCGGCAAGTGCACCGCGCAGTCCGGCACCATCTGGTATGACTCCTGCCTGCCGCAGATCGAAAACGCCGACCTCCTTGCCCCCGCTGAGACCGCACCGGCCATGATCATGCAGCTGCAGACCGGCTCCGTCGACTTCATCTGCACCGACATGCCCACCGCCATTGGCGCCGCCGCGCAGGACGATAACCTCGTCATCCTCAACTTCTCCGGCACCGACGGCGACTTCCAGTTCGCCTCCGAGGCTGAACGCGCCGAAAACGTCAACATCGGCATCTCCGTCCGCAAGGGCAACACCGTCCTCAAGGACGCCATCGACAGTGTCCTCTCCACCATGACCGAAGACGACTTCAACCAGCTCATGGACGAAGCCATCCGCGTCCAGCCGGAGGTCTAAACCCACGCCAAAGGCTCCCCTTCCAGGGGAGCTGTCAGCCGCAGGCTGACTGAGAGGTTGTCACAAATTTGCAGCGACCTCTCCGTCTCGGCTCCGCCGAGCCACCTCCCCTGGAAGGGGAGGCATTGACTTCGCGTATTCCCGTCTTGAATTCTTGAAAGGAGCTCTCTCCCGTGGATAAGCTTGCCAAGCTCATGCAGGATATCGCCATCCTGTGGGACAAATACCACCCGATGTACCTGCGGGGCATGCTCAGCACGCTCGGCCTTGCCCTGGCTGCGACTGCCATCGGCTGCATCATCGGCCTTGCCTGCGGCATCCTCAATACCATCCCCTGCGCCAAAAACGACCCCTGGCCCAAGCGCATCCTCCTGAAGATCCTCCGCGTCATCATCCGCATCTACGTCGAGGTCTTCCGCGGCACGCCCATGATGCTGCAGGCTGTCTTCATCTTCTACGCCCTGCCGTACTTTACCGACAACGCCCTGCGCTTTGATAACATCTGGGCCGCGTCCATCCTGATCGTCTCCATCAATACGGGCGCGTATATGGCCGAGTCCGTCCGCGGCGGCATCATCTCCATCGACCCCGGCCAGACCGAGGGCGCGAAGGCCATCGGCATGACGCACTTCCAGACCATGACCAGCGTCATCCTGCCCCAGGCCATCCGCAATATCCTCCCCCAGATTGGCAACAACTACATCATCAACGTCAAGGATACCTCCGTCATGTTCATCATCGGCTTCACGGAGTTCTTTGCCTCGCACCGCTATATCGTCGGCATCAACAACAAGTATTTCCCGTCCGCCGTCATCGAGATGGCCGGCTACCTCCTCATGACCCTGATCGCCTCCGGCATCCTCCGTCTGGTCGAAAAGGGTATGGATGGCTCCGACAGCTACGAGCTCGTGCAGGAGGATCCGCTCACCATGACCGCCGGGACCTATTCGCACCCCAAGCGCGGCAGCAACTATGACGAACGCAGCAAGGAATACGGCGCGGAAAGGGAGGGCCGCTGAGATGGCAGACAACATTCTTGAGATCCGGCACCTGAGCAAGTCCTTCGGCACGCACGAGGTCCTGCGCGATATCGACTTTACCGTCAGCAAGGGCGACGTCATCTCCATCATCGGCGCCTCCGGCTCCGGCAAATCGACGCTCCTGCGCTGCATCAACCTGCTCGAGACCCCTTCGAGCGGCGAGATCCTCTACCACGGCGAAAACGTCACCGGCAAGAGCGTCAACGCCGCCAAATACCGCTCCCACGTCGGCATGGTCTTCCAGTCCTTCAACCTCTTCAACAACATGACCGTCCTCAGAAACTGCATGGTCGGCCAGATGAAGGTCCTCGGCCGCAGCAAGGACGAGGCGCACGAGCAGGCCATGCGCTATCTTGAAAAGGTCGGCATGGCCCCCTATGTCAACGCCAAGCCCCGCCAGCTCTCCGGCGGCCAGAAGCAGCGCGTGGCCATTGCCCGCGCGCTGGCCATGAACCCGGAGGTCCTCCTGTTCGACGAACCGACGAGCGCGCTCGACCCCGAGATGGTCGGCGAGGTCCTCACCGTCATGCAGAGCCTTGCCAACGAGGGCATGACCATGCTCGTCGTCACGCACGAGATGGCCTTCGCCCGGGACGTCAGCCGCCGTGTTGTCTTCATGCACGAAGGCGTCATCCTCGAGCAGGGCGCCCCCGCAGCCCTCTTCTCCGATCCCCAGCACCAGCAGACCAAAGACTTCCTCGCCCGTTTCCGCAACAGCTGAAAAACTCCGCCCGGAATTTTATCCGGGCGGAGTCTTTTCTTGTGTTCAATTTGACAAAATTCCTGTTTTCTGGTAAGATAAAACCGGTCCGAATGGACCCCTTAGGACGCCAAAACAGCGACGGGCGGTTCGTTCCCGGAATCCCTCCGAAAGGAGGTGTTCTTATGCCGATCACATTGACTTTCCATTTCCTTGGATTGACGATCACGGTCCGCATAAATGGACGAAACCGCCACTCGGCCAAGTGACGGTTTCTTAACATAGTTTAAGAATCTGCTTTCTAACCGGGAATGACCGCTTGTCGAGGCGTCCTTCGGTTATTTTTATTATACTGCATCGGGAAGATTTGTCAAGGGGCATACCGTCCCGCCACCTGATACATCTCCTCGTCGGAGATCTGCACCGTCACGTGCACGTACCGCGAAAACAGCTCAGCCAGCTCCTGCACCGGCAGGATCCCGTTCGAGACCTGCCGCGCGGTCTTCGCGTGGTGCGCGTCCAGCGTCTTGCGGGAAAATCCGTGTGCCACGGTCAGTGTGCCGCCCGGGGCCAGCAGCCCGGCCAGATGCGCCAGCAGCCGCTCCGGCTCCGGAAAATGCGGAAACGCGTTGTAGATCACGATGCAGTCGAACGGGGCAGGGAAGTGCGCCTGCTCCGCGTCGCCGCAGAGCACGGTCACGTTCTCCTGCGGGAACTTTTCGCGCGCGATGCGCGCCATCTCCGGCGAAATGTCGATGGCCGTCACCTGCGCCGCGCCGCGCTGCAGATAGTCCGGGATCAACACGCCCGTCCCGCACGCCACGTCCAGCACCCGCACACCGCTCCGGACCCCGGCGTTGTCCAAAATCCGCGCGATCACCGGCTCATTGCGCCGCAGCTGTGCGTCCCAGCCGGCGGCCGCCTGATCGAAAAATTCGATCACATCCTGCTGCTTCATCTTATGCGTACCGGACGCGCAGCAGCCGCGCCTTCGTCAGCGCCACCACGAGCGAGGGCAGCAGCACGAGCTGGATGATGATGCCCGGCAGACCCGTCACAAACGATGCCGTTGCCCACGCGGCGATCGAGAACGTCGCCGGCGCGAACAGAAGCGCCTTGCACACGCCGGAGAGCACCCGGCCCAGCAGCATCGCTGTGATCTGGCTGATGTAGAGGTCGGCATACAGCTTGCCCGTGTGCACGCGCAGCATCATCAGCCCGCATACGAGCCCGTACACGCCGCATTCGACCATCATCCCGGGCAGCACCGCCGGCCCGGGCATTCCCGTCAGCACGCCGGACAGCAGCGGCCCGAGCACGCCGCAGATCAGCCCATACGGCCACCCGCACGCCAGCCCGCACAGCAGCACAGGAATGTGCATCGGCAGGAAGATCATCCCGGCGTTCGCGATCGCGTGGAACGCCATCGGCAGTACCACGCACAGCGCGATGCACAGCGCGCAGAACGCCAGATTCTTTGCATTTACAGTCTTTTTCATGGGGAAACTCCTTCTTCATGTCGTTGCCGCCATTATACCAGCTCCCGCTGCCCCGCGGAAGCCCCACCGGGGGTTGTTTTTTCTCCCCGCCCCTTGCATTTCCCCCGCCCATCCGCTATAATAATCCCACCCAAGCTGTCTCGGCGGTTCTTACACAGACAGCCCGCCCCCAATTTCATACCCGGGTGTAGCTCAGCTGGTAGAGCGCGTGGTTTGGGAGCGCGGCAGTACTCATCCGACCTGCCGGAGCCAAAACGCCGGAACCCCTTGACACACGGGCGTTTGCGGGTTTTCCGCAATTTCCGGAATCGCCCGAAAATCCGCCTTTGACCACATGGCTGACTACAGACAGCTTAGACTTTCAATTTCATAACCGGGTGTAGCTCAGATGGTAGAGCGCGTGGTTTGGGACCACGAGGCCGCTGGTTCGAAACCAGTCACTCGGACCAGAAAACCCGCTGAAATCATAAGATTTCAGCGGGTTTCCTATGTAAATTGTTCGATTTTTTCAAAAAGTTATTCTTTGATTATTGCGGCGCAGGATTTGCGCTGCGGATTCGGCAAACTGGAAGTTATCGATTTCTTTGTGTGCTATATCTAACGGACAGCACAATGCTTACTGATGCGGTAATGACCTTTGCAAATACGGTGCTCCACCAAATCATGATTTGACCGCCAAACACCGGCGGCAGCATCAGTATCAACACCAGCATGATGATGGGTTCGATAAATGTCAGAACATAGGACAGCACACTTTTTTCGGTTGCGTAGAAAGCCGCCGTGGAAACTCGTGTGATGGCGTCAAACGGAACCGACACAAGGAAGATCGGCATGACCTTTATGACCCCTGCGTTTACCTCGGCAGATGAACCGAACAGTAGTCCAATCTTTCCACGGAGCAGGTAAATCAGAATCGCACTGATTACCGCCAAAACCATGGAAAATTCATACGCCAGCGTTTTGGTTTGTTTGAGCGATTTTTCTTCGCCTGCTCCGTAGAACTGACTCATGAGCGGCTGGCTACCATCACCGACACCCTGCAAAAGAAGATAAACAATGCAGATGATATAGGAGATACAGGCATAGGTGGCGATAGCCTCCTGTCCGCCATAAGAAACCGAAAATCGGTTGATGATCACAAGAGAGATATTTGGGGCAAGGGTCAAGCCAAATGGAGCAAGTCCGATTTTTAATATCTGAAATGCCGTTTTCGGGGTATCAACAGGTGCGATTTTCAGAGTGAGGTTCTTTTTGATGGCGCAATACACGAGTGCAACCGCCATGGTAACTCCCTGCCCAATAATGGTCGCCAATGCCGCACCGTACATGCCCCGTCCAAGAACCCACACAAAAGTATAGTCAAGAGCAATATTGGTAGCAAAGCCGCAGATCATAGCGATCATTGCCCACAAAGAACCGCCGTAATTACGCATAAACGGAACCAGTCCGGTGCCGAACACCTGTAAAATCGCTCCAAGGGCAATTACCTTGATATACTCATTTCCCAGAGTAAGCAACTCGCCCGATGCACCAAGGGCAGAAAGGATTTTCTCTGAAGTGAAGAAAACGGTGACAGTCAGGACAGCGCTGAAAAGAAGCATCAGCCATGTTGCACCGGCAACGAACTCCCGTGCTTTTTTCTCATTTCCTGCTGCTTTCAGAATGGAGTATTTGACTGAACCACCCATTCCGATTCCTGTCCCTACGGATTGCAGGACCGCCGTGATGGGATATGCAATGTTGATTGTGGAAAGTCCGGCATCCCCGATTGAGTTGCCTACAAAGAAACCGTCAACGATGGCATATACCCCGGAAAGCGCAAAGGATAACACGGACGGAATCACATACTGAAAGAAAGTCCGCTTGTTATTCACTGCCCAGACCTCCGCTCAGCTCTCTTTCAAAGAGAAGATTGAAAAGGTCAAGAATTTCACACATGGCTTGGAGCCGTTCGTTCCCGATTGTTCTATAAACCTTCTCCTCGGCTTTTCGTAAAGGCGCAATCATTCTGTGGGCGTATACCTGTCCGCTTTCAGTCAAGACGATCCGCTTCTCACGTTTATCGCCCTCGCTGGCCTCCAACAGTAAATAGCCCTTCTTTTGAAGTGCGCTCACGACCGTATGAACCGTCTGTTTTTGCATACCGAAATTCTCTGCGATCTGCTTTTGCGTCAGTTCTCCCATGGATTCCAGCGCATACAGCACCATCATTTCCGGGTATCCGACGCCAAGTACCGAAGCTGCTTTTGTATATAGAGCAGTGCTTTTCGCCCACGCAACGTTAAAATGATTGTTTTCCATAAGTCCCCCACTCACAAATAGTATTTGTAAATATTATTATAGTATATTGTAAGGACTACTGTCAAGGGCGTATGGAGCAACAAATCCCAATTTATTTCATTATAGCAAAACCGCGCCCAAAACACAATGCAGCCGTCCGGGGCATTCCGGGCGGCTGCGTTCCGTTCATTCGATCAATGCTTGTCAGTCTTCTGCCGCTTCAACTCCGCCAGCTCCGCTTTCATCTCTGCGATCAGCACCTTCAGCTTCTCCTCACATTCCTCGCGCGTGTGCGCATACACATTCCGCGCGTGCTTTTTGCCGTCGATCCACGTCGGGGAGTAGCGCCCTTCAAACAGGTGGTCGTTGATCTGGCTGATGCAGCCCGTTCCGGGCTTGCGGACTTTGCCCATATAGGGCTGGAAATCGACGATGGCGGGCGCATTCGTCTGCGGCACAGGCTCGGCTGGAATTTCTGCTTTGCCGATGCCGCAGTCGATCTTCCGCGCAGCGGCGTGCTGCATATCAGAGGTCGAGTGCGTGTAAATGTCCAGCGTCGTGGCCGCCGACACATGGCCCAGCATGGCGGAGAGCGTTTTTACGTCCATCCCATTTTGCAGCGCCAAGGTCGCAAATGTGTGCCTGAGGTCGTGAAAACGCACCTGTTTGCAGTTTGCATGCTCCAGAATCAGCTGCAATCGGTCGTAGACCGAACCGGGGTTGAGCGGCAGATCCTCCAGCACCGGCGACGGGAACATCCAGCGGGAGTGATTGCTTTCACGGTATTCTTTCAACACCTGCACGACGGCGGGCGGCAGCACCAGCTTGCGGATTGAGCTTTTCGTCTTCGGCACGCTCATGACAATCTTGCCGCGAACCAAGCTGACCTGTTTGCTGATCGTGAGAACGCCCGTTTCGAAATCGAGGTCGTCCCATTGCAGCGCCAGCAGTTCCCCGCGCCGCAGGCCTGTCGCCAGATCCAGCAGGAACAGTTCGTAATACCCTTCGGCTTTCGCCTGAATGAGAAACCGCTGCAATTCATCCCGCGCCAGCACCTGCATCTCGCGCGCCTTTTTGGGCGGCAGCTTGCAGCCCTCGGCAGGATTCGTGCGGATGAGTCCATCCTGTACAGCCCTTTGGAGCGCCGAGCGGCAGGTCGCGTGACACATCCGCACCATGCGGTCAGACAGGCCCTCACCGTAATACTCCGTGCGCGTTTTGCGGCCGCTCTTTTTCAGCCGCGCGTAAAACTGCTGCAGGTCGTTCTGCGTCAGCCTGTTCAGAGGAATTTCGCCCAGCTCCGGCTTGATGTGCAGGCGGATGCGATCTTCATAGCCGGACTGCGTCGAGGTGCGGATATTCGGCTTGCAGTGCGTTTCATACCAGTAATCCAGCCAGTCAGCAAAGCGCATCTCCGGCCGCAGCTTGTCCGACGGAATGCCGCCGAGCTGCGTTTTGAGCGCCGCAAGCTTTTCTGCGCACTCGCGCTTGCTCTTGCCGAAGACAGCCTTTGTTTTCGGGTAGCCGTGATCGTCATAGCCGACAACGTACCGCCCCTCCCAGCGTCCGTCTGTGCGCTGACGGATCAGCCCGTCGCCTGCTTTTCGCTTCTTTGCCAAGGCTTTAACTCCTTTCCGAATAAGTCCTCTATGAAGCCGCCGACGATGCCGCCCGCGGCTTCGCGCATATCCGGCGTGACATGCGTGTAGGTGTCGAGCGTGAAGCTGGCGTTCGTGTGCCCCAGAATCCCCGCCAGCGTTTTCGCGTCCACGCCGCTGGTGAG
>ENA-UOJB01000722-UOJB01000722.1-human-gut-metagenome-genome-assembly--contig:-C48-NODE-722-length-33358-cov-6.954479_pt1 | contig 33358 bp, 27 predicted proteins | sample MGYA00242338_ERZ723885 | MGnify/ENA metagenome assembly ERZ723885
TTGGCGCCCATCCAGAAGGCGATGCCCAGTCCGCCGAACGAGGCATGGGTGATGCCGCCCGCGAGGAACACCATGCGGCGGCAGACGACGTAGGTTCCGATCACTCCGCACGTTATGCCCGACAGCACGCACGCCGCGAGCGCGTTCGAAAGGTAGCCGTATTGGATCAGGTCGCTGAAAAATCCCATGTATTCCTTATAATTGCGCGCAAATTTACGCTTTTTTATCGGAAAAGCCTCCTCCTTTCGCGCAGTTTTCGTAATTTCGTGCCGGAAAAACACGAATCCATGCAACCTCGCAGAGTCAATTTTCATACCTTGGGCTGCAAGCTCAATTTTTCGGAGTCCTCGACCCTCGCCCGCGAGTTCGAGCGCGGCGGTTTCGTGCGCGTCGCGCCCACGGCCGAAGCCGATATTTGCGTCATCAACAGCTGTTCCGTCACGGAGCACGCCGACAAGAAATGCCGCAACCTGATCCGCAAACTCCACCGCCGCAACCCTGAGGCGATCATCGCCGTGACGGGATGCTACGCGCAGCTCAAGCCGCAGGAGATTGCCGCGATAGAGGGTGTAGACATCGTGTTGAGCAACAACGATAAGGGGACGTTATTTAAACGAGTGGTTGAACTGTCGGGCAAGGGCCGGGCGCAGGTGTACAGCTGCGAAACCGATTCGCTCACGTCGTTCTTCGCGGCCTTTTCGAGCGGCGACCGCACGCGCGCCTTCCTCAAGGTGCAGGACGGGTGCGACTACTGCTGTTCCTACTGCACGATCCACTACGCCCGCGGTTCGAGCCGCAACATGCCCGTCGCCGACCTCGTGGCCGAGGCGCGGCAGATCGCTGCCGGGGGGCAGAAGGAGATCGTCCTGACGGGCGTCAACACGGGGGATTTCGGCCGCACGACGGGGGAGCGGTTCATCGACCTGCTGCGGGCGCTCAACGAGGTCGAAGGGATCGAACGCTACCGCATTTCGTCGATCGAGCCGAACCTGCTGACCGACGAAATCATCGCATTTTGCGCCGCGTCGCCTAAATTCATGCACCATTTCCACATTCCGCTCCAGAGCGGTTCGGACCGGATTCTGGGCCTGATGCGCCGCCGCTACACCACGGCGCGCTTCGCCGAGCGGATCGCGGCCGTGAGACGGCTGATGCCCGACGCCTTCATCGGCATCGACGTGATCGTCGGGTTCCCGGGCGAGACGGATGCCGATTTCCGCACGACGTACGATTTTCTGGCGGGACTCGAACCCGCTTTCCTGCATATCTTTCCCTTCTCGGAGCGTCCCGGGACGCCGGCTGTCGACCTGCCCGGCAAGGTGCCTCCGTCGGTCGCCACGCAGCGCGTCGCCGAACTGGAGGGCCTCTGCGAACGCCTGCACGGCGCGTTCTGCGCCCGGGCCGAAGGCACGGAGGACACGGTGCTCTTCGAAAGCACGCGCCGCGACGGCATGATGTTCGGCTTCACGGGCAGCTACCGCCGGGTGAAAATCCCCTACGACCGTTCGAAGGTCAATGCCGTCTGCCGCGTGAAACTCGGCGCGATGGACGAAACTCACGATTTGTTGGGGGAAATTCTGGATTAATCACTATATTTGCAGGAATGGAAATTTAAAACACTATGACGGGTTTGCGCAAACGGGTGACGGTCGGTTTTTTGAGCATCGTCTGCCTGCTGTTTTTTTCGGGTATGGTCTCGTTTCTCGAATTGAGCCACCTGAGCCGGGATACGGGCGAGATTCTCAAGGCCAACAAACGGAATATCGAGCTGGCCAAGGAGATGCTCGATGCTGCGCACGAGCAGAACATCGCGTTGATCCGCCTTTCGGTTTTCGGCGACAGGTCGTGCGACAGCCTTTGCCGCAAGAGCATGGAGCGGCTCGAAAACACGCTGCTCGTGGCCCAGAGCGAGGCGCTTGAGAAGTCGTTCCTCGACTCGCTGGCCTTCGCCACGACCGAGCTGCGCCTCGTGACGGACAACTACCTCGCCTTCGGGGGCGCCGCCCGTGCCGACTCGCCGGCGGCCCTGCGGCCCGATTCGCTGGGCGGCAGGTGGTACAGCGAAGAGTACCAGGCCCTTTACGGTCGTCTTACGGCCGCCATCAAGAGTTATATGACCTCGACGCAGAGTTCGCTGGTTCCGCGCGCCGAGCAGATGAAGAAAAACGCCTACCGCGCCGTGACGCCCGTGCTGATCTCGCTGGCCGTGATGATCGCCATCGTGCTGATGCTCTTTTACTTCATGTCGATCTACTGCGTGACGCCCATCGAGCGGATGAACAAGGGACTGGGCGACTGGCTCTCGTTCCGCGTGCCCTTCGCCGTGAAGGGCGACCTCAAGGACGAGGTGCTCGAACTCAAGGAGAAAATCGAGTCGCTGATCAACATTTCCAAACAGACCAAATCCTGATGCGGCGATGCGGGTAGACGTGGTTTTACGGTATATCGGGGTCGTGATGCTCTTCATTGCGATGTTCATGCTGCTGTCGGCGGGAATCTCCTACCTGAGCGGCATGGATTCGGCGTTCTATCCCCTGCTGCTCTCCTCGCTGCTCACGGCCCTGCTGGGCGCCTTTCCGCTGATCTTCGTGGGCAAGCGCGAGCAGATCACCAACAAGGAGGGGTTCTGCATCGTCGTCGGGGCGTGGCTCGTGGCCTGCGTCGTGTCGATGTTCCCCTACCTGATCTGGGGCGGGGAGTTCTCGCTGGTCAACGCCTGGTTCGAGAGCGTCTCGGGCCTCACGACCACCGGATCGACGATCCTGAACGATGTCGAAGCCCTGCCCCGCGGATTGCAGTTCTGGCGCATGTCGTCGACGTGGATCGGCGGTATGGGCGTGGTGATGTTCGCGCTGGTGGTCCTGCCGTCGATGGGGCGCAGCAAGATGATGCTCTCCAACGTGGAGCTTTCGACGATGGCCAAGGACAACTACCGCTACCGTTCGCAGATCATCGTGCAGATCCTGCTGGTGGTCTATGTGGGGCTTACCGTGCTGTCGACCGTGCTGCTCAAGATGGCGGGCATGAACTGGTTCGACGCCCTGTGCCACGCCATGTCGGCCTGCGCCACGAGCGGATTCTCGACCAAGAACGCCAGCATCGCCTATTTCAACAGTCCGGCGATCGACACGATCCTGATCTTCGCGATGGCCACGGCGGGCGTCCATTTCGGGCTGATCTACGCCACGGTGACGGGCAAGCGCAGCAACATCTTCCGCTCGGAGGTGACGCGCTGGTACTTCGGGATGCTGCTCGCGGGCGGCGTGCTGATCGCCGTCAGCCTCTTCGCCGCGGACATCTACCCCACGCTGACCGCGTCGTTCCGCTACGCGATGTTCCAGTTCGTGTCGGTGGTGACCACGACGGGTTTCGCCACGGCCGACTCCAACACGTGGACTTCGTTCGCCGTCATCCTGCTGATTTTCGGCTCGATCGTCTGCGCCTGCGCCGGGTCTACGGCCGGCGGCATCAAGGTCAACCGCCTGGTGCTGGCCGGGAAGATGATGCGCACGCGCCTGCGGCAGCAGCAGCATCCCAACGCCATCATCCGCATCCGCCTCGACGGCGTCATTCAGGAGAACGAGGCCCTGCACGCGGTGATGATCTTCATCGTCACCTACCTGATGTTCATACTCGCCGGCACGGTCTTCGGCACGATGCTCGGCGTCGATCTGACGACCAGTTTCACCGGGGCGGTGGCCTCGATGGGCAACGTCGGCCCCGGGTTCGGGGAGGTTGGCTCGATGGATAACTTCTCGGCGATGCCCGCGGCGTTCAAGGTTTCCAATTCGCTGCTGATGCTGCTGGGGCGTCTGGAGATTTTCGGACTCATACAGATTTTTTTCATTAAATGGTGGAGGTGACCCAAACTATGTTTCGCAGGATTCTCATATACGCGCTGGGTGCGGTTTTCCTGACCGCCGGCGGAGTGCGGGCGCAGCAGCCCGAGGTCGAAGCCCGCATTGCGGGGCTGGAGGGAAACGCCGAGTACATGTCGCTGCTCCGCGAGGATGCGCAGTTGCAGATACGCGAGGATTCGATCGTCAACGCCGTGGAGCGCATGCGCCGGCAGCTGCGCGAGGACCCGGGCAAGCGGCAGCAGTATTCGCAGGAGATTTTGCAGCTCGAAAGCAGGATTTTCGAAATCCGCAATGCCAAGGGACGCCTGATCGACCGTATCAACACCATCGAGCAGGAGTGGGTGCTGGCCAGCCTGAACGGCGCGGCGCAGCAGCCTGCGGCGTCTGCTGAAAAAAGCCCTGCGGAGGCGGTCCCCGACTCGCTGAAGGTCCGCAATCTGGTGGACAACCTCTATTTCCGCGAACACCTCCCGGCGGAGGATTATGCGGCCCTGCGCGACGCGCAGCGGCAGGAGATGCGGGCCGTGGACTATGTCAACCGCTATTTCGCCAACCATGGCACGCTGACCGAGCTGGCCGAAACCTACGCCGCCGTGCAGACCGAGGCCGAGGCGATGGAGGTTTTCGAGCGTTACAACGCCTTGCAGGGCGTGAACCGCGCGCTGGCCGACTCGCTCGCCGCGACGTGGAACTCGATTTTCGACAACAAGAGCTACGCCTACGGCTATCTGCTCGACAAGATGGGCGAGGAGGAGGTGCTCGCCCGCGAGGAGGAGGCGCTTTCGGAGGCTTCGCGCCAGCTGTCGGCTTTGCAGGGCGAGACGGCTTCGGACGCCGTGGCGGACTATTTCCTGCGCAAGCGGGTCGTCGTCGACTACGAGGCCGCCGTGGCCGGAGTGCTGGCGCTGGACGCCGCACGCGATTCGCTGCGCGGCGTTGCGGCGCAGCTCGAATCCATCGACTACCGCCTGCCGAGGGTCGAAGTCGCCGAGCGTTACTTCCTCGACTACGACAGCGTGGCCTTCTCGTCGAAGCCGGTGTACTCCTACCAGAATCCCATTCCCGAGTGCCGGGTCTATGCCAACGGCACGATCTACCGCATCCTGCTCGGAACGTTCAACACCAAGCGCGCCGCCGCGACTTTCCGGGGCGCCTATCCGCTCTTCTACCTGATCAACGACGAGGGCAAGTGGTGCTACTATGCGGGCGGCTTCGCCACGCTGGCCGAGGCCGAGGCGGCGCAGGCGCTGCTGAAAAAGCGCGGGTTCGTGCGGCCCGAAATCGTGGTGTGGACCGACGGCGCGGCCCGCAACCTTTCGCTCGACCCCGAGGCGGCGAAAGTCACCTACCGCGTCGAGATCACCGGGACCGACGCCCTGTCGGACGAAGTGAAGGGGGTGATCGCCGCAACGGGCGAAGTCTACGAACTTTCGCGCGTGGGCAGCCAGCTCTTCGTCGTGGGGGCTTTCGACGACCGGGCCGTCGCCGACCGTCTGGCCGAGTCGATACGGCAAACGGATGCCGCACTGGAGGTAAAAGTCGCCGAAATCGCAGAATAAATCGGAATCCGGATGAAATTTATCGCAGAATTCGTCCGGATTCTGAATTTTTTACCTATCTTTATTGCAATATTCCACAAGCCTTATGGAGATGTTCTATATTGTACTGCTCGTTTTTTTCGGCCTGCTGTTCCTGGTGGCCGAATTGGTCCTGCTGCCCGGGGTGTCGATCGGGGCCGTGCTGGCGCTGGTCTGCTACGGCAGTTCGGTGTACCTCGCCTTCCGTGATTTCGGTCCCGTGACGGGGACTGTCGTCATCCTCGTCATTCTCGTATTGTCGGTCATCGCCACCGTCGTCTCGCTGCGGGCCAAGACCTGGCAGCGTTTTTCGCTCAAGCAGGAGATCCGGTCGTCGTCGATGCCCGTCATTCCGGCCGAGGAGTTGCAGGTCGGCGACCGGGGCGTGACCCTCTCGCGCCTCTCCCCGATGGGCAAGGTCGAGATCGGAGGCCGCACCTACGAAGCCAAGTCGCAGGGAGCCTATGTCGACCAGCAGCGCGATGTCGAGGTCGTGGGATTCGAGAATTTCAGCGTTATCGTAAAAACAATCAAATAAGCTAAATTATGGATTTTCAGGGTGGAATGATCGTGTTGATCGTCTTCGTGAGCCTTTTTGCGATCTGGCTCCTCTTCTATTTTATTCCGGTGGGACTGTGGTTCTCGGCCCTGGTGTCGGGCGTGCGTATCAGCCTGCTGCAACTGGTGCTGATGCGTTGGCGCAAGGTCCCGCCCTCGACCATTGTTTCGTCGATGATCGAGAGCACGAAAGCCGGACTGACCCTCAATCCCAACGAGCTGGAGGCCCACTACCTCGCGGGCGGCAACGTCACGAACGTGGTGCACGCGCTGGTTTCGGCCCAGAAGGCCAACATCATGCTGGATTTCAAGATGGCGACGGCCATCGACCTGGCGGGCCGCGACGTGTTCGAGGCCGTGCAGATGTCGGTCAACCCCAAGGTGATCAACACGCCTCCCGTGGCCGCCGTGGCCAAGGACGGCATCCAGCTGATCGCAAAGGCCCGCGTCACGGTGCGCGCCAACATCAAGCAGCTGGTCGGCGGCGCCGGCGAGGAGACCGTGCTGGCGCGTGTCGGCGAGGGCATCGTCTCGTCGATCGGTTCGGCCGCATCGCACAAGATCGTGCTCGAAAACCCCGATTCCATTTCGCGCGTCGTGCTCGAAAAGGGCCTCGATGCCGGTACGGCGTTCGAAATCCTCTCGATCGACATCGCCGACATCGACGTGGGCAAGAACATCGGCGCCCAGTTGCAGATGGACCAGGCGCAGGCCGACAAGAACATCGCCCAGGCGAAAGCCGAGGAGCGGCGTGCGATGGCCGTGGCGCTCGAACAGGAGAACAAGGCCAAGGCGCAGGACGCCCGCGCCAAGGTGATTCTCGCCGAGGCCGAAGTGCCGCTGGCCATGGCCGAGGCGTTCCGCAACGGCAACCTGGGTATCATGGACTACTACAAGATGAAGAACATCATGGCCGACACGCAGATGCGCGAGACCATTGCCAAACCCGAAAAGAAATAGTTTTGACGGATTTGTTATCAGGGGGTGCGCGTCGTGCGCGCCCTTTTTTGTGAAAGATTCAGACAGTTATGAGAAAGTGCCTTTTGATTCTGTTTTTCGCCTTTGCCGCGGCGGGAGCCTCCGCTGCGCAGATCGACACGGTGGCGGTTTTCAGCGCGAAGATGCAGCGCGAAATTCCGGCGCTGGTCGTGGTTCCCGATGCCGGCGTCGGGCGGCGCATGCCCGTGCTCTACCTGCTGCATGGTTTCGGCGGTTCGTACACGACGTGGCAGAACATCACCGACCTGCGTCCGCTGGCCGACGCCAGCGGGATGATCGTCGTCTGCCCCGACGGCGCGAACAGTTGGTATTGGGACAGTCCTCTCGATCCGGCGTCGCAGTTCGAGACCTTCGTGGCGCAGGAACTGCCCGACTGGATCGACGCCCGCTACCTGACGATTCCTTCGCGCGAGGGCCGCGCCGTCACGGGCTTGAGTATGGGCGGTCACGGCGCGCTGTGGGTAGCGCTGCGCCACAAAGACCGTTTCGGGGCTGCAGGATCGACCTCGGGAGGCGTGGACATCCGGCCTTTCCCCGACTCGTGGGAGATGAAGAAACAGTTGGGCGAACTGAAAGACAATCCGGAACGCTGGGACGCGCATACGGTGATCCGTCAGGCCGCTTCGCTCCGGGACGGCGAGCTGGCGCTCATCTTCGACTGCGGTTATCAGGATTTCTTCTATCAGGTGAATCTGAACCTCCACGAACAGCTGATGCGGCAGGGCGTGGGGCACGATTTCCTGGTGCGTCCCGGTGCGCACAACGCGGCCTACTGGTCCGCGTCGCTCCCCTGCCAGATGCTTTTCTTTCAGCGCTGGTTCGCCCGGAATGCGCCCCAGCCGGCTGTGACGGCCTCGGGGCGGCGTGTGGTGTATATCGGCGACTCGATCACCGACGGTAATTGGGGCAAGGCCGACGGAAAACCGTCGTCGCAGCGCAATCTGTGGGATCGCAACCACCTTTTCGGCAGCGGGTATATGTATTTATGCGCCAGCTATTACCAGGGCTATTTCCCCGACCGCGACTACCGGTTCTTCAACCGCGGCGTGGGCGGTCATGCGTTGGGCGACCTTGCCGCCCGCTGGCAGGAGGATGTGATCGACCTGCGGCCCGACGTGCTGTCGGTGTTTGTCGGGACGAACGATGCGGAACGTCATCTTGGCAGACTGCTGCGCGCCGACGATCCGAAAACGGTTCCCGATTTCGATTTTGCCGACTGGGAAAGGACCTATCGCGGCCTGCTCGATCAGGCCCGGCAGGCAAATCCTGCGTTGAAAATCGTACTGTGCACGCCCTTTGCCGCACCCTGCGGGAAGATCGTTGAAGGCGCATTGGGCGAATATTATCCCCTGCGGCAGCGGATACTGGCGCAATGCTGTGTGATCGTGGAGCGAATCGCAGCCGACTACGGCGCGACGCTCGTGCCCTTCCACCGGCTTATCGCCGATCTGGAAACGCGGCTGCCGAACGGCGATGCGACCTATTGGGTGTGGGACGGCATCCACCCCACGCCTGCCGGTCAGCGACTGATGGCCGATTGCTGGATCGGCGCCGCGGCCCGGAGCGGTGTTATGGAATGACAAAAGCGAGCCTTTGAAGGCTCGCTTTTGTTTGGCGCGGGGTCAGTAGACCTCCTCGGGCAGCGTTTCGCCGACCGGTTCGCCTTCGAGGTTGTCGCGCCACTTGATCGCCGCGTGCGTGCCGTCGCAGTAGGGTTTGTTGGCCGACTGGCCGCAGCGGCATGCGACCACGCGGTTGCGGATTTCGTAGGTATGGCCGTCTTCGCGCCGCAGGGGAATGCCGCCGCGAATCCACAGGCCGCCGCTGCTGCCGATGGTGACGTCCTCGATCAGCCCGAGACTCGGGGCGAACCGGAATTCGTAGGGGCTGCCCGTTTTTCGGTCCCAGGCCGTCAGCCGTCCGCCGGGGCACATCGACGCTTCGCGGATGGCCAGCTGGCGTGCTTCGGGATCGGCGGACCGCTCGGTGAGCGTCCACGCGTCGCCCCCGGGGTGGCAGAAGCGCGCGAAGACGCAGTATTTCGGATTGTCGGTCATCGTGAGGGTCCCGCCCTCGACGGTCTCGGCCTTGTCGAGCAGCGATTCGTCGGGTGCGGTGAGCCTCGGGTCCCAGGCCGCCGTTTCGTGGCTCCCGTCGCAGTAAGGTTTGCGTTTCGAGGCCCCGCAGCGGCAGAGCGCCGTAGGTTCCGCCTCGGTCGAGAAGCGCCGCCCTTCCTGGAAATACCAGCTTTCGTTCTGCTCGTTGGGCATGATGAACTGCTCGGCCAGCGGCGGGCGTCCGTAGACCAGGAAGGGGCCTTTTTCGGTCACGGTGATGCTGAAGCGCTCCTCGGCGGGAGAACTTCCCGTTTCGATTTTCAATTTCGACATACTATATGCGTTTCTGATTCGTTAGGGAATAGGCGGCAATAATTGTTCCCAAATGCAATTATTCGGACGGGCATGTGGCATTTATTCCGCTTTTTGGTATCTTTGGTGCCGTGACGGCACTTTCGGGAGGGGAAGTTTTGTTGAACCGTGCGCAATTCGGTTTTGCACCCGTCCGACTTTTTATTATCTTTGCCGTTGATTTTGAAACTGAAATAAGAAAAGAATGAACTATATGAAAAGATTTGCAGGGTTGGTTTGCGCGGTTGCGGCCGTCGTTTTTTTTGCTTCGTGCATCAAGGACAACGAATCGGGAACGATCGCGTTCGATTCTCCGGCCGTTTTCCTCAATGCGGGCGACGCAGTGACGGTGGGTTTTTCGGCCTCCAACATCGAGAGTTTCTCGATAACGGGCAAACCCACGGGCTGGAGCGATCCCGTTATCGACGCGGCGAACCGCACCATTACGGTCCTCTCTCCCGAGAAATTCGACGACGACAATGATGCCGTAAAGTCGGGTTCGGTGACCCTGACGGGCAAGGTGCACGGCGGATCGACGGCTTCGGCGACGCTTTTCGTGGGTGTGGTCGACACCGAGGATTTGAGCCGTAAGCCGGCCAACAGTTATCTGATCAACAAGAAGGAGACCAACTACCTGATCGACGCCATGTACAAGGGCGACCTGACCGGGCTGGCGACCTCTTCGGTCGATGTCGTCTGGCAGAGCCAGTCGAATCTGATCCAATACCTGGAGTTGAAAGACGGCAAGGCGTCGTTCTACGTGGCTGCCGACAGCGACGACGGGGACAAGATCAAGGAGGGCAACGCCGTGATCGGGGCCTACGACGCCGGCGGCACGCTGATCTGGAGCTGGCACGTATGGGCTGCGGACTACGATCCCGAAGCCGAGGGCGGTGCGGTCTATTTCAACGGCTATTCGATGATGACCCGCAACCTCGGGGCGCTGGCCGCCGACAACTCGTCGGTGGAGAACATCCTCGCCTCGTACGGACTTTATTATCAGTGGGGCCGTAAGGACCCCTTCATCGGCCCGAGTTCGTACAACGCCGCCAACGGCGCATCGGCCAGCATGTACAACGGCGGCGGCAGCCGCGTCTACCTGCGGACGGCCGCTTCGAGCGCCGAGACGGGTACGGTGGCTTACGCCGTGCAGCACCCGCTGACCTTCATCACGGGCGTCTCCGGTTCGGAGAACGACTGGCTGTGGAGCGCACATTCCGACGATTTGTGGTCCGCTTCGGAAAAGAGCCCCTACGACCCCTGTCCCCATGGCTGGCGGGTGGCTCCGTCGGCCGTGTTCGACGGTTTGAAACTTGTGGGAGCCCCCACGGCGGCGGACGCCGACAAATACGGCTGGGGCCTGACCGATCCGGAGCGGGGAACCTCGTCGCTGTTTATCGGCGCAGGACGCCGCCGTTACGACAACAGCACGATCCTGAACGTTTACAACCCCGTCACCGTGCGCAGCGTGGCCGAGGAGGCGCAGCCCTGGGAGGGCCTTTATTGGACCGCAGGGACGCTGTCGGGTACGAAATCCCCGGCTTTCCACTTCTGGTTCGAGAAGAAGACCACCGGCGGAGGCCTCGAAAACAACGTCCCCTATGCCCGTGCCAACGGCATGTCGGTGCGTTGCGTGAGGGTGCAATAGGGACATCCGGAAGAAACCGAACGACGGACCGGCCTTGATGCCGGTCCGTTTTCGTTTGGTATAACAGTTGCGGGGATAGCGGTACTAAAATCCCCGGCTATGAAAATCAAGACAGGAAAAGGCTCCGTTACGCTCGTCGTGCTGCTGGCAATCTGGTCCGTGTCGGCCATTGCGTCGCTGCCCGGACTGGCCGTCTCCCCTATTCTGGGCGATCTGAACAAGGTGTTTCCCAAGGTTACGGACCTCGAAATCCAGATGCTCACCTCGCTGCCGTCGCTGCTGATCATCCCCTTCGTGCTGCTCTCCGGAAAACTCTCCGAGGGGAGGGACAAACTCAAAATCCTGATCGTAGGACTTTCGATTTTCTTTTTGAGCGGCGTGGCCTGCCTGTTCGCCCGCAGCATGGCGTGGCTCATCGTCATCAGCTGCATCCTCGGTGTCGGCGCCGGCATGGTCATCCCCCTCTCGACGGGCCTGATCGTCGACTATTTCACGGGGGACAGCCGCGTCCGGCAGCTGGGGTACAGTTCGGCGATCAACAACCTTACGCTCGTCGTGGCGACCGCCGTGACGGGCTACCTGGCCGAGGTCAACTGGCATCTTCCGTTCCTGGTCTATACCCTGCCGGGCATCTCGCTCGCGCTGTCGTTCTTCCTCCGGCGCAGCCGCTCCACGCCCGAGCCGGAGCAGAGCATCCAGATGCGCCACAAACGGATCGACCGGGGCAAGCTCGTCGGACTGATGCTCTTTTACTTCTTCGCCACTTACGCCGTGCTGGCCATCGCCTTCTACGCCTCGTTTCTGGTCGACGACTACAAGATCAGCAGTTCGTTTTCGGGTGTGCTGATCTCGTTGTTCTTCCTGGCGATCATGCTTCCCGGGCTGTTTATCGACCGGATCATCCGCGCGCTGAAGCAGAACGTCAACCTCGTGTCGCTGGGGCTGGTCTGCGCGGGGCTGCTGTGCGTGGGGATCTTCCGTGACAAGACGATGCTCGTCGTCGGGGCGTTGCTCACGGGCTTCGGCTACGGGGTGATTCAGCCCGTCATCTACGACAAGGCGGCGACCATCGCTCCGCCCCGCTCGGCGACGCTCGCGCTGTCGTTCGTCATGGCGATGAACTACCTTGCGGTGATGATCTGCCCCTTCATCATGGACATGTTCCGCCATCTGTTCCACACCCACAGCGACCGTTTCCCGTTCTTCTTCAACGCCGCGCTGGTGTTCGCGCTGGCCGCCGTCACCTGGTTCCGGCGCGGGAATTTCACGCTCGGACTCGACGAATCGTATTACAAAAACTGACCGGAGGTCTTGCGGATAACATAAAAAGTTTTATTTTTGTGCTTAAAAGTCGCAAAAATAAACCTGAATGATGAAAAGACAACTCCTTCTTGTGCTTCTGGCGGCGGGCCTCGCCGCTGCACCCGGCTGTGCCGATAAGCGGGATGCGGTTCCCGGCATCCGGATCACGCCGTCGATCAAAACCCGCGTCACGGGGCTTCATTTCGATACGGGCGACTGTATCGGTCTGACCGTCACGAAGAACGGCTCGGATTACGTCCGGAACCACCAGATGACCTACGACGGCTCGGCCTTCACGGCTTCCGGCCTGCTGTGGTACAACGACCTGAACGAAACCTCGACGCTCCCGGCCGATTTCCCCTATTCGGCGGCGGGCGGTCCCGACGAGTTCTCCGTGGCGCGGGATCAGAGTGCGGGCTGCGCCTCCTCGGACCTGCTGGGAGCCGTGGCGAAGAACGTGACGCCCACGGGCGCGCCCGTCGGGATGCTGTTCTATCACCTGATGTCACAGCTGACCATCGTCATTACCAACAATTCCGATGCTGCGGTTTCGGGCGTCGCCGTGGGCGGATTCGTCCCGACGGCCTCGGTGGATCTCTCCGTGCCGACGGCTTCGGCGAAAGCCGGCGTGGCGGCCGCTGAAATCGAAACCTTCGAAGTGACGCCCGACGCCTCCTACCGTGCGATTCTCGTGCCGCAGCAGGGGGCGCTGACCGTCACGGTCTCCACGCGCGACGGCAAGAGCCGCAGCAAGACCCTCTCTTCGGCGACGCTCGAAAGCGGCCGAAGGTACGACATGTCGGTGCTCGTCACCAACATCGACATCGAGCTGAAGCTGAGCGGCGAGGTCAGCGACTGGGAAGACGGCGGTTCGCTTGACGAGGGCGACGGCGGGGAGGTTTCCGAACTGGAATACGGCGGCGATACCTACCGCACGGCGAAGATCGGCGGACAGGTATGGATGGCCGAGAACCTGCGCTACCAGCCTGCGGGTACGGAGATCGGCGATGGCGTATGGTATCCCGAGGAGGGGCTTTCCGCGGTGGCGGAAAAAGGGCTGCTGTATGATTATAAGACGGTGACGGGCGGCGCCACGGTCCGGTCCGGGACTCCGCTGCGGGGCATCTGTCCCGAGGGCTGGCACGTTCCCGCATTGGCCGAACTCGAAGCGCTCCTTGCCGCCGGGCCTGCGGCCGGATTTTTCAGGTGCGCCGGATACTGGATCGTGAACGGCACGTCGAACAGGTACGGAGACGCCGACAAAGGTTATCTGATAAGCTGCGAGGCCACGGCCGAGCGGAGCGGCTGCCTGGTTTACAGCACCACGACCGATCCGGTGACCGGCGAAGTGCCGCTCGGATACGGCCTGTCGGTCCGCTGCGTGAAAGACGACGCCGTGCGGTAGGCAATGAAAAAGGTCCCTTGTCAAGGGACCTTTTTCTGTTTAATCGCGGTTCAGGAAGAAGATCGGGATGTTCGCCAGGAAGACGTCCCTGCCCGAAAGCTGCGATCTTTTTTCGAGCAGTTCGCGCAGCGGAATCTCGCCGATCACGTAGTTGCTCTCCTCGCTGATGAACTGTTCGTGAATCTTCGAGAAGTTCAGAATGCCCTGCACGTCGGTCTCCTTGTAGCGGGCGTAGATTTTCAGCGTGATGTCGGTCGTGTAGTCGGGTTTCTCGATGTAGTTCATCTTCTTGTACTCGTAGCGGTAGTTGTTCAGCCGCGCCATGATGTCGCTCAGGATCGACGACGCCGTGGGCAGGCTGCCCGCGCCCTTGCCGAACATGAACTGCCGGTCGTAGCACTCGCCGCGGATCACCACGCCGTTGTACTCGTCGTCGACGCTGTAAATGTACTTGGCGGGCGTCACGAACTCCGGCATGACGAACATCGTGAAATGTTCGTCGCTCACCTTGACGACCTGCGCCACCAGCTTGATCTTCACGTTTTTCTCACGGGCGTACTGAATGTCCGAATCGTGGATCGTCGAGATGCCGTAGGTGAAGATGCGCTCCGGGGCGACGTAGGTTCCCAGCGCATGCACGGTGATGATCACCAGCTTGAACAGCGAGTCGTAGCCCTCGATGTCGAACGAGGGGTCGCTTTCGGCGAAGCCCAGCGCCTGCGCCTGCGCGAGGGCGTTGGCGTAGGAGTCCTTGTGGTCGAAGACGCGCGAGAGGATGTAGTTCGACGAGCCGTTCAGAATGCCCTTGACCTCCAGCAGCAGGTCGTTGTCGTAGTACTCTTCGAGGTTGCGGATCACGGGGATCGAGCCGCACGACGAAGCGTCGTAGAGCAGCGCCACGTTGCGGGTTTTCTGAATCTCGATCAGCTCGGGAAGGTGTTTGGCGAGCATCGTCTTGCTGCCCGACACGACCGGGATGCCGCGCAGCATGGCCCGTTTGACGATGTTGTAGGCGGCATCGGCATCGTCGATGACCTCCACCACGAGGTTGATGTTCTGGTTGTCGAGGATGTCGTCGACCGAGGTGGTGAACAGCGAAGGGTCGACTTCGATCTTGCGCGGCTTTTTGGGGTCGCGGACGCAGATTTTCACGATTTCGGCGTGGGCGTTCTTCGATTTGCGCACCACTTCGTAGATGCCCTGTCCGACGACGCCGAATCCGAACAGTCCGATTTTGATTTTGGTCATGGGGTATCCGGTTTTTAATTGTTCATAAAAGGCAGCAGTATGTCGTTCAACTGTTCGTGTTCGACGAGGAATCCGTCGTGGCCGAACGGCGAGTCGATTTCGTGGTACGCGCTGCCGGGGATCATGGCGTGCAGGCTGCGCATCTCGGCGGGCGTGAAGATGATGTCGGTCGTGATGCCGACCACCAGCGTCCGGGTCGTGATGCTGCGGAGCGCCTGCTCCAGTCCGCCCCGCCCGCGGCCCGCGTCGTGCGTGTCGAAGGCGTCGAGGATCGCGTAATAGGAGTAGGCGTTGTAACGGCGGCGGAGTTTTTCGCCCTGGTATTGCTGGTAGGTGCACGCCCGGTGCACGGCGGGGCGTTCCTCGCGGTCCTGCTGGGTGAGGTTGTAGCCTTCGGGACCGCGGTAGCTCAGCAGGCCGATGGCCCGGGCCGCCGCCAGTCCTTTCATTCCGGCGTCGTCGCGCGGCTGGCCGAAAGTCGTGTCGGCCTCGATGGCCATGCGCTGCGTTTCGTCGATGGCGATGGCCCAGGGCGAAGCCTTGGCCGCGGTGGCGATCAGCACGAGCCGTTCGATCCGCTCCGGTTCCGAAACGGCCCACTCGACGGCCTGAAAACCTCCGACCGAGCTGCCCACCAGCGTCCCGATGCGCCCGATGCCGAGCGCGTCGGCCAGCAGCCGGTGCGCCCGCACGATGTCGCGGATCGTGAAGGGCGGAAAATCCTTGTACCAGGGCCGCCCCGTGGCGGGATTCACGTGCAGCGGCCCCGTCGTGCCGTAGTGCGAGCCGATGATGTTGGCGCAGACGACGAAATGGCGCGCGGGGTCGAGGAACCGTCCCGCCTCGACCGTGTGGGGCCACCAGTCGGCGACGTCCGAATTGGCCGTCAGCGCGTGGCACACCCATGCCACGTTGTCCTTGGCGGCGTTCAGCGTGCCGTAGGTGTGGTAGGCGATCCGCAGCTCGGGCAGCGTGTGGCCCGTTTCGAGTTCGAACGGTCCGGGAGCTATGTAAATCTGCGGTTCCATTATCCGATTTGTGCGAAAGCCTGTTCGAAATCCTCGATGAGGTCGTCGGCGTTTTCCAGTCCCAGCGAGATGCGCAGCAGCGTGGGCGTGACGCCTGCCGCCGCAAGGTCGGCGTCGCTCAACTGTTTGTGGGTCGTCGACGCCGGATGGGTCACGACGGTGATCGAGTCGCCGATCATGGTCATGTTGGCCGCCAGGCGGAGCGATTCGACGAAGCGCACGGTGCTTTCGAGCGTACCCTTGAGTTCGACGGTGAAGACCGCCGATGAGCTGTAGCGGTAGTATTTGCGGGCGTTTTCATGGCTCGGGTGCGTGTCGAATCCCACGAAGCTGACCCGCTCGACCTTCGGGTGGCTGCGGCAGTATTCGGCCAGTTTCCAGGTGGATTCCACCTGATGCTTCACGCGCAGCGAGAGGGTCTCCAGCCCGATCATCATCAGGTAGGAGTCGAACGGCGAGGGGCAGCATCCCAGGTCGCGCAGCCCGTCGACGCGGCATTTGACGATGAAGGCCGCCGGACCGAACGCCTCGTGTAAATTCAGCCCGTGATACCCTTCCGAAGGTCCGTCGATCTGCGGGAATTTGCCGTTCGCCCAGTTGTAGTTGCCGCCGTCGACGATCACGCCGCCCATGGCCGTCCCGTGGCCGTTGATCCACTTCGTCGCGGAGTCCACGACGATGTTCGCGCCCCACTCGAACGGGTTGCAGAGGTAGCCCGCCGCGCCGAACGTGTTGTCGACGATGAACGGAATGTCGCGCCGCCGGGCCAGTTCGCCCAGCGCCTCCAGGTCGGGGACCGCGCAGGTGGGATTGCCCATGCTCTCGGCGTAGAGCGCCTTGGTGCGGCTGTCGGTCAGCGCCTCAAAATCCTCGGGACGCTCGCTCGGGGCGATGCGGCAGTCGATGCCGAGCCGGCGCAGCGACGTGCGGAACTGGTTGTAGGTGCCTCCGTAGAGGAACGGCGAGGCGACGATGTTGTCCCCTTCGGCCGCCAGCGAAAGCACGGCGATCAGGATGGCCGACATGCCCGACGAGACGGCGAGCGCCCCCACAGCCCCGTACAGGGCGGCGATGCGCTGTTCGTAGGCCGTCGTGGTGGGGTTTTGCAGGCGCGTATAGATGTTGCCGCCTTCGCTCAACTCGAAGAGCCTTGCGGCGTGGTCGCAGTTTTTGAACCGATAGGCCGCCGTGGGATAGATCGCCACGCCCCGGGCGCCGGTGGGTTCGTCGGGTTGCAGGCCCGCATGAATCTGGAGGGTTTCGAAACGGTACTTTTTTGAATCCATGGTATGTTATATCTGTCGTTAAAAAATCCGATAAAAAAATCCGACCTCTACGAAGCCGGATTGTGTCATTTTCAGTGCATGAAGGAGCTACACCCGGCGAAAACGGTTGCACATGCACATGGACATCATCATCGTTCCGCGGTGTTCTCCGCGGCGCCGACAGTCGTATGTTGCAGGGCTGGTCATTCGCTTCTGTTGCTCTTACGGTGCAAATATAGGAAATTTTTTCGGAAATCCTCTTTTTCGGCCGGAATTTTGTTTTGCGTAAAAAAAACGGGCTTTTTTGTCATATAAATGAGCGGAATTTTGTAGTTGAGAAAATTATACTTAGTATTTGTCGCGAAGACAGAATGCATCACACTTTTAGAGAATTACGATATGAAAAAACTTTGCACGGCTTTGATGGCGGTGGCTGTTGTCGCTTCCTCCTGCCAGAAGGATCTGGGCGGAAGCCCTGACAGTCCGGTTGTGCCGGGGGCTGTTCCCGCCGATTTCGACTGGAAAACGACCCGGAACGTGACCGTTTCGGTGTCGGCGCCCGTCGTGGAAGGCACGACGCCACCCTATGCCGTGATCCGCATTTACTCCTCGCCGATCCTTTCGGCGGAGAATCTGGCGGCCCGGGGCGTGGCGAAATCCGCTATGCCTTTCCGGTCGGCGTTCACGCTGCCCGCCGGGACCGAAAACCTCTATGTCCAGACCACCCTGCCCGACGGCACGAAGTCGGTGAAGATGGTCGGGGCGCACGGCACGGTCGCCGTGACGGGCGCTTCGATGAAGGCTGCCGCTGCGCCGAAAATGCGTCTGGCGGCGAACGCCCGGGTCGGGAGTTCGATGCCCGATTATCCGAAAATGGAGGCGCCCGATGCGGCGTCGTTCGATTCCAAAGCCGTGATCACCGCGATCGAGAGCGGCAAGAGCTACCAGCTGGGAGCCAGCTGGGCTTTTTACGCCGCTCCCGAATACCTGATCCCTGCCGGGGCGGAGGTTGCGGGCGAATTGGATCTCAACGGCGGGTTCAGCCCCTATCAGGCCCCGATCCTCTATGTCGCCGGCAAACTGACGCTTTCGTCGCTCAACATCGGACGGGCCAAACTGGCTGTATTGCCGGGCGGCGAGGTGAAGATCGGGACCCTGAAAATTCAGCCTTCCGCCGCCGACGGGGCTGCGGTCTACGTCTTTGCCGATGGCAAGCTGTCCGTCGGGAAACCCAATGTCAGCGGCAAATGCATCGTAAACAACGGTACGTTGACGGTCGATGGCAGCCTCGACATGAATAACGGTCTGACTGTCTACAACACGGCGACGGGCGTGCTGACCGTGACCGACGAGATGAAGGTTTCGAACTCCGCGCGGATCTACAACGACGGCGCCGTTACGGTCGACGATCTGAAAATCAATTCCGACGGCGAGTTCCACAACTGCGAGAACGCCCTGCTCGTCGTGAACGACGAGTGCGAGTTGGAGCGCAATACGGCCATTTACCAGCGCGGCCGGGCTTCGATCGAAGAGATGACCGCCCGCGGTACGATCTGGGTGAACTGCCACACTTCGGTGAACGAGCTGGAGGCCCAGGGGGCGGAGTTCAATTTCAGCGCGAATGCCGGACTCGATGCCGGAAGGGTCGAATTCAACAATACGAACGTGTCGATGGCCCGAGGCGCGATCTTCACGATGGAGGAGTACAACGCCGACGAAAAGGGCGGCGGGAACAGATTCGCGTTTACCGGCGACGCCGATCCAAGGGCCGTGGTCCTGATTTCGGAGAAGGCATATACCCGCAAAGGGCATGAAACCTATTTCTCGGGAGCGATCGAGGTCGTTTATGACAACGACCGGGATGAGGATTACACGATCCGGAAGGATTATCTGACCGACGGAGCCGTGATGTCGGCGTCGCAGACGACGATCATCGCAGAAAACGGCTGCAACGGCGGCAAGGACCCCGTAAATCCCGATCCGGAGCCGGAACCCGACGAGTATGCGAACGTTCCCGGACATACCTATACTTATTGCTTCGAGGACAACTGGCCGTGGCTGGGCGATTACGACATGAACGACGTGGTCATCGTGAGCCGTATCGACCGTATGATGTCGAAGGATGGCGGCAAGGTCTCGGCTCTTACGATCAACTGGGAACTGCGTGCTGCGGGGACCACCTACGACATCGCCGGAGCCGTGCAGATGGACAAGGTGCAGACGTCGGACGTGGCCGGCGTCGTCTCGTCGCACGAGGGCTTCGGCAGCGGTGCGTTCGCTTCGCGGGGGCTCGACGCCGACAGCCCCTGTGCCGTGATTCCGTTCTTCAACAGGACGGAGGAGCTGTTGAGCGCCTCGAACACCTGGAAGGGACAGCCCGCCGCCGCAATCCGGAAACACACCACGACGGTGACCTTCTCGCAGCCGGTGGACATCGCCTCGGTACTGGATTCGGAGATGAACTTCTTCATCGCGCCGAAGCAGCGCACCAGCGAGATTCACATGCCGGGCTATGCGCCGACCGCTTCGGGGATTATCGGCAAGGGTTCGTTCCTGCCTTCGGACCCCTACAAGTTCTTCGTGACGGAGGGCGACCAGACCAAGAACAACTACATGATGTGGGCGCTGATGATTCCGGGCGAGTTCCGCTACCCTGCCGAGGCGAACGACATCCGCGGCGTCTACGAACACTTCATGGCATGGGCCTCGTCCAACGGCGCGGAGCACGCGGAGTGGTATCTGGAGAGCGCTGATGCCGGCAGGATCTATTGAGAAAACGACCTGTTATGGGAAGAGGCTGCGAACGATTCGCAGCCTCTTTCGCATCCGGAAGATGCCGGCGGACCGAGGGCTGCGCAGGTATCGAGGACGGCCGTGCCGTGCGGGGCTTCCGCAGGCCCGGGGACCGCAGGCTTTGAAACTCCGCGGGAACCGCGGCTTCGCTTCGCAGAGGCCTGCGGGCCTCGGGCGGACGGAGACGCCTTTGCGGCGTCCGGCGGTCATGTCGTTTCCGGGCGCAAAAAAAGCCCCGCAGTATAAATCTGCGGGGCTTTTGCATGGTTGCGAAACTCACGGTTTGCGGTCGATCAGTTCGATGCCCTTCCGGGTCCCCGCGCCGCGGAGTATCGTCCGGCAGAAGAGCCGGAGTTCCTCGCGGACCGTGCCGTTCAGGCGCAGGTCGAGGATCGTGCTCATCAACTGCTCGGCAAATGCCGGGGCGTCGATTTCGGGCAGCAGAAGCTGTTCCTGGCGACAGGTTTCGAGGTAGTCGGTCAGTTCCCTGCGCCAGAATTCCCGGTGCTCGTCGTAGTGCTCCGCGAAGATGATCTTGCGGCTGATGTCCGACAGGAAACGGTGGTCTACCGTATAGAGGTTGTCGATGTATTCGTTCGTCAGCCGGAGCACCTTTTGCAGCGGATTGCCGCCGCGCCGTTTGCGGCAGGCGACGATGCGTTCCTGCTGCTGGTGGCTCATGGCGTCGAGGCATGCGCTTACGAGGTCATTCTTGTCGGTGAACATTTCGTACAGGGTGCGTTTCGAGATTCCCAGCGTCTGCGCGATCTCATCGACCCGGACGGCACGGATGCCGTTCCGGGCGATAAGCTCCTGCGTAGCGTGGATGATCTCCTCTTTGGTCACTCCCCGTTTCATTATTTTTCCTCCGTAATGTCACGTCCGCCGCCGAGAGCCTGGTAGAGGTTCACGGTTCCCTGGATTTCGTCGAAACGGTCTGCGATCTGCGACAGCTGTGCCGAAAGCAGCGACTGCTGGGCGGTCAGCACTTCGAGGTAGGTGGTCGAGCCGTGCTGCATCAGCAGTTCGGTCGACTCCACGGCGCGCTCCAGCGCTTCGATCTGCCGCTCGCGGAGGTCCGCCTTGGCGCGGGCCGACTGGCACTGCGTGAGGGCGTTGTTGACCTCGGCGCCTGCGTTGAGCAGCGTCTGCTGGAACGACAGCTTCGATTCCTCCTGCTGCGCCTTGGCGATCTTCACGCGGGCACGGTTGGCGTTGGCGTTGAAGATCGGTTGCAGGAGCGATCCTGCGGCGTTCCAGATCAGCTTGCCGGGATTGACGATGCCTGCGCCGCTGTTGTTGGTCCAGCCCACTGTGCCGCTCAGCGTGATCGAGGGATAGAGGGCCGAACGGGCGCTCGCCGTGGCGTAGTACGACTGCATGAGCGAATACTCGGCCGAACGTACGTCGGGACGGTTCGAAAGCATCAGCAGGGGTACGCCGACCATCAGGTCGTCGGGCAGCTGCTGGTTTTCGAGACGTCCGCGTGCGATGGTGTGCGGAACCTCTCCCAGCAGCGAGCAGAGCGAATTCTCGGCCTGCGTACGCTGGTAGCCCAGGTCGTGCAGCGATGCCTCGATGGCCAGCGTGTTGGCCTCGTACTGGGCCACTCCGGCCTCGTTGGCGTAGCCCGCCTCTTTCAGGGCGCGCATCGCCTCGACGCTCTGGCGCCATTTGGCGGCCGTCTCCTCCGTCACCTCGTACTGGCAGTCGAGCATCAGCAGCGTGTAGTAGAGATTGGCCACGCCCGAGATCAGCTGCGTCTTCACGGCCTGCTCGTACTCCTTGCTCTGGGCGTAGAGCGCCTTGGCCTTGCGCTTGGCGTTGGTCAGTCCGTTGAAGATGTCGATCTGCCAGCTGGCCGTCACGGGAATCGAATAGGTTTTCGCCGTCGGTCCGCCGTCGAAGCTGCTCAAGCTGCCCTGCGGGGCGAAGTTGAACGACGGCAGGTAGGCCAGACGCGCCGATTTAAGTGTCGCCTCGGCCTCCTTCACGCGCCAGCCTGCCGACAGCAGGTCGGTGTTGTTCTCCAGCGCAAGCGCGATAAGCGCCTGCAACTGGGGATCGGTGAACATTTCCTGCCAGCGGATGTCGCCCAGGGTGGTCGTGTCGGCGGTCTCCGCCGATCCGTACAGCCCTGCGGTCGTCACCTCGGGACGGGTATAGGGTTTGTAGATGCCGCAGCCGGTCAGCGCCGCCGCGGCGCATATAATCAGGATCTTTTTCATGTGTTACTCCTCCTCTTTCTCGTTTTTACACTCTTCCAGTTCGGCGCGCACGGCCCACTGCGGATCGGGATCGAATTCCAGGGGCTTGACTTTCTCCTGCAACGTCTGGAAGACGATGAACAGCGTCGGCACGAGGAACAGCAGCGCCAGCGTACCTACGATCATACCGCCGATGACACCTGCACCGAGGGTCGAGTTGCCGTTTGCGCCTACGCCGTGCGAGAGCACCAGCGGGATCATACCGAACACGCAGGTGAGGACGGTCATCAGAATGGGACGCAGACGGGCTTTGGCGGCCGACACGGCGGCCTGCGAGAGGCTCATGCCCGCGGCGCGGCGGTCGGCGGCGTACTCCGTGATCAGGATGGCCGTTTTCGACAACAGACCGATCAGCATGATGATACCCGTCTGGAGGTAGATGTTGTTCTCCAGTCCCATCATCTTGGCGAGCAGGAACGAACCCATCAGACCGCACGGAACCGACAGAATGACGGCGAACGGAATGAGGAAACTCTCGTACAGCGCGCTCAGGATGAGGTAGATCAGCAGGATACAGATACCGAAGATGATGACCGTGTTGCTGCCCGTCTGGGCCTCCTCGCGCGTGATGCCGTCGAACTCGTAACCGTAGCCCTTCGGAAGCACCTGCGCGGCCGTTTCCTGAATGGCCCGGATGGCGTCACCCGACGAATAACCGTCGGCGGCCGTACCGTTCACGGCGATCGAACTGTACATGTTGAAGCGGTTCAGCACCTCGGAGCTGTAAACCCTCGTCAGATTTACGAACTGGCCCAGGGGAGCCATCTCGCCGCTGCTCGAACGCACGTAGACGTTGTTGAGCGACTCGGTGTCGAGACGGTATTTCGGATCGGCCTGCATCGTCACATAGTACATTTTCGAGAACCGGTTGATGTTCGAAACGTACTGGCCGCCGTAGTAGCCTGCCAGCGTCGAGAGGATCGAGGTCGGCGATATGCCGGCACGCTTGGCCTTCGCCGCGTCGATGTCCACCATGTACTGCGGGAAGTTGATGTTGAAGGTCGAGTATGCGCGGGCGATCTCCGGACGCTGGTTCAGCGCGCCGATGAATTGCAGGTAAATATTGTAGAATTCGGTCAGGTCGCCGCCGGTCTTGTCCTGCAGGTGCATGGAGAAACCGGTCGAGGTTCCGTAACCCGAGATCATCGGCGGAGCCACGGCGAAGATCTGTGCGTCCTTGATGTCGGCGGTGCGGCCGTAAATCTGGCCGATGACGGCGTTCACGTCATCCTCCTTGTTCGGACGCTCGTCCCAGTCCTTGAGTTTGATGATGGCCATACCGTACGACGAACCCTGTCCGGCGATCATGCCGTAACCGGCCACCTGCATGTAGTCGCGGATCTGCGGAATGCCGTTGATGCGCTGCGAAACCTGCTCCATGACCTTGTGGGTCTCGGCGAGCGAGGAACCCGGGGCCGTGGTGACGTTGACCATGATCGTACCCTGGTCCTCGTCGGGAACCAGGCCCGTCTTGGTGGTGTTCATCAGCAGAACCAGCGCCGCGATGGTCAGGCCGAGCGTCGACCACATCAGCCACTTGTGCTTGATGAAGAGCATCACGCCGTGCTTGTACTTGTTGACCAAGGCTCCGAATGCCGTGTTGAAGGCCTTGCGGAAACGCGCCGCAAAGTTGTCGCGCATCTCGCCGTTCTCGTCGAGGTACGGCTTCAGGATCATGGCGCAGAGCGCCGGCGACAGCGTAAGGGCGTTGACGGCCGAAAGACCCACGGCCACGGCCATCGTGATACCGAACTGCGTGTAGAAGACGCCCGACGTTCCGCCCATCATGGCGACGGGGATGAACACGGCCATGAAGACCAGCGTCGAGGTCACGATGGCCGACGTGATACCCGACATGGCGTCGATGGTCGCCATGTAGGAGGATTTGTAGCCCGCGTCGAAGCGTGCCTGCACGGCTTCGACGACGATGATGGCGTCGTCGACGACCGTACCGATCGCAAGAACCAGCGCGAAGAGGGTCAGCAGGTTGATCGAGAATCCGGCGAATGCGAGGAAGCCGAAGGTTCCGATCAGCGCCACGAGAATCGACACCGTGGGGATGAGCGTCGAGCGGATGTCCTGCAGGAAGACGTACACGACCAGGATCACGAGGAGGATGGCCTCGAACAGGGTCTTGACCACCTCTTTCATCGAGGCGTAAAGGAAGTCGTTCACGCTCTGGAGATGTGCGATGGCGATGCCTTTCGGCAGTTCGGCCTGCAATTCGTCGAGCAGGGCGTTGACGTCGTTCACGACCTGTGTGGCGTTCGAACCGGCCGTCTGGAAGATCATCGTGCTGACGCCCGGATGGCCGTTGGTGTAACCTTTGTAAGCGTAGGATTCGCTGCCCAGTTCGATGTCGGCGATGTCCTTCAGACGCAGGAGCGTGCCGTCGGGCTTCGAGAGCAGCACGATTTCACCGAACTCTTCGGGCGTCTGGTGGCGTCCGCGGTATTTCATCGTGTACTGGAACGTGTTCTGGGAGTTCTCGCCCAGCGTACCGGTCGCCGATTCGATGTTCTGCTCGGCCAGCGCCGCCGTCACGTCCGACGGGATGAGCTTGTACTGGGCCATTACGTCGGGCTTCAGCCAGACGCGCATCGAGTATTCTGCGCCGAGGGTGAACACCTCGCCGACGCCGCGGATACGCTGGATGCGCGGCTCGACGTTGATCTTCAGGTAGTTCGACAGGAAGGTCTCGTCGTAGGAGTCATCGGGGCTGTAGAGCGAGAAGATCTTGACCATCGAGGTCTGGCGCTTCATGGTCGTCACACCGATCTGCGTGACCTCGGGAGGAAGCTGGCCGGTGGCGCGTGACACTTTGTTCTGCACGTTGACGGCCGCCATGTCGGCGTTGGTTCCCTGGCGGAAATAGATCGTCACGGAGGCGCTGCCGACGGCTGCGCTGGAGGTCATGTAGGTCATGTCCTCCACACCGTTGATGGCCTGTTCGAGCGGTACGATGACCGACTTCTGAATCGTTTCGGCGCTGGCTCCCGGATAGGAGGCGCGCACCATGACCGTCGGGGGCGCGATGTCGGGATACTGCTCGACGGGCAGTGTCGCCAGACCGATCAGACCGGCGATTACGATTACGATTGATATGACCGACGCCAATACGGGTCGTTCTATGAAATGCTTGAGTGTCATAGGTTATTCCTCCTTCTCGGTTTGGGTTTGAGCGGCGGACTCGTCGGTTGCGGGAGCTGCGGCAGCGGCTGCTGCGGCCTGGCCCTTCGGAACGATGGGCGTGCCTTCGCGCAGCAGACCCACGCCTTCGGCAACGATCACATCGCCCGGCACGAGTCCCGCGCGTGCTATATACTCGCGGCCGTTCGAGATCTTCTCGACGTCGATCATCGCCGAAGAGGCCTTGCCGTCCACCACTTTATATACATATACTTTGTTCTGGAGTTCGAACGTCGCGGCCTGCGGAACGGCGATGCAATCCTTGTAGATGCTCGGCAGGATGACGTTGCCCGCACCGCCGCTGTGCAGCAGTCCGTTCGGGTTGGGGAACGCCGCGCGCAGCGACACGCTGCCCGTCGAGGTGTCGATGACGCCGCTGATCGACTCCACGCGGCCCGTCTGGTCGTAGGTCGAACCGTCGCTGAGCTGCAACTGTACGCCCGGCATGCTCTTGAGCGTTTCGGCGATCGAGCCGTACTGGCGTGTCAGGGCCAGGAGCTGGTTTTCGGTCATCGAGAAGTAGACGTACATCTCCGAGTTGTCCGACACGGTGGTCAGCGGCTGCGGGATCGAAGCGCTCACCAGCGCGCCGACGCGGTACGGCAGCGTTCCCACCACGCCGTCGGTCGGAGCCTTCACGACCGTGTAGGAGAGGTTGTTGGCGGCGTTCACGCGCTGTGCCTCGGCCTGTGCGAGCTGGGCCTTGGCCGTCAGCAGGTTGTTGTTGGCCGTCGAGAGGTCGAACTGCGAAACGACGTTGCGGGCGAAAAGCTTCTTCTTGCTGTCGTAGGTGAGCTGTGCGGTGGCCACGCCGGCTTTGGCGGCCTCGACGTTGGCTTCGGCGGTCTGCAAGGCGGCTTTGTAGGGAACCTGGTCGATGATGAAAAGGGTCTGTCCCTTGGCGACTTTCTGACCTTCGTTGACGCAGAGCTGTGAGATCGTTCCCGAAACCTGCGGATAGATTGCGATGTCCTGACGGCCGCGGATCGTCGCCGAGTAGTTGCTCGGGATTTCCCGGTCGGTGGTGGCGATGGTCATTACGGCGTATTCGCCGGGGCCCATTGTCATCGGAGCCTGTTTGCATCCGACGGCCGCCATGCAGCATGCCAAAACGGCAGCTTTCACAAATGTTTGCTTCATAACAATTCCTTTAACTGATTGGACTAAAAAACTTTTTCAGGTGCAAAAGTATTTTAAAAACGGTACCAATGTACCCTTTATTGCGAACAGAATTGGTACTTTTCGGAATAAAAATGGAGCATTTATCGAAAATTTCATTATTTTTGTTCGAAAAAAGAATTGTATGCCACAGGTCAATCCGCTAATCACCACTCCCGAGGAGCAATTTGTTGTGGGCGAATCCGATTTCGCCTTTTTCGGCAATTACGCCTGCCGTGTGGAAGGAGGTGCGATTCTCTTCTGTCGCAGCGGCAGCGCCGACGCCACCGTCAACCAGTACCAGGGGCAGGTGCGCCGCAATACGATGGTGCTGCTGCTGCCCGGATCTATCTTCATGCTCACCGACCGCACGGAGGATTTCAGGGCGGCCTACTGCTCGTTTTCGCGGGATCTCTTTTCCGAGGCGGCCTTCCGGATGGACCCTTCGTTTTTCCACGCCCTGCGCGAGCGTCCGATCTCCCATCCGCCCCAGCGGATCGTCGAGGGGGCTTCGATCTGGCTCCAGATGGCGGCCTACACCTACCGCGACCGCGGCAACGTGTTCCGCAATACGATCATCAAGAACCGTTTGCAGAATCTGCTGCTGGAGAGTTACGACAAGATGCAGCGTTTCGCAGCCCGGCAGCACCGCGTGCCGGAGACGACCACGCGGCAGTCGGAGCTGTTCCACCGTTTCGTCGCTCTCGTGCACGAGCATTGCGCCCAGGAGCGCGAAGTGTCGTTTTACGCCGACAAACTCTGCATTTCGACCCGTTACCTGTCGACCATCGTGCGCAGCGTGGCGCACAGTTCGGCCAAGGAGTTCATCGACCGTTCGGTGATGCTGGAGATCAAGATGATGCTCCAGTCGACCGACCTTTCGGTGCAGGAGATCGCCTACCGGCTCCGGTTTCCCGACCAGTCCTACCTCGGGCGTTTTTTCAAGAAGCACGCGGGGGAATCGCCCACCGAGTACCGCAACAACAAAAAATAGGTATCCGGGTTTCGGACTTTTGTCCGCTCCGGGCGGTAAATTCTGCGTCCGGGACGGTTTGTGTCCCTGCGTAGTCCGGCCCGCAGCAGCCGGGACGCTTTGAACGGGCCTCGCCGCATGCCCTGAACGGGCGCGCCCGCTTCGCATTTCTGTCCTACCTCTGTACCATTCGGTCCGAATCCGCGCTCCGCCTCCCGCGCCGGGAACAACCTCCCGGATTTTTCGGTAACTTTTAGGCCGTAAACGGGACCTGATTGGACCCGGAATTGCACGGGATTCGTAAAATGACCAAAACACAGCGATTATGAGCAAGACAGTTGAAATTTTAGGGGAGCAGGCCGGCTACTACCTCTCCCACGTATGCCGCACCATCGACAAAAAGTCGTTGTACCTGCCGGGACCCGACACCGTGGACCGCATCTGGGCCGAATCCGACCGCAGCGTCCGTACGCTGGGCAGTCTGCAATGGATTCTCTCCAACGGACGGCTGGGCGGCACGGGCTATGTCTCGATCCTGCCCGTGGATCAGGGCATCGAGCACTCCGCGGGGGCTTCGTTCGCCCCGAACCCCGCCTATTTCGATCCGGAAAACATCGTCAGACTCGCCGTCGAGGGCGGCTGCAATGCCGTCGCCTCGACTTTCGGCGTGCTGGGAGCCGTGGCGCGCAAATACGCGCACAAAATTCCCTTCATCGTCAAAATCAACCACAACGAGCTGCTGTCCTACCCCAACACCTACGACCAGGTGTTGTTCGGCACGGTGCGCGATGCCTGGAACATGGGCGCCGCAGCCGTCGGGGCCACGATTTACTTCGGTTCGCCGGAGAGCCGCCGGCAACTGGTCGAGATCGCCCGCGCGTTCGACCTGGCGCACGAACTGGGCATGGCGACGATCCTGTGGTGCTACCTGCGCAACGAGGGTTTCAGGAAGGAGGGTACCGACTACCACGCTTCGGCCGATCTCACGGGGCAGGCCGACCACCTCGGTGTGACGATCAAGGCCGACATCGTGAAACAGAAACTCCCGTCGAACAACGGCGGTTTCCGGGCCGTCGGCTTCGGCAAGACCAGCGACAAGGTCTACACCGAGCTGACTTCGGACCACCCCATCGACCTCTGCCGCTATCAGGTGGCCAACGGCTATATGGGCCGCGTGGGCCTGATCAACTCGGGCGGCGAGTCGCGCGGGGCCTCGGACCTGCAGGAGGCCGTCACGACGGCCGTGATCAACAAGCGCGCCGGGGGCATGGGGCTTATCAGCGGCCGCAAGGCCTTCCAGCGTCCGATGAAGGACGGTATCGCCCTGCTGCACGCCATTCAGGACGTTTACCTCGACGATGAAGTGACCATCGCATAATATCCGGGTCCCCGAAGACGTTTTTATATTAAAAAAGTGCAACTATGAAAATAACGCTATTCGGCACGCAGCCCTACGACCGGGAGTCGTTCGACCGCATCCGCGACACCTACGGGTTCGACATCTGCTACCACCGCAGCCACCTGAACGCCAATAACGTGGCCCTTGCGCAGGGTTCCGATGCGGTCTGCATCTTTGTCAACGACACGGCCGACGCCGGGACCATCCGCCAGTTGGCCGGGATGGGCGTGAAGTTGATCGCGCTGCGCTGTGCGGGCTTCAACAACGTCGACCTGAACGCCGCGGCCCGTTACGGGATTCCCGTGGTGCGGGTTCCGGCCTATTCGCCGCACGCCGTGGCGGAACACGCCGTGGCGCTGATGCTGGCGCTCAACCGTAAGATACACCGCGCCTACTGGCGCACGCGCGACGGCAACTTCTCGCTCCACGGGCTGATGGGCTTCGACATGTACGGCAAGACCGCGGGGATCGTCGGCACGGGCAGGATCGCCCGCGAGCTGATCCGCATTCTCAAGGGGTTCGGCATGGAGGTCGTGGCCAACGATCTGTTTCCCGATCCGCAGTACGCCGCGGAAGCGGGCATCGCCTACGTGCCGCTCGACGAGCTTTACGCCCGTGCGGACATCGTTTCGCTCCACTGTCCGCTGACCGACCGGACGCGCTACATGATCGGCGACGCGGCCATTTCGCGCATGAAACCGGGCGTGATCCTCATCAACACGGGCCGCGGTCAGCTGATTCATACCGAGGCGCTGATCGACGGACTGAAAGAGAAGAAGATCGGCGCCGCCGGACTGGACGTATACGAGGAGGAGGCCGGGTACTTCTACGAGGACACTTCCGACCGCATCATGGACGACGACGTGCTGGCGCGCCTGCTGTCGTTCAACAACGTGATCGTCACCTCGCATCAGGGCTTCTTCACACGTGAAGCAGTGGATAATATAGCACGCACCACGATGCAGAACATCAAGGACTTCAGCGAATGCCGGCGTCTGGAGAACGAGGTGCGCGCCGAACCGGAAAACGCAGTCGGACAGTTATGAAAAAGATCGTTTTGCTCCGCCACGGCGAGAGCGTCTGGAACAGGGAAAACCGGTTCACGGGGTGGACCGATGTGGATTTGAGCGAGAAGGGCGTCGCCGAGGCCGTCAAAGCCGGGGAGACGCTCCGCAAGGAGGGTTTTCATTTCGGCCGCGCCTATACCTCCTATCTGAAACGGGCCGTGAAGACCCTCGACGTCGTGCTCGACAGGATGGACCGGGACTGGATTCCGGTGACGAAGACCTGGCGGCTCAACGAGAAGCACTACGGCATGCTTCAGGGATTGAACAAACGCGATACTGCCGAAAAATACGGTGACGAGCAGGTGTACGTCTGGCGCCGCAGCTACGACGTGGCCCCCGCGCCGCTTCCGGAGGACGATCCCCGCAATCCGCGCTTCGATCCCCGCTACGCCGGGATTCCCGACGCCGCGCTGCCCCGCACCGAGTCGTTGAAAGACACCGTGGCCCGCACGATGCCCTACTGGGAGTGCGAGATACTCCCGGCGCTGGCCCGCCACGACGAACTGCTGGTGGTGGCTCACGGCAACAGCCTGCGGGGCATCATCAAGAACCTGAAAGGGATTTCGGACGAGGCCATTTCGGAGTTCAACCTTCCGACTGCCGTGCCCTACGTCTTCGAATTCGACGAGGGGCTGGGCTGTGTGAAGGACTATTTCCTGGGCGACCCGGCCGAGATCGCCTCCCTGATGGAGGCCGTCGCCAATCAGGGCCGGCGGGGCTGCCCCCCCCCCTCACTCCCGGTGTGCGAGACGCCGGTTTCGGAGGCAGTCGTCTGCCGATCCGTTTTTGATCCGGTTCTGTGTCTGGGGCGCAGAACCGGTTTTGAGTGCAGACGGTCTTCACCCGACCGAAAATGACGCCGCTCCGTAATAATGGTATGCCGAACCGTAATCGGGGTACGGAACCGTTGCGCAAAATACCCTATTTTTGCATCGTGAAACCATTCTTTTGAACCGATGAAACGAATCCTCTTCGCGGCCCTGACCGCCGCAGCCCTCTTTTCGGGCGGAATCCTGCAATCCTTAAATGCTCAAAATATGGAAATACCGAAAAAAGTCAGCCCGTTTCCCGTGGGCGACAAACTGCCGGAACAGTTTTCGAAGTACTTTATCGGGCAGGCCTGGCTCGCTCCGCTGACGGACGACAAGCGGCTGAACGCGCCCGTGTCGAACGTCACCTTTTCGCCCGGATGCCGCAACAACTGGCACAGCCATACGGGCGGCCAGCTCCTGATCGCCGTCGGGGGCCGGGGCTATTATCAGGAGAAGGGCCGTCCGGCCCGGGCGTTGCTTCCGGGCGACATTGTGGAGATCGCGCCCGACGTGGTCCACTGGCACGGCGCGGCTCCCGACAGCTGGTTCTCGCATCTGGCTGTCGCGTGCAATCCCGCGACCAACGAGAATACATGGCTCGAACCGGTCGACGACGCGCAATATGCGGCAGCGACGGCTTCCGTCCCGGCCCCGGCCTCCCGCCTGGGTGAAGACGCCCGACGCCGCCTGGCCGAATTGTTTCCGGGCGGAATACCGGAACTTGGGGATGCGGACCCCGAATTATTTGAAATTTTTGGTAACTTTGCGCTCGGCGAAGTGACCGCCTACGGCCAGCTCGACACGCGGACGCGCATGCTGTGCATCCTGGCCTCGAACATCGCCTCGCAGGGCCGGACCGCCTACCGGACGACGCTCGAAGGCGCGCTGAACGCCGGAGTGACGCCCGTCGAGGTGAAGGAGACGCTTTATCAGGCCGTTCCCTACGTCGGCATGGCGAAGGTCGCCGACTTCGTAGGGATTACCAACGAGGTGCTGGAGGCGCGCGGCGTGACGCTGCCGCTTGCGGGGCAGTCGACGACCTCGTCCGCGGACCGCTTCGAAAAGGGGCTGGCGGTGCAGCGGTCGATTTTCGGCGCGGAGCGTATCGACGGGATGCGCGAGGCGGCCCCCGCGAACCAGAAGCACATCCAGCGTTACCTGTCGGACAACTGCTTCGGCGATTTCCTGACCCGCGGAGGCCTGGACGTGAAGATGCGCGAGCTGCTGACCTTCTCGATGCTCGTCTCGCTCGGGGGCTGCGAATCGCAGGTGAAGGGCCACATCGCCGGAAATGCGAACATAGGCAACGACAAGGCCACCCTGCTGGCCGTCGTGACCCAGTTGCTGCCCTATATCGGTTATCCCCGCACGCTGAACGGCATTGCGTGCCTGAACGAAGTTTTGCCGGAAAAATAAAAAAGTAGTGAGGTATGGAATACGTAAAATTGAACAACGGCGTCGAAATGCCGGTCCTCGGCTTCGGCGTTTATCAGATTTCGGACCCGGAGGTTTGCGAACGGGCGGTCGGCGACGCCCTGAAGATCGGTTACCGTTCGATCGACACCGCCGCGGCCTATGGCAACGAGGAGGCCGTGGGACGTGCCGTCCGTCGCAGCGGCGTTCCCCGCGAAGAGCTGTTCATCACCACGAAACTGTGGATCAGCGACGCGGGTTATGAGCCTGCCAGAAAGGCGTTCGAGGAGTCGATGTCGAAGCTGGGGCTGGACTATCTGGACCTCTATCTGATCCACCAGCCTTACGGCGACGTCTACGGTTCGTGGCGCGCCATGGAGGAGCTTTACCGCGAGGGCCGCATCCGCGCCATCGGTGTGTCGAACTTCTACCCCGACCGCCTTCAGGACCTGATTCTGCACAACGAGGTCGCGCCGGCGGTCAATCAGGTCGAAACCCATCCGTTCCACCAGCAGACCGCCGCCGCGGAGTTCATGCGCACGAAGGGCGTGCAGATCGAGTCGTGGGCGCCTTTCGCCGAGGGCAAGAACGGGCTGTTCTCGAACGAAGTCCTGCTGGCGGTCGCCGCCCGGTACAAAAAGACGGTGGCGCAGGTGGTGCTGCGCTGGCTGATTCAGCGCGGTGTGGTCTGCATTCCCAAGTCGGTGCATGCGGAGCGTATCGCGGAGAATTTCGACGTGTTCGGCTTCGCGCTCGATGCCGAGGACATGGCTGTGATCGCCTCGCTGGACCGTCCGGAGAGCAGTTTTCTGGATCACCGCGATCCCGAAACGGTTGAATGGTTGAGTAATTTGCATTGAAATCAATCCGCTGGCCCTGTTCGCCGCCGGTGGCGTCGCTCCCAAATCCGGTCCACCTCCACCCCCCCCCCGGCGCGGGCGGCCCGGCGGCCCCGGCGACGGTCCGATACGACATGAGTTCCGAAATAA
>ENA-UOJB01000734-UOJB01000734.1-human-gut-metagenome-genome-assembly--contig:-C48-NODE-734-length-32719-cov-10.626194_pt1 | contig 32719 bp, 25 predicted proteins | sample MGYA00242338_ERZ723885 | MGnify/ENA metagenome assembly ERZ723885
ATTTTCGTGCCGTCATGGAGCAAAAGCTCCGGTTATCCAGCGAAGCCGCGATCCGCGGACATAAGAAGCGGCTGGCACAGGCTGGAAAACGGTTGGCAGAACTTGACCGCCTGTTTATCCGCATCTATGAGGACAATGTGGCAGGGCGCATCACGGATGAACGGTTCTCTATGATGAGCAAGACCTATGAGGACGAACAGACACAGCTTAAAGTGGAAATCCAGAGCTTACAGCAGGAAATTGAGGAACAGGAACGACAGATTGAAAACTTGGAGCAGTTTATCCAGCGGGTACACAAATACGAGGATTTGCAGGAGCTGACCCCTTGCGCCCTGCGCGAGCTTGTCAAGGCAATCTACATTGAAGCCCCGGACAAGTCCAGCGGCAAGCGGCATCAGGGCATCCGCATTTCCAATGACCTTGTGGGATTTATCCCCGTGGAAGAACTGCTGAAACAGGAAACGGCGTGACCGAAGCCACGCCGTTCCTGAGAAAATACGATATTACTTTCTTATGCCCCCGACCATTCCCGGAAGGACTTCCTTTGCTCTGAGCGGTATTTCGTTGTTGTCCTTATGCGTACTCGCCATTGGCCCACAAGAAGGTAACATCCGCCAAAATTTCGGTCGCGCCTTCTATTGACGGCAATCGTTCTAAGACAACTAGTTTCAAACTTGATACCCCCGTATCAGGCGGCGCGTCCGCGAGGGCAGTGATTACAACGATTTCTTCATCGTTTCCAAGGCGGACACCGCCGAGCAGGTGCAGCCGGCAGGGACGTTTTTGGCGGCGGTAGAAACCTATCTGCGGACAAAATATTGAGTCTGTACGTCACCTGACCCAAACCGTGACCCAGACTGGGCAAAAACGTGATGGACGCAATAGATAAATTCCCATAAATACAGAATTTTTTCATCTAAAATATGTGCATATTATAATTAAAATACAGAAAAATACGAACGGATGGCTCTTGACGTGCATGGGGTCACAGGTTCGAGTCCTGTACTGTCCACCATGAGAAGGCTCCGGAATCAGTAGATTTCGGAGCCTTTGATATTATACGCGGCGAGCAGAACAGGAGGCGGTCTGGGTGCCGGCAGAAGAGAATAAGAACCGAAGAACGAGTTTTATGGAGATCATGAAAAACCGGATCCTCTCCGGCGAACTGAAGCCCGGAGACCGTCTGCCGCCGGAGCGGGAGCTGGCCGAACAGCTGGGCTTCAGCCGCGGCTCGGTCAACCAGGGGATGCTCGATCTGGCGCGCATGGGTTTTTGCGGATCGTGCCGCGCAGAGGCGCGTTCGTGGCGGAATATGTTCAGCAGGCCACGCCGGAGACGCTGTCGGCCATCATGGGGTTTGATTCCGGTCTGATCGACAGCACGCTGTTCCGGGATCTGATGGATGCGCGGATCCTGATCGAGCGCGAATGCACGCGGCTGGCCTGCGCAAAGCTCACGCCGGCGTCGCTGCAGATGCTGCAGGCACACACGGAGGCGATCTATGCCGCCGACGATGCGCAGGCGGCGGAGACCGTCTATCTGTATCACAAATGCCTGACCGAGATCTCGGGGAATCTGGCCTATGCGATGGTGTTCCAGAGCTTTGAGAAGATGATCCGCAATCTGATCCGGGAGCATTACAAAAACCGCGAGGAGCTGCGGCTGGGCATTCCGAAGTTCCAGCTGCTGACCGCGGCGATCGCGCGGCGGGACGCATATGAGGCGGATATGTGCATGCTGTCCATCCTCGGCCGGGCCTCCGACTATCTGGGTCCGTATCTGGAAGAAAAACAGAAATAACGAAAAAAAGCTGCCCGGGTGGGCAGCTTTTTTGTATGTTCTGCTTACAGCATTGACGAGCCGCCGGTCACGATCCAGCAGGCGAGCGAGGCCGCGGTCAGCGCGCCGACATAGACGCTGCCGGTGCGGCGGTAGGTGTAGGTGCACAGCACGCTGAACACCAGCACCTGCGGCACAAACAGGATCAGCAGCGACATGAACAGGCCGCCGAACGTCGAGCCGAACAGCAGATCTGCGCCCGGCGCGATGTTCATAAAGAACGGGATGTATTCGATCAGCACGATGATCAGAATGCCGCCGACCATCATGAGCGCGTTGCGCCACCAGCAGCCGAGGAAGCCCTTGAAGCCCGGCTGATATGTGGCTTTGCAGCGGGCGGAGGCCATGATCTTGCTGTTGTTCAGGATAAAGAACAGCGCAAAGACCGGAAGATAGACGCAGAACTGTCCGAACCGGGCTGCGTCAAAGGTCTTGAAGAACGGCCAGATGAACCGGAAGCCCAGCAAAAATGCCTTCTCGCAGATAAGAAGCAGCACGTACAGATACGCCAGCATGCACAGCACCAGCAGCGCGCAGCGGCCGAGCAGGCCCCAGCCCATGCGCCCCGACGCGGCAGCTGTGCCGAGCCCCATGCTCTGCCAGCCGTCCTGCGCGCCGCGCTTTTTGTTTTCTGATAGCCAATGATGGACGTGACCAGCATGATCAGGATCAGAAGAGAATACCAGCTGAGGAAGCCGTTGCCGACCGTCATGCGGAAGATATTTTCCGGCAGCGGCAGGAGGCCGTGGCCGAGCTGCGTCATGAACGGATACGTCGCAGCAGCGAGCAGCATCGTGATGATTGCGCCGCGCCACCACGCGCCGTTCGGCTTGACGGAGGCCTCGCCGGGCAGCGGCTGCACCGCCTTGGAGAAGAACGGCGTTGTGAGCAGCAGCTCCATCACGGCCATGAGCGATGCGACTGCCGCGAGCATGGCGATCAGTACGAGCGTCTCCTTCGTCATGGCGACCTGATCTGTCGGCGCGAGCGTCAGATCAAGGCCGATGGTATCGGAGAACCATGTCAGCGCCGTGGCGAGACCATGCGCGTTGTGGGTCGTGAGCCGGTGGTTGGTGTTCAGCAGCTCCATGCGGCGGGCGGTGCCGTCTTCGAAGCTTCCATAGGTCGTGTTCCACGCGGCCTCGTCTGCGGTGCAGCCGAGGAACTCCGTGCGCAGATCGCTTTTCAGCAGCTCGTCGTCCACGACGTTTTTGTAGTCGCGGAAATAGCTGAATTCATCGTATTTTGCCTGCAGGAGCAGGACGTTGTTGAAGTGGATGTTCGCCGCGTCATACGCGCTGTCGCGGAACAGCTCGCCGCACTGCAAGACGACGGCCTTCGGTTCGATGTCCGTGCCGCAGAAATTCGCGGCGACCGGCCACGAGGACCAGGCGCCCATCGGGTGGCCGCTGATCGCAAGACGCGCGGGATCGACATTGTCCATGGCCGCCAGCAGCGCGTAGGCACAGCTGCCGCCCGCGGAGCTGTCTGTCATGGAATTGCCGTCGGCGTCGGTCGTGTAATGCTTGTCGAAAAAGCTGAGGTTGGAAAAGTTCATCATGACCTTGTAGCGGGTCTGGCCGCCGATGGTCTTGAACGTGCCGTCCTCGACGCTGTCCTCGCCGTAGTTGACCGTGACCTTGTGATTGACGTAGCCGCGGTTGATCAGTCCGGCCGTCGTCGAGCCGTGGCCGTATTCGTCCAGACACAGGACCACCGCGCCGCGGCGGGCCAGCTTGATGGCGTAGGCCGCGCAGGTCTCATGGTCGTTCTGGTAGCCGTGCAGCAGCAGAACGCCGGGGGCCGGGGGCTCGGCCGTGACGGTCTTCGGTGTGTACAGCTTGTACATGAGATCACCGACGTCGGTTTCAATCTATCCTTCCGTAACGGCGATGGTCCCGTTTCCGCGCTGGATGCGGTCAGCGGCGAACATGCAGCCGAGGACGATCGCAAGCAGCAAAACCAGCGCAAGCGCCGCTTTTTTCCGGGAATGTTCCATCATATCGCTCCTCTCTGATTCTGTGGCATAGCCACAGAATCAGTATAGCAGCACGCGCCTCACGGAAAAGCAATGAGAAACAGAAAAAATCTGATATTCGTCCGCAACAAAAGAAACAACTGGTTATACCACAAAACCGCCGCCCAGCCGGATCGGCGGGGCGGCGGCGATTCAGAAATATCCGGCTTCCAGCAGGAGCGTGAGGCAGGTGTTGATCTCTTCGTCGGTGAAGAGGGGGCCGTAACGGGCCTGGATGATGGTGGCCTCCGGCGAAAGCTCCAGATGCCCGGCCTGCTCCAGCGAGGCGAAGGCGTCGGAGGGGGCACGGCGGCGGACAAAGTCCCGCACGGCGGCGACGCTGCCGCGGGACTGCAGATCCCGGACGAAGCGCGTCACGGGGCTGTGATACAGCGCAGCGGCCTGCTGCGCGTTCTGCAGCAGCTCCTGCTGCAGGGCAAGCTCGAGTTTGGTCTGTCTTGCTTCCATCGGCGGATCCTCAGCGCATGTTGAACTGGATCTGGTCGCGGCGGCCGAGCTCGGACAGGCGGGCCTCGATGGCCCCGGCGGTCCGGCCGTGGCGGCGGGCGATCTGCTCGACCGGCAGACCCGCGTCGTATTCCTCCAGCAGCTGCTGCTCCTCGTCCGGCCGCCAGCTGCGGCCGGCGTTGACGGCCTGCACGCCGGTCTGGCGGGTCTGCAGCTCCTGCAGGACGCAGTGCAGCGCCCGGATAATTTCGGGGTGGTTATAGACGCTCTCGTCCGGCAGACGCGCGCCCGTGATCGGGTCGCGGCCGTCGGCGAGCCCGCGGAGCAGCTCCGCAGCACGCTTGATCTCCATACGCTCACCTTTTCTGTCAAGTTTCGGGCTTTTGCTTCTATTATAGTGTACGGAAGTCCGGACTGCAAGCCGTTTCGGCGTCTTTATGCCGGAAATGTTCCGTCCCGGATGTACGAGACCGCGTATTCCACGAACCGGCGGACGGCCGGCGGGGCCTGCAGCCGGGAGGGCAGGGCGATGCCGAGCTCGATCGACTCCTCCGGGGCCAGGGGCAGGATGACGGCGCGGGTCTGGATGCCGCCGGTGGACAGCCGGTTCAGCATGCTCACGCCGAGTCCGCTTTCGACCATGGCGATGGCAGCGTGGTCTTCCTCCGTCGTGTAGCTGATGCAGGGGGTGAGGCGGTATTTGTTGAAGACGTGCATGACGTCGGAGTCGTTGCCGCGGGCGGAGATGACGAGCTCCTCATTGCGGTAGGCGCCGATGGGGAACGCGCCGACGCTGGCCAGCCGGTGCTCCGGCGGGACGATGGCGACCATCGGGTCCGTGCGCAGTGGGATCCACTCCCGCCCGCCGCCGAGCACACGGCTGTAGAAGCACAGATCCACCCGGTTCTGGTTCATCAGCCCGTCGAGCAGCTGGTGGTGGCCCTCCATGAGCTCGATCTGCACGCCGGGGAAATCCCGGTGGAACCGGCCGATGACCGGCGGCAGCCAGTGCGCGGAGATGCTGTAATACGAGCCGATGCGCACCTTGCCGGTCAGGACGCCCTGGATCTTGGAGCAGACCTGCCGCAGCCGGTCGTCGCACTGCACCAGATCGCGCAGCGGCGCGACGAGCTGCTCACCGTCCGTCGTCAGGTGGACGCCGCGCCGCGTGCGGACGAACAGGGGGAAGCCGAACTCCTGCTCCAGCGCGTTGATCAGGTGGACCACGCCGGAGGGCGTATAGTTCCATGCGGCGGCAGCGGCCGTAAAGCTGCCGCTGTCGGCGACGGAGAGGAAAATTTTATAGCGGTTGAGATCCATGACGCCTCCTGTTATGACGGACTGTCACATGAAAATGAAGAAACTGTCGTTTTACTTTAGACTGACAGCATTATAAACTGTAGATAAAGACCTGTCAAGGACGCCAGATTCTGCAGTGCACCAGAATGCGTCAGTTGACAAGAGCACACACGCTTGCAGGCCGGACTGGACCGCCGTCTGCTGCGTTATCGTCCTTGACTTGCGTCAGCAAGCCTGCGTCCTCTGCCTTGCAGACAACGCTCCAGACCGGCCGGCAAGTCCTTCGGAGTTTTTCACGGAGGATAAACGGCAGCTGGCAAGGCAGACGAGGAAGATGGGCTGACGCCCATCGACGAGGATAACGACGCCAGCCGTCGTTTTGCCCCGTGAAAAACCGTGTGTGCTCTTGTCAGCTGACGCAAAGACGTTGATGACGACAAAAACGAAAAAGAAAGCGAGAGACCTGAAGTATGAACGTATGGCATCTGGTTTTGTGCGTAGTCATTCTTGCGCTGGCCTATATCTTCTTCCAGTACGCCCGCATCCGGAAGCTGCCGGAGGGGACGGACGAGATGCAGGAGATGGCCGGCATCATCCGTGACGGCGCAAGCACCTTCCTCAAGACGGAATTCCGCGTCATTGCGATCGTCGTGATCGTGGTTGCGGCAGTATTCAGCCTGTTCGTGGAAAAGACGAGCGGCATCACCTTTATCATGGGCGCGTGCATGTCCAGCGTCGTGTGCATCCTCGGCATGCGCAGCGCGACGTATGCAAACGTCCGCACCTCCAACCGCGCGCGCGAAACGCTCTCCATCGGCGAGACCGTCAAGGTCGCGCTCGGCGGCGGCAGCGTCTCGGGTCTGGCGGTGCAGGCGTTCGGCATGCTGGGCATGGTCCTGGTCCTGATCATCTGGAACGGCGTGGATCCGACCGCGGTCGGCACGGGCTTCCTGGCCAACCTTGAGTGCAATCCCACCATCATGCGTATCACCACGTATTCCCTCGGCTGCTCCATCGTCGCCATGTTCAACCGCGTGGCCGGCGGCAACTATACCAAGGCGGCCGATATCTCCTCCGACATCCTGGCCAAGCTCCGCCACGACATGCCCGAGGATGACAGCCGCGTGCCGAACGTCATCGCCGACTTCATCGGCGACAACGTCAACGACATTGCTGGCAACTGCTCCGACCTGCTCGAGAGCTTCGTCGCCACCATGGCCGCGGCCCTGATGATCGCGGTCACGATCTACAAAAGCGCGCTCTCCGGCGGTACGGAGGCTGTGACCGAGGCGACCTTCACCGCGACCACCGTCTTCCCCATCGTGCTGGCGGGCTGCGGCCTGTTCGGCTGCCTGCTTGGTCTTGGCTATGCCACCATCAAGAAGATGGGCGACAATCCCTCGCACGAGCTGAACCTCTCCACCTGGATCTCTGCGGGTCTGACGGTCGTGGGCGGCTTCGTCGCGGCGAAGCTGATCTTCGCGGACGTGCCCCTGTATGCGAGCTTCCGCTGCGGCTGGCTGTCGCCGTGGATCTCGAGCGTGCTCGGCATCGCCAGCGGCGTCGCCATCGGCTCCATCACCGAATACTACACCTCCACCGACTATAAGCCCACCCGCCGTCTGGCGGAGATCGCCACCGAGGGCGACGCGTTCGTCATCACCAAGGGCGACGCCATCGGCTCGCGCTCGTGCCTGCTGCCGGTTTTGCTGATCGGCGTGTCCCTGTTCATCTCCGGCAAGGTCTGCGGCACCTACGGCATTGCCCTCTCCAGCCTCGGCATGCTGGCCTTCGTCGGCGCGACGGTCTCCATCGATGCCTTCGGCCCCATCGCCGACAATGCCGGCGGCCTGGCGGAATCCTGCCATCTGGATGAATCCGTCCGCGCCATCACTGACAAGCTCGACGCCGTCGGCAACACCACCGCCGCCATCGGCAAGGGCTTCGCCATCGGCTCCGCCGCGTTCGCCACGGTCTCGCTGATCGTCGCCTACGTCGGCAACTACACGGCCATCAACGCAGAGCCGGTCCTCAACATGGCCTCCTACATCGTTGTCGCCGGCGGCATCATCGGCGGCGCGCTCATCGAATACTTCTCCGCGCTCCTGACCGACAACACCATCGAATCCGCCCGCCTCATGGCCGACGAGGGCGACCGGCAGCTGTCCCGCCCCGGCGTGCTTGAGGGCACGGTCCGCCCGGATTACAACCGCTGCATCGAAATGGCCGCCCGGCAGGCGCTCAAGAAGATGCTGCTGCCGTCCGTGCTGGCGCTGCTGATCCCGATCGTGGGCGGCTTCGTGTTCGGCGTGGAATTCGTCGGCGGTCTGCTCATCGGCGCGACCATCGTGGCCATCCCGCGCGCGATCTTCATGGGCAACTCCGGCGGCGCGTTCGACAACGCCAAGAAGTACATCGAGTCCGGCTCCCTCGAGGGCCACGGCAAGGGCTCCGACGCGCATAAGGCCTCCGTCGTCGGCGATACCGTCGGCGATACGAGAAAGGACGTCGTCGGCGTCGCGCTGGATATCTTCATCAAGACCATGTCCACCGTCGCCAACACCCTCGCCACCGTGTTCCAGCACATCACGCTCATCCGCTGAGCAAATGCAGATACCGGACCGGGCCCCGCAGAGCTGCGGGGCCCGGTTTTCTGCGCAAAAAGAAAAAAATGGCGCGGGGCGCGAAACGTGTTGAATTTGCGGCGGAATCTGCTATAATTTTCGCAAGAGAGACTGCGCGCATCCGCGCAGAAGTAAGCGGAGGAGAAACATGAAGAAGCATCGCGCCCTTTGGGTGATCATCATTGTAATTGTGGTGCTCGCGGCGGCTGCCGCGGGCGTGTGGTTCTGGCTGCAGTCGCGGCTGGACGAGACGCAGCAGGCGCATCAGGCCGTCTATGCCAAGTATCAGACCATGACGGCGGCTGTGGATCAGGTGTCGCTGACCGTTACGGAGGATGGTTCGCCCATCGGAAGCTATGATATGCAGACGCTTGGCCTGCGTGACGGGCTGCTGGCCAGAGTTTCGGCACAGTTCTCTGCGCTTGACCGTATGACGGACGAGCAGTTTGCCGCTCTGCCGCTGCAGGACCGGCTGGACTGGGCCAAGCGGGACCTGGGCGCCACGGATCGTGTCACGCCGGATCTCGGGCAACTGGAGCTGTCCGCCGTGCTCGCCGATCTGCAGAGCGTGAAGCGCACAGCGCCGGAGGACGCCTATATCGACTTGGTGGACGGCGTCTATACCGTGCATGACGCGGTCGCTGGCGACGAGCTCAACGAGTCCGCGGTGCAGGCTGGCCTGCAGCAGGCGGCGTCGGGTCTGGCCGTGACCGCAGACGGTCCGGCGGATGCGTCGTTCGAGCTGACGTCGGTCGACTGCTACCAGAAGCCTTCCGTGACAACGGATACGCTCCGCGATACGCCCGACAGCCTCTTCCGCACCGCGCTGGCGGAGCTGGAGGTCAAGGTCGATTTCAACAAGGATTCCGAATTCCTGCCGCACGGCGAGGAGACGCTTACGAGCCACGATCTGGCCTCCATCCTCGATCTGGAGGCGGACGGCACGATCACCATCGACGAAAAGGTCCTCGCGGAGACGATCTCGAAGTGGGCGACGAAATATAATCAGTATGACGCGCCGTTCATCTTCGATTCCTGGGTCAAGGGCGTGATCCAGATCGACTTTGTCACCTGCAATTATCTCATCGACGCGCAGAGCGTCATGGAGCAGATCCGCGCGCAGCTGCTGACGATGGAATCCGGCGAGATTGACGCGGACGCCGTCTGCTACGACACGGACGGCAAGCCCTTCTCGCTGGGCGACAGCTACGTCGAGGTCGATTTTGACAACCAGCAGATGACGTACATCAAGGACGGCCGTCTGGTCGTCAACACCAACATTGTGACCGGCGCGCTCAACGGCCACCAGACGCCGACCGGCCTGTATGAGGCCCACGGCAAGGAGCACGACGTCTGGCTCAAGGGCGACGACTATCTGGTCTTCGTCAAGTACTGGGTCAGCGTGGTCGGTGATCTCATCGGCCTGCACGACGCATCGTGGCGGTCGAACTTCGGCGCGAGCTTCTATGTCTACGGCGGCTCCCACGGCTGCGTCAACACGCCGGAGGAGGCCATGGCCTGGATCTGGAACCTGATCGAGGACGGCACGCCCGTCATCATGCACGGCGTCAATAAATGGTATGAGCCCGCCAACGGCAACCCGCGCGAGACCAAGGATCCCGTCCGCGGCACGACGAGTGAGACGAAGGTCGAGCCCGGCACGCGCGTGCTGTCGGAGGACAACAGCCGCATCGAGCTGCAGCCGGACGATGTCGTCCCCTTCGAAATGCCGAAGGACGCCAATGCCGACGACGCGGAGAACACCGCTGCCAACCCCAAGCCGGTGTCCTGAACGAGAAACGAAAAAACCTCCGCAGAGCATGCCCCTGCGGAGGTTTTTGTTTAAAGCAAGATGTCCATGTCCTGCGGACAGGAAAAGAAAAACAGCCCGCCGCAGGAAGACGTCTCCTGCGGTGGGTACAGACCCAGTATAGCATAGCGCCCCGCGCGTTGCAAGGAAAAATTCAGGCCCCGGAAAAATTTCGGATGCTTCCACAAGGAACCGGGTTTTGCCTGTTTTTATCTTCGTAAAAGTTTCATTCTTGACGTTTCAGGGCCGCGGGGGTACAATACGATGCGTATTTTGTTTTTTGGATTTTTTATGAAAGTAGAGGGATGCCGTGATGCGTGAATCCAACAATATTCCGGAGGTTTTCGGCAGTATGGTCTTCAATGAGGCTGCGATGGAGCAGTATGTCGCAGCCGGGGCTGTCGCCGCGTGGAGGCAGTGCCTGGAAAACGACCGGCCGCTGACGCTGGAGGTCGCCAATGAGATCGCCGCCGGCATGAAGCAGTGGGCGCTCGAGCATGGTGCGACGCATTTCACGCACTGGTTCCAGCCACTCAACGGCGTGACGGCCGAGAAGCACGACAGCTTCATCAGCCCCGTTCCCGGCGGCAAGATCACGATGGAGTTTTCCGGCAAGGAGCTCGTCCGCGGCGAGCCGGATGCGTCCAGCTTCCCCTCCGGTGGCCTGCGCGCCACCTTTGAGGCCAGAGGCTACAGCGCCTGGGACCCGACGTCCTTCGCGTTCATCAAGGACGGCAGTCTCTGCATCCCGACGGTCTTCTGCTCCTACGGCGGCGACGCGCTGGACAAGAAAACGCCGCTGCTGCGCTCCATGGAGGCAGTCAGCCGCGAGGCTGTGCGCATCCTGCGCCTGTTCGGCGACGAGCAGACCCACCGCGTGACGCCGCAGGTCGGCGCGGAGCAGGAGTATTTCCTGATCGACAAGGCGCTCTATGAAAAGCGCGAGGATCTGAAGTTCTGCGGCCGCACGCTCTTCGGCGCGAAGCCGCCCAAGGGCCAGGAGCTCGACGACCATTATTTCGGTGCCATCCGCCCGCGCGTCGCGGCGTACATGCAGGACCTCGACCGGGAGCTATGGAAGCTCGGCGTGTTGAGCAAGACCAAGCACAACGAGGTCGCGCCTTCCCAGCACGAGATGGCCCCCATCTACTGCGACTGCAACGCCGCCAACGACCAGAACCAGCTGACCATGGAGGTCATGAAGAAGGTCGCCGACCGGCACGGGCTGGTCTGCCTGCTGCATGAAAAGCCCTTCGCGGGCGTCAACGGCTCCGGCAAGCACAACAACTGGTCGCTGGGCACCGACACGGGCAAAAACCTCTTCTCCCCCGGCAAGACGCCCAGCCAGAACGCGCAGTTTTTGCTGTTCCTGGCGGCCTTCGTCGCGGGTGTGGATGAATATCAGGAGCTGCTGCGCAGCACCGTCGCCTTCGCGGGCAACGACCACCGTCTCGGCGCGCAGGAGGCGCCCCCGGCCGTGATCTCCATCTTCCTCGGCACCGAGCTGGAGGATATCATCGACTCCATCGTCTCCGAGCAGGACTACACCGAAAAGACCGGCCGTCAGCTGCGCATCGGCGTCGACGTGCTGCCCACCATCCCGCAGGATACGACCGACCGCAACCGCACCTCGCCGCTGGCTTTCACCGGCAATAAATTCGAGTTCCGCATGCCCGGCTCGAGCCAGTCGATCGCGGGCCCCAATACGATCCTCAACACGATCATGGCCGAGGAGCTCGGCCGCTTCGCCGACCGCCTGACGGGCGCGGCGGATTTCCAGCAGGCGCTCAATATCCTTCTGCGCGAGGTCTTCCAGCGCCACCGCCGCATCATCTTCGGCGGCAACGGCTATGACAGCGCCTGGATGGCGGAAGCCGAGCGCCGCGGGCTGGTGAACCTGCCCAATACGGCCGCGGCCCTGCCCGCCTACATCCTGCCCAAGAATGTTGCGCTCATGACGAAGCACGGCGTCTACACCACCAGTGAGATGATGGCCCGGCATGAGATCCATATGGAAAAATACTGCAAGCTGATCTCCATCGAGGCGGCGACGCTCGTCGACATGGTCCAGCACAGCATCCTGCACGCGGCGTCGCGCTACGAGGGCGTTCTGTGCCAGACGATCCTGCAGAAAAAGCAGGCGCTGCCGCACGCGGACTGCCGCGTGGAGACCGCGCTGGCCGAGAGCATCCTGACGCTCAACGGCGAGCTGCTCGACGACACCGTCGCGCTCAAGACCGCGCTGGAGACCGCGCCGGAGACCGACGGCGAGCACATGCTCCGCTACTACCACGACACGATCTTTGCCCAGATGAACAAGGTCCGCGCCTCGATCGACAAGCTCGAAACGCTCGTCGCCGGCGACTACTGGCCGTATCCGCGCTATACCGATCTGCTGTTCTCGGTGTAATTTTCAGATGGAGGCACATCTATGAAATATATCTTCATTACCGGCGGCGTTGTCTCGGGCCTTGGCAAGGGCATCTGCGCCGCATCGCTCGGAAGACTCCTCAAGCAGCGCGGGCTGCGCGTGCAGAACCAGAAATTCGACCCGTACCTGAACGTCGACCCCGGCACCATGAGCCCGTATCAGCACGGCGAGGTCTTCGTCACCGACGACGGCGCGGAGACCGACCTTGACCTCGGCCACTATGAGCGCTTCACGGACGAGAGCCTGACCGCGGGCTGCTCCGTGTCGGCGGGCAAGGTCTACTGGAGCGTCCTGTGCCGTGAGCGCGAGGGCGGGTATCTCGGCCGCACCGTGCAGATCATCCCGCACATCACCGACGAGATCAAATCCCGCATCTACCAGATGGACAACGGGAAGTCCGATGTGCTCATCACCGAGATCGGCGGCACCGTCGGCGATATCGAGTCGCAGCCGTTCCTCGAGGCCATCCGGCAGGTAGCCGCTGAGCAGGGAAAGAAGAATGTGCTGTTCATCCATGTGCCCATGATCGTGGAGATTCCCGGCTCGGGCGAGCTCAAGAGCAAGCCCACGCAGCACTCGGTCAAGGAGCTGCTGTCCATCGGCATCCAGCCGGATATCCTCGTCTGCCGCACAAACCAGCCCATGACCGAGGAGATCTGCCGCAAGATCGCCCTGTTCTGCAATATGGAGCCCGACTGCGTCATCCCGAACACCACGGCCTCCACCCTCTATGAGGTGCCGCTGCTGCTGGAGAAGGAGGGGCTGGCCCGCGTCGTGTGCCGGAAGCTGGAGCTTTCGTGCGGCGAGCCGGAGCTGACCGCCTGGACGCAGATGGTCACCCGCATCAAGACCGCCAGCCGCCATGTGACCATCGCGCTGGTCGGCAAATACACCGAGCTGCATGACGCGTATCTGTCCGTGGAGGAATCACTGTTCCACGCGGGCACGGCCAACGACGTGATCGTGGATATCCGCTGGGTCGACTCGTCCAAGCTCGCGCCGGAGAACGCGGCGTCCGTGCTGGACGGCTGCACGGGCATTCTGGTGCCCGGCGGCTTCGGCGACCGCGGCATCGAGGGCATGATCACCGCCGCACAGTACGCGCGCACGCACAAGCTCCCCTACTTCGGCATCTGCCTCGGCATGCAGATCGCCGTGATCGAGTTTGCCCGCCACGTGCTGGGCTGGGAAGACGCGCATTCGGCGGAATTCGACGAGTTTACCAAGCACCCTGTCATCGACATCATGCCCGAGCAGAAGACCATCACCCAGAAGGGCGGCACGATGCGCCTCGGCGCGTATCCGTGCGTTTTGTCCGAGGGCAGCCGCGCAGCGGCGCTCTATGCAAAGACCGAGATCTCCGAGCGCCACCGCCACCGCTATGAATTCTGCAACGACTTCCGCGACGCGTTCGTCGCGGCCGGGCTCGTGCCGACGGGTTTGTCTCCGGATGGGCGGCTTGTGGAGATCGTCGAGCTGCCGGAGCATCCGTGGTTCGTGGCCTGCCAGTTCCACCCCGAATTCAAAAGCCGCCCGGACCGTCCGCACCCACTGTTCTACGGGTTCGTGAAGGCCAGCGCCGAACAATGACCCCTCCCCGCCGCTGCTCCGCAGCGGCGGGTTTTTGCACCCCCCTTCGGCTCCCCTCCCAGGGGAGCTGGCAGCGAAGCTGACTGAGAGGTTGTTGCAGATTTGCATAGAAAAACCCAAACCGCAAATTTAGTTTGCGGTTTGGAAAGGAAGAAACGAGCACAGAGGATAAGAAGCCTTGCTTGCAAGGATTCGTTCCGTCGTGGTCGTTTCTGACGTGCCTCCGGCGGCCCTATCTTTTCCGTCTTGCCGGAAAAGATAGGGAAGAAAAGGGGCGCTTGGTTACGTATGGACGCTTCCTGCCTCTGAATTCAGGCAAGTCCCGATGTTTCAGGCGTCGTTCCATTCGGTGGTCACCCTACGAGTTTTTACTACGCGCCGCCTGATACGGGGGTATCGGATTTGCAGCTAGTTGCCTTAGAACGGTTGCCGTCAATAGAAGGTGCAGGCCAAATTTGTTGGTCTGCACCTTTTCGCGGGGAGTTTTTTATTTGCACACCCCCGATGGCTTCCCCTCATAGGGAAAGCCATCGGGGGTGCGTTTGTTCTTTTCGCTGCGGCCGTTTCTTATGTTTTTCTGAAAATATACACTTTGTTGATAAATTCTGCCGAAGATGTGTTATGATATCAGCAATCATTCAAAGGAGGACGGCATTTGTGGCAGCGTCATTCCTGAAGCGAAAACCGAAAGAGCCGGAGCGGCCGCAGCGGGTGGAGATCCCGGCTGTGGAAGCGGATCCGGAGCTGGGGCTTACCGGCGAGCAGGTGCACGAGCGTCTGGCGGGCGGCTGGGACAACCGCCCTGTGGAGCCTCCTGGCGCGACCGTGCAGCAGATCATCGTCAAAAACGTCTGCACATATTTTAACTTCCTCTTCTTCCTGCTGGCCGGCTGCGTCATCGCGGTGCGGCAGTGGCTGAACCTGACGTTCCTGGGGCCGGTCTTCTGCAACATGTTCATCGGCATCGTGCAGGATCTGCGGGTCAAGAAAAAGGTCGATAACCTGCGGATCATGTCCGCGCCGAAATGCCGCGCCGTGCGGGATGGGCAGATCGTCCAGACCGAGGCGGCCGCGCTGGTGCGCGACGACATCGCCGTTTTCGGCCCCGGCGACCAGATCCCGGCGGACGCCGTCGTGGCCGCGGGCGAGTGCCGCGTCAACGAGGCGCTCGTCACCGGTGAGGCCGACGAGATTGTCAAGCACCCGGGCGATGCGCTGCTCTCCGGCAGCTTTGTCGTGAGCGGCAGCTGCCGCGCGCGGCTGACGAAGGTCGGCGCGGACAGCTTCGTCTCCCGCCTGACGACCGAGGCCCGGCAGACCGGCTCGCAGCCGCAGTCGGAGATGATGCGCTCGCTCACGAGCCTCATCAAGTGGATCGGCGTCCTGGTCATCCCGTTGGGGGCGGTCATGTTCATCAAGGAATACCTGTGGCTCAAAAGCCCGGTCGCCGACGCTGTCACCTCGACGGTCGGCTCGATCGTCGGCATGATCCCGGAGGGCCTGTATCTGCTGACGAGCCTTGCGCTCGTGGCGAGCGTTATCCGGCTGGCCAACCGCCGCACGCTGGTCCACGATATGGGCTGCATCGAAACGCTGGCCCGCGTCGACACGCTCTGCGTCGACAAGACCGGCACGATCACCGAGTCCAAGATGACCGTCGACGACATCGTCCCCCTGCAGCCCGACCGCTATATCGCGGACGACATCCGCATGATCATGGCCGATTACGTCTGCGCCATGCAGGACGACAACGACACCATGGCCGCCCTGCGCCGCTATTTTACCGGCCAGTCCATGCAGACGGCCATCGCGGCCATGCCGTTCCGGTCGGCAAAGAAATACGGCGGCGTGTCGTTCCATGAGGACGAGACGTATCTGCTCGGCGCGCCGGAGATCCTGCTGGCCGCCTGCCCGGAGAAGGACCGGTTTTTGCCGCAGGCCGAGGAATGGTCGGCCAAGGGCTGCCGCGTGCTGCTGCTGGCCTTGTACGACGGGAAGCTGGACGACGAGGCGCTCACGGCGGAGATGATGCCGCTCGCGCTCATCCTGCTGTCCAACAAGATCCGGCCCGAAGCGCCGCAGACCTTCGCGTATTTCGCCCAGCAGGGCGTGCGCACCAAGGTCATCTCCGGCGACAATCCCCTGACCGTCTCCGAGGTCGCCCGCCGCGCGGGCATCCCCGACGCGGAAAAGTTCGTCGACGCGCGCACGCTCAAAACGGATGCGGAGCTTGCAAAGGCGGCGGAGGAAATGACCGTCTTCGGCCGCGTCACGCCGGATCAGAAGAAAAAGCTTGTCGCGGCCATGAAGCGGGCGGGGCATACCGTCGCCATGACGGGCGACGGCGTCAACGACGTGCTGGCCCTGCGCGAGGCGGACTGCTCCATCGCCATGGCCTCCGGCTCAGGCGTGGCGTGTCAGGCGTCGCATATCGTGCTGCTCGATTCGCAGTTCTCCGCCCTGCCCTCCGTCGTGGCGGAGGGGCGGCGGGTCATCAACAACATCGAGCGCAGCGCCTCTTTGTATCTGGTCAAGAACATCTTCACCTTCGTGCTCTCGCTCATTACCCTGTTCTTTACGCTCCCCTATCCCTATACCCCGGCGCAGCTGAGTCTGGTCAACGCGCTGACGATCGGCATCCCGTCGTTCGTTCTGGCCATGGAGCCGAACGAGAACCGCATCAGCGGAAAATTCATGCGCAACGTGATCTTCCGCGCGCTACCCGCGGCGCTGACGGACCTTGTGCTGGTGGTGGGCGTCATGCTGTTCTATCTGGTCTTCCACATCCGGGAGGAAATGCTCTCGACGATCTGCACGGGCATCATGGGCGTCGTGGGCCTGCTGATGGTCTACCAGACCTCGCAGCCGTTCAACAAGCTGCGCAAGGCGATGATGATCGGCCTGACGGCGGTGTTTGCCCTGTGCTATTTCTTCCTGCCGAACCTGTTTACGCTCAGTGCACTGGATAACCCGTCGCTGCTCATTCTGGTGGTTCTGGGTCTGCTGGCGTTCTCAGTCATGTTCGTGTGCCGGAAGGGGCTGAACGCGGCCAAGGCGCAGCTTTCGCAGGGGCGGCGCCCGCTGCGCAGAAGAAAAAGGGAAGACGGAGGGCAATAAGCATGGACGAACGATATGTGGCCTTCGACGTGGAGACGCCGAACGCGCAGAACCGCCGCATGAGCGCCATCGGCGTGTGCGTCATCGAGCACGGCCAGATCGTGCAGGAGCTCGACACGCTGGTCGACCCGGAGACGCATTTTGACCCCTTCAACGTTGCCCTCACCGGCATCACGCCGGAGATGGAGCGCGGCCAGCCGACGTTCGCCGCACTGTGGCAGCTGCTGGAGCCGATGCTGCGCGGCAGCGTTCTGGTCGCGCACAACGCGCCGTTTGACCTGCGCGTGCTGGCCAGCTGCCTGCACGACTACCACATCGACTGGCAGCCGGAGGCGGCGTATCTGTGCACCTGCCAGATGGGAAAGCGCGCCTACCCCTACCTGCCGAACCACAAGCTGAACACCCTCTGCGACCACCTGCAGCTCTCGCTCGACCATCATAAGGCCGGCAGCGACAGCCGCGCCTGCGCCCTTCTGCTCCTCAACTATCTGGAAAAGGGCCTGCAGCCCGAAGCCTTTTTGCGCACCTACCGCTTCGCGGACCGGAAAACGATCCCGTACTGCGGCTGCAGATAAAAAGATCCCGCCCCACCGGGCGGGATCTTTTTATGTCTGCGGCTTCTGGCCCGGCATCCAGCGGAAGAAGCGGTAGTAGATGAGAAACAGCAGCGACGTTGCGCCCCATGTGGCGGGGTAGCAGATCGCGATGGTCCAGTTGCTCAGGTGTGGGAAGGTCACCGTGTACAAAAGCGCCAGGCGCAGCAGACACGTGCCGAAGAGGGTCAGGACCGTCGGCATGACGCTGTTGCCGCAGCCGCGCATGGCGGAGGAGAAGACCTCCACGCAGCAGAAGACCGGGTAGAAAAACGCCAGCATGCAGATGATCGTCACGCCCTCGGCGATGACGGCCGGATCGTCGGTGAAGCACCGCACGGTCAGATACCGCGTGAGAAACAGCGTCAGGCTGAACAGCGCGGAAAAGCCAAGATGCATGCCAAGACCCGTGCGGATGATCTTCCGGATGCGCTCCGGCTGGCGCGCGCCGTAGTTCTGCCCGGTGAAGGTCATGACGGTGATGCCGATGGCGTTTGAGACCGGCCAGTAGATCCCGTCCAGCTTCCAGAAGATCGACCAGGCGGCCGCCGCGTCGGTGCCGAGGAGGTTGATGGCCTTCTGGATGATGACGTTTGCCGCGCTGTACATGACGCTGGCCAGCCCCGCGGGCAGGCCGATGGCCGTCATGCGCCCGAGCAGCGCCCGGTCAAAGCGCAGCTCGGAAAGCTGCAGGCGGCAGGCGCCGGGGATGCGCGCCAGCGTCCACACCACGAGCCCCGCGCAGATCAGCTGCGACAGGCTGGTGGCGATGGCCGCGCCGGCCGTGCCGAGACGGAAGCCGGCGACAAAGAGCAGGTCGAGCGCCGTGTTGGCCAGCGCGCAGACGATCAGGAAGTATAACGGCCGCTTCGAATCGCCCACCGCGCGCAGAATGCCCGCGCCCATGTTGTAGACCATCGAGGGGATCATCCCGGCGAAGTACCACTGCAGGTACACGATGGAATCCTCCAGCGTGTCGGCCGGCGGGTCCAGCAGCACGAGGATGGGCCGGGCCAGGCCGATGCCCAGCGCGGTCATGACCGCGCCGATCACGACGGAGAAAAGAATGGCCGTGTGGACCGCGCGGCGCACCGCGCCGTCTTCCCCTGCGCCGTAATGCTGCGAGACCACGACGCACGCGCCGGAGGCCAGGCCGACAAAAAAGCCGACCACCAGATTGATGATCGCCAGATCCGAGCCGCCGACGGCGGCCAGCGCCGTCTTGCCGACCAGCCGCCCGAGGACGACGGCGTCGACCATGGAATACAGCTGCTGCAGAAGCGAGCCCAGCATGATCGGCAGGAAGAAGCGGGTCATATTCGAAAAAACCGGGCCGTGCAGCAGGTCGGGCGCCCGGGAGGATGTGTGTTTCATACGGGTGATACCTCTTTTACCGGAAGGAATGTCAGCCCTACTATCTTAGCGGTTTTTACCGAATTTGCAAGAGGGATCGCGCTTATTTTTTTCTTGACGCACCGGCGGTCAGACGGTATAATGTGGGCAGACCACAGACAATCGAACACAGGGGCGCTGGGCGACCGGCTGAGATTGCGTTTTCGCATGTCCCTCAAACCTGATCCGGGTAATGCCGGCGTAGGAAGCTGCTTCGTATATGGACTCGTATCGATACGCTGCGTACTGCACGACAACAGATCCGGTTGTGTGCGGTACTTTTTTATTTCTGGAGGGATTTTTTATGAAAAAATCCAAGCTGACGCTTCGCTGCCTGTGCGAAGCGGCCATCATGATCGCGCTTGCGCAGATCCTCGGGTATCTCAAGCTCTATGAGCTGCCGCAGGGCGGCTCGATCACGCTGTCGATGCTGCCGATCTTCCTGTTCTGCTCCCGCTGGGGCTTCGGGCCGGGCATGCTCGCGTCCTTCGCATTCAGCCTGCTGCAGCTGTTTCTGGACGGCGCATACGCCTGGAGCTGGCAGTCGATGCTGGGCGACTATATCTTTGCCTTTACGGTCCTCGGCTTCGCGGGCCTGTTCAGCAAGAAGCGCTTCGGCTTCTTCTACGGCACGCTCCTCGGCAGCGCGCTGCGCTTCCTGGTCCACTATGTCGTCGGCGCGACGGTCTGGGGCGAGTACATGCCGGAGACCTTCTTTGGCATGACGATGACCTCTCCGTGGTTCTACTCCGCGCTCTACAACGGCTCCTACATGGTGCTCGACTGCGCGCTGGTGCTGCTGGTCGGCTGGATCCTGTGGAAGCCGATGGGCAAGTACATCCGCGGCGACGACATCAAGGCGCTGCGCGGCGACGGCAAATAAGAATTATATTTGCAAAACCCGGCCGCAAGGCCGGGTTTTGGTTTACTTTCCGGGCAGGAATCGCTATACTAGCATCAGTTGACAAAGAGAGAGAAAGCAGGAACGACCACCTATGACGACTTGTATCAAATGCGGGCAGCCGATCCCGGACGGGGAGCTGTTCTGCGAAAGCTGCGGGCTGAACGGCGAGGTGCCGCAGCCGCGGCCCGCGCTGCGGCCCGTCGGGAGAATGCAGACGCCCGTCAAACGCGAGCCGCGGCCCGGAAAGCCGCAGCCCGCACCGGCACCGGAGAAAAAGTCCCGCGGCGGCCGGGCCACTGCCGCGGTGCTGGCGCTGCTCTGTGCGCTGCTGCTGGCGGGCGGGGCCTTCGGCTATGTGACGCTCGACGGAAAGCTGCAGGAAAAGCAGGCCGAGATCGACCGGCTGCAGGAGAAGACTGCGTTTTTTGACCGCAACGCCGTCTGTGTGAATGACGACGGCTCGATGCTCTATCACCGCTACGGCTGTGCGCGGCTCGAGCCGGAGCAATGCAGGATCTACAGCCGGAAAACGGCCGAGGCCGGCGGCTACGAGCCGTGCCCGGACTGCTTCGGTTCCTGAGGAGGCTGCGATGGATATTCTTGCGTTGTGCCGGAAGATGGTCATCCTGTTTTTCTGTATGGCCACCGGCTTTGCCGCCGCCAAGGGCGGCGCGATGGACCTGCAGAGCAACAAAAAGCTCTCCGCGCTGGTCGTGAACATCGCCAACCCCATGCAGATCCTCGCCTCCGCGCTGACGGGCGAGCATCTGCTCTCCAACGGTGAGACGCTCCGGCTGGCGGGGCTGATCGTGCTGATCTACCTCGGGCTGATCGCGCTGAGCTTCCCCGCGGCAAAGGTGCTGCGCGTCAAGGGCAGCGAGGCGGGGCTCTACCGGTTCATGTTCATCTTTTCGAATACCGGCTTCCTCGGCTACCCGATCGTCGAGTCGCTGCTGGGGTATCAGGCGACGTTCTATGTGACGCTGTTCGTGCTGTTTTTCCAGCTGTTCTGCTGGAGCTACGGCGCAAGCCTCATCCGCGGCGAGGCGCGGTTCCGGTTCCAGTGGCAGGTGCTGCGGCAGCCGTGCGTGGCGGCGTCGCTGGCCGCGCTGGCGATCTATCTGTCTGGCTGGCAGCCTCCGGCGCTGCTGCACCAGGCCGTCAAGTATGTCGGCGACATCACGAGCCCGATCGTCATGCTGATCGTCGGCTGCTCGCTCGCGCAGATGCGCTTCGGGCAGATCTTCGGCAGCTGGCGGATCTACGCGCTGACGATTCTCAAGATGGTCCTCGTGCCGCTCGCGGCGTTTTTCGTGCTGCGGCACGTGCTGACGAACGACTTCACGTTCCACGTGCTGATGGTCATTTTGTGCATGCCCGTCGCCACCAATACCACCATCCTCAGCTACCAGTACGGGGCGGACGAATCCGTCGCCTCCGCGGGGGTCTTTGTCAGCACACTCGCGTGTATGCTGACGATCCCGCTGATGATGCAGCTTCTGTTCGGATAACGGTTTTTCACACGCCGCAGCGGCCGCTGCGGCGTGTTTTTCCGCCTTCATACATAAGATATGAATTGTTCACAAATAATTTAAGTCTGCAGGTCTTGACATTGCGGGCAGGCGGTGGTACACTTCGGTTAGCACTCAGGGAAATGGAGTGCTAAGATGAAAAGGAGGAACAGACATGGAGCTTTCCGATCGGAAAAAGAAGATCCTGCGGGCGATCGTAGATCTTTATATCCGCACGGCGGAGCCGGTCGCGTCCAAGACGATCGCGCAGATGCCGGACATGGACTTTTCCTCCGCAACGATCCGCAACGAAATGGCGGACCTCACCACGCTCGGCTATCTCGAGCAGCCGCACACCTCGGCCGGACGGATCCCGTCCCCTGCCGGATACCGGCTGTACGTCGACGAGCTGATGCAGGACTACCGCCTGTCCACCGACGAGGCCAAGTCCATCAACCAGGCGATGGAGCTCAAGATGCAGGAGGTCGACAAGGTCGTCTCCCAGGTCGGCAAGCTCGTCTCGCAGATGACGAATCTGCCCGCCTACGCCATGGCGGCGCGGCCCGCGGGGCTGACGGCGCGGCGGTTCGACCTGATCCTGGCGGACAGCGGCAGCTTCATCCTCGTGGTGATGCTGAGCGACAGCTCCGTAAAGAACAAGCTCATCCGGCTCCCGGTCGAGCTGACGGAGCAGGATCTGAAGCTGCTCGGCGCGGTATTGAACGCGAGTGTCACGGAGCTGACGGCCGACCAGCTGACGCCGGAGCTTCTGTCCCGCGTGACGAGAAGCGCCGGGAACGCGGCAAGCCTCGTCCCCGTCATCATGGACTTTGTGACGACGCTGCTGCATCAGGAGCGCAGCGAGGTCTACATGACAGGCCAGGCCAGGCTCCTCGGTCAGCCGGAATACCACGACATCGACAAGGCGCAGAAAATGCTGACCACCCTCGATGAAGATGTGGTCTCCAACCTCCCCGCGGCGCTCTCCTCCGACAGCCGGACGCAGATCCTGGTCGGTCCGGAAAACGTCTCGAAGGAGCTCAAGGACACCAGCGTCGTCATGACGAAGTTCGACATCGGCGACGGGATGCAGGGCCTGATCGGCGTGGTCGGCCCGACAAGAATGGATTACGCACAGATCACCGCCCGGCTCAGCTATTTCGCTGAGAACCTCAGCCGGATGTTCCAGAAAAACCAGACCCCGGCTCTGGAGGAGCCGGACAACAAGCACCATGATCCGGAGGCATAGAAGATATGAGTAAGAAAACAAACAGCAGCCCGGCTTCGGAAGAACAGGCAAAGGAAGCTTCCGCAGCCGAACAGAACGAGCAGACCGCCGCGCAGGCCAAGCCCGAAGCGGAAGCCGCGAAGCAGCCCGAGGAAAAAAAGCCCGAGGACGCCAAGCAGCAGGAAGCGTCCGAGTTTGAAAAGGCGCAGCAGGCGCTGGCCCAGGAGCATGACAGCTACCTGCGGCTGGCCGCAGAATACGACAACTACCGCAAGCGCAGCCAGAAGGAAAAAGACAACCTCTATACCGAGATCCGATCCGAGACCGTGGAGAAATTCCTCCCGGTGTACGACAATCTCGAGCGGGCGCTGGCCCAGGAAACGCAGGACGCCGCCTTTAAAAAGGGCGTGGAGATGACGATGAACCAGCTCGTCTCCGTGATGGAAAAGCTGGGCGTCGAAAGCTTCGGCGCGGCGGGCGATCATTTCGATCCGCAGCTGCACAATGCGGTCATGCACATCGAGGACGAGAGCCTCGGTGAAAACGTCATTGCAGAGGTCTTCCAGAAGGGCTTCAAGGTCGGCGAAAAGGTCGTCCGATTCGCAATGGTAAAGGTCGCAAATTAACACGCATCCCCGCCGGAGATCCGGCATGATATAAATTTGTAAATACAGGCATTCATATAGGAGGAAATTTATTATGAGCAAGATTATTGGCATTGACCTTGGTACGACCAACAGCTGCGTGGCTGTTATGGAAGGCGGCGAGCCCGTCGTGATCGCAAACGCGGAAGGCAACCGCACCACCCCGTCCGTTGTGGCATTCTCGAAGACCGGCGAGCGTATGGTCGGTCAGGTCGCAAAGCGTCAGGCTGTCACGAACCATGACCGCACCGTCGCTTCCATCAAGCGTCATATGGGTTCCGATTATAAAGTCGACATCGACGGCAAGAAATACACCCCGCAGGAGATCTCCGCGATGATCCTGCAGAAGCTGAAGGCTGACGCAGAGGCTTACCTCGGCGGCACCGTCACCGAAGCCGTCATCACCGTCCCGGCCTACTTCAACGACGCCCAGCGTCAGGCCACCAAGGACGCCGGCAAGATCGCCGGTCTCGACGTCAAGCGTATCATCAACGAGCCGACCGCGGCTGCGCTGGCCTACGGTGTCGACAAGGAAGCCGAGCAGAAGGTCATGGTCTATGACCTCGGCGGCGGCACGTTCGATGTCTCCATCCTGGACATCGGCGACGGCGTCATCGAAGTTCTGGCCACCAACGGCAACACCCACCTCGGCGGCGACGATTTTGACGAGTGCGTCATGAACTACCTCGTCTCCGAGTTCAAGAAGGCAGAGGGCATCGACCTGTCCAACGACAAGGTCGCCATGCAGAGACTGAAGGAAGCCGCTGAGAAGGCCAAGATCGAGCTGTCCGGTGTTACCTCCACCAACATCAACCTCCCGTATATCACCGCTGACGCCACCGGCCCGAAGCACCTCGACGTCACGCTGACGCGGGCAAAGTTCAACGAGCTGACCGCCCATCTGGTCGAAGCGACCGCGGGCCCGGTCAAGCAGGCCATGGCCGACGCAGGCCTGACTGCCAATGATATCTCCAAGGTCCTCCTGGTCGGCGGCTCGACCCGTATCCCGGCCGTGCAGGACGAGGTCAAGAAGCTGACCGGCAAGGAAGGCTTCAAGGGCATCAACCCCGACGAGTGCGTGGCTGTCGGCGCAGCCATCCAGGGCGGCGTGCTTGGCGGCGACGTCAAGGGCCTGCTGCTGCTCGACGTCACTCCGCTGTCGCTCGGCATTGAGACGATGGGCGGCGTGTTCACCAAGCTGATCGACCGCAATACCACCATCCCGACCAAAAAGAGCCAGGTCTTCTCCACCGCCGCTGACAACCAGACCTCCGTTGAGGTCCACGTCCTGCAGGGCGAGCGTGAGATGGCTGCCGACAACAAGACCCTCGGCAAGGTCCAGCTGACCGGGATCGCTCCGGCGCCCCGCGGTGTCCCGCAGATCGAGGGTACCTTCGATATCGATGCCAACGGCATCGTGAACGTCTCCGCGAAGGACCTCGGCACCGGCGCTGAGCAGAAGATCACCATCACCGCGTCTTCCAACCTCTCCAAGGAAGACATCGACAAGGCCGTCAAGGAAGCCGAGCAGTATGCGGCGGAAGACAAGGCCCGCAAGGACGAGGTCGATACCCGCAACAACGCCGACCAGATCATCTACCAGTCCGAAAAGACCCTGAACGAGATGGGCGACAAGGTCACCGAGGCAGAGAAGGCCCCCGTCAAGGAAGCCATCGAGAAGCTGAAGACCGCCCAGAAGGGCACCGACCTTGCAGCCATCAAGGCAGCCACCGAAGAGGTCCAGAAGGCGTTCTACGCCGTGTCTGAGAAGCTCTACAAGAACGCGGCTCCGCAGGGCGAGGCCAACGCTGCCCCGAACGCGGGCGCAGGCCAGCAGGCCGGCGGCAATGACGACGGCGTCGTCGACGCGGACTACGAAGAGGTCAAGGACAACTAATTCGCGGAATATAGCTTGGTAGGGGCGGCCCGTCCGCCCCTATCGGCTGTTGCCCACCGAATCTGAGGTGAGAAACTATGGCAGATCAGAACAAACGAGATTATTACGAGGTGTTGGGCGTGGAGAAAAACGCGTCCGATGCCGAGATCAAAAAGGCCTACCGCAAGCTGGCCATGAAATATCACCCCGACCAGAACCCCGGCGACAAATCTGCCGAGGAAAAGTTCAAGGAGATCAACGAGGCCTATGAGGTCCTCTCCGACGCCGACAAAAAGGCACGGTACGACCAGTACGGCTTCGCGGGCGTCGACCCGAACTTCAACCCGAACGCGGGCGCCGGCTTCGGCGGCGGGTTTGGCGGCGGCTTCGGCGGCTTCGGAGATCTGGGTGATATCTTCGGCGACTTTTTCGGCGGCGGCGCTTCGTCATCCTCCGGCCGCAGAAGAGGGCCGAGCAAGGGCCAGAACGTTGTCAGCGAGATCGAGATCAGCTTTGAAGACGCGGCCTTCGGCTGCGAGCGCGAGATCACCTTCTCCCGCATCGAGACCTGCAGCACCTGCCACGGCACCGGCGCGAAGGAAGGCACGACCCCGCAGACCTGTACGTATTGCCACGGCACCGGCACCGTGCGCACGCAGCAGAACTTCATGGGCATGACCATGCAGTCCTCGCAGCCGTGCCCGCAGTGCGGCGGCACCGGCACCATCATCACCGACCCCTGCACCGCCTGCCGCGGCAAGGGCAAGGTCCGCCACACCAAGACCATCAAGGTCAAGGTCCCGGCCGGTATCGACGACGGCCAGTCCTTCCGCGTGCGCGACGAGGGCAACGCCGGATCGAACGGCGGCCCGAACGGCGATCTGCTCGTGACGGTCTCGGTGCGCAAGCACCCGATCTTCACGCGTGACGGCGCGAATGTCATGTGCCAGATGCCCATCTCCTTCACGCAGGCCGCGCTCGGCGCGTCCATCGAGGTCCCGACGCTCGACGGCAAGGTCCGCTACCAGATCCCCGAGGGCACGCAGACCGGCACCACCTTCCGCCTGCGCGGCAAGGGTATCCCCTACGTCGGCTACAAGACGCGCGGCGACCAGTTCGTCACCGTCGTCGTCGAGACGCCGACCAGGCTCACGCGCGAGCAGAAGGAGCTGCTCCGCCAGCTCGAATCCTCCGTCGGCGAAGACGGCCAGCCCAAACGCAAAAGCTTCTTCGATAAGCTGAAGGGATAAAAAACAACGACCCCCGCCGCATCCGCGGCGGGGGTGTTTGTTTATTCTGCGGGCCGGACCTCACCGGGGAGGCGGAACCAGTCGATGAAGATCGACGGCGTGCCGCCGGGCTGGCTGAGAGACCAGAGCATGTTGTCCTCGGTCGCCGTGCCCTGCGGCTCGTCGACGGAGATGACGAGCTGATCGTCGAAGAAGCTCAGCGTCTGGCACAGGCCCGTCAGGATGCTGGCCACCTGCGTGAGCGAGCCGTCCATGCCGAGCCGCCAGACAGCCTTACTGGTGCGGCCGACCAGATAGAACGTGTTGTGGTAGCAGCGCAGCGCAATGGACTGCATCGCGGCCTGCGGGATATCGAACAGCAGCTCCGGCTCGCCGCCGGTCAGGCTGAGGCGGTAGAAGGCGTGGCCGTAGTGATGGTTGTCCCAGGGAATGAAGTAGAGCTTGTTATCGTAGAAGACGGCTTCCTCAAAGTTTCCGTCATAGATCAGCTCCTGCTTGTCTGTCTCCAGATCGATCGCGTACAGCCCGCAGGAGCTGTTCTCGTCCCGGATGAAGTAAAGCTTTCCGCCGAAGCCGTAGAGCACGTCTGTATAGAGCGCCTGGTCGAAATTCAGGCCCCGGCCGATCTGCTTTGCCTGCCCGTTTTCCACGCGGCAGATGCGGTAGCCCCAGTTTTTGTAGTTCTCCGGCTTGGAGGACATCTCCAGAATGTACAGCTGGCCGTCATAGAGCGTATAGGTCTCGATGCCGAGCGTGTTTTTGTAGAGGAGCTCCGGCTCGCCGCCGGTCTTCTGGATGCGCATGATGGTCCCGCCATACGGTTCCTTTGTCCGACCGCCGCGCATGTAGAGATAGCCGTCATAGAGGCTGATATCCTCCAGCCGGTAGTCCAGCGTCGACCAGAGCACGGTCTGCGCGCCCGTTTTGTCCCGGCGAAGCACGTAGGAGGTCTGACCGATGCCCTTTTTGGACCAGCCTTCGACCAGACAGTAGGTATAGCCGTCGCTGGCCTCATCGGCGATGCCGCCGGTGGTGAAGTTCCCGAGCGTATCATCGGAGATGTTCTGGCGGCTGCGGTCCTGCGCGGTGCGCAGCGCCGGGTCCAGCAGGCGCGCGACGGTCACGGCGAGCTCTGCCCGCGTGGCGCGGCCCTCCGGGTCAAACAGTCCGCCGGATTTGCCGGCCATGACGCCGCCGGCCGCAATGGTGCGGATAGCCGCCTGTTCGTCGGCAGAAAGCGCGCCGATATCCGTCAGCTGCCCGTCGTTGATGGTCTGCAAGGGCTGCGGCGTGCCCTTTGCCAGCAGATAGGCAAGCGATCTGCGGCTGAGCGGGCCGGTGAGGGCCGCTTCATCCTCCGGGCAGTCGGGCGGCAGAAGGGCGTTCGTCTTTGCGTAGGCGAGCGCGGGCGCGTACCAGGCTTCTTCTTCGTCCGCCGCCGGGACGCTCTTGCCGGTGTTCTGCGCGTGCAGACGCGCGGCGATCGTGATGGCCTGCGCCCAGCTGACCGGCCTGCGCGGCGAGAAGGTCGTCTCGCCGGTCCCGGTCATGATCCCCTTCTCCGCGGCGAGGCTGACGCCGGCGGCGTACCAGCTGCCGCCCGGCACATCGGCAAAGGCAGCCGCCCCGGCCGCGGCCGCAAATGAGACGATCATTCCCACCGCCAGCAGCAGCGCACAAAGTTTCCGTTTCATCGTACAGATTCCTCCTTTTTTCTTTTCTTCCAATATTACTATAGTAAATATTTCCCGCACACGCAAGCGCAAAAAGCTCCGCACGCAGAAAAAAGACGCTCCCTCCGGGAGCGTCTTTTTGGGATCGGTCATTCTGCCGAGATCAGGTAGTAGTAGATCGGCTGGCCGCCGGAGACGAGGTTGACTTCGGCGTCGGGGGCGTGCTGCTGGAACAGAGCCAGGGCCTGTTCGGCGTCGGATTCGGAGATATCGGCGCCGTAGAAGATGTTGATGAATTCCTTTCCGGCCGCCGCGGCCTTGTCCGCGAGGGTCGCGAGCAGGGCGGTGATGTCCTGTGTGGTCCCGGCCAGCGCGCCGTCGCACAGGCCCAGGTAGTCGCCTGCGTGGATGTCGAAGCCGTCAAAGTCGGAATCGCGCGCGGCGTAGGTGATCTGCATGGTCATGACGCCGGAGAGGCAGTCGGTCATGGCGGCCTCGTTCTCGCTCGGCTCCATGCCGGGGTCGAAGGAGAGCATCGCGCTGATGCCCTGCGGGACGGTTTTCGTCGGGATGACGACGACCTCGCGCGCGGCGAGCTCCGCCGCGGCCTGCGCGGCCATGATGATGTTCTTGTTGTTGGGCAGGACGAAGACGATCTCTGCCGGGGTCTTTTCAATCGCGTGGAGGATGTCCTCGGTCGAGGGGTTCATGGTCTGCCCGCCCTCGATGATCTCGTCGACGCCAAGATCGCGGAACACGCCCGCGAGCCCTTCGCCCGCGCACACGGCGACGCTGCCGTAGCGCTTTTCGGGCGCGGCCGGGCCATCCGGCTGCGGCGCGGGCTGGCTTTCCAGCTCCTTTTCCACGGCCTCGAGATCGTCGGTCGACCGGGCCTTGCGCCCGGCGGTCAGATCGTCGTGCTGCAGGCGCATGTTCTCAATCTTCGCCAGCTCCAGCGTCCCATACTTCTGGGCCTCGCTCAGCGCGTCGCCCGGAATGTTCGTATGTACGTGGACCTTGAAGGCCTCGTCGTCCTCGCCGATGACGAGACTGTCGCCGATGCTGCCGAGATACTCGCGCAGCGGGTCGAGCGAGGTGATATCCTCGCGCTTGCGGACGATAAAGACCGTGTCGAAGGCAAAGGTGATGTCCTCAGAGTCAAAAATGCCGAAATCAGCCTCTTCGTTCGCCGCGCCCGTGTCCTCGCAGACAACGTCGTTGCCGCGCAGGCTCTCGAGCATGCCGCGCAGGATCAGGCAGAAGCCCATGCCGCCCGCGTCGACGACGCCGGCCTTTTTGAGGACGGGGTTCTGGTTGACGGTATTGTCGAGCGCGGCGTGCGCGGTGTCCAGGCAGTGCTGGAGCACGTATTCGATCTCGCAGTTTTCCTCGGCGAGGTCGCGCGCGGCGTCCGCCGTCAGGCGGGAGACGGTCAGGATGGTGCCCTCGGCGGGCTTCATGACGGCCTTGTAGGCGGCCTCGACGCCTGCAGTCAGCGCGGCGGCAAAGTCGCGGCCGTCGGCCTCGAGCTTGCCCTTGAGCGCCTTGGAAAAGCCGCGGAACAGCAGGGACAGGATGACGCCAGAGTTGCCTCTGGCCCCGCGCAGAAGCGCGGAAGCGGTCATATCGGCGGCCTTAGTAAGCGTCACGTTCTCTGCGCGGCGCAGCTCGGTGCTGGCGGCGTTCAGCGTCATGCTCATGTTCGTGCCGGTGTCGCCGTCGGGGACGGGGAAGACGTTCAGCTCGTTGACCTTCTGCTTATTCAGGTCGATCTCGGCAGCGGCGGAGAGCATCATCCGGGAAAATACCGCGCCGTCAATGGATTTGATCATGGTGGTTTACCTCCGTGAGCGCCAGCGTGTGCGCGTGAATTGAGATCAGTCGACCGACATGGAGTCGACGAATACGTTCACGGCACGCACCTCGGTGCCCGTGGACTTGGTGACGAAATAGCGGACCTCGCCGATGATGGAGGACGCGATCGCGCTGAGATTGACATTCTTGTCGACCATGATGTGCAGGTCGATGGAGAGGGAATTGTCGGCGTTGAACGTGACCTTGACGCCCTTGCCCATGGCTTCCTTGCGCAGCAGATGCACAAGCCCGTCCGTCATGGAGCGCACAGCCATGCCCTTGACGCCGAAGCAGTTGGTCGCGGCGAAGCCGGCGATATTGGTATAGACAGCGCTGTCGACCGTGATCTGGCCGATGTCTGTATTCATACGGATCATCAAGATTCCTCCTTCTGGGATATTCAATTCATTCTAACCGATTCACCGGGAAAGTACAAGTAAAAAATAGGATTTCAGCTCTTTTCATAGCCGGTGACGCCGTGGCGCTGCATCCATTGGAGCTTTTCACCCATGAGATAGGTCAGCGTCTCGTTTTCCGTCTTGCCGAAGCCGGTGAGATACTTGCGCAGGTACAATAGATCATTGTAGGTGAGGTAGGGATAGTCGCCCTCGACGTAGGTGCCGTCGGGCTTGATGCTGTAGTAGAGATTGTGGTCCGGCATGACCCAGCCGGAGCCGGTATCCTCGATGGCCAGCAGCATCCGGTCGGCCAGCGCGCGCAGATCCTCGCGGTCAAACAGGTCGGACGCGTGGTAGAGCGCCAGACACTCCGACGCCTGATGGTTGAGCGAGGTATGCGGCGCGGTGATCTCCGACGGGTGCCAGTAGTCCGGGATCAGCCAGCCGCCCGCCTCCGTGGAGATGTGGCTGGTGTCCGCGATCTGGCTGAAGAAGCCGAGGTACCGGGTGATCGTCTCGTCGAACATGCCCTTGCCGAACTTGCGCGCGGCCTTGATGTAGATCTCCAGCAGGTCGGTATTGAACCGGGTGTCGTAGAAGCCCGGGCCGATGCCGTAGTCGCCCTGCAGCCATTCGCTGCCGGGCTCGGTGGCCCAGTAGCCGTATTCGTTCTGGCGCTGCGCCATGGTGTCGAGCGTGACGATGGTGAGCGCGGCGGCCTCTTTGCACATGGGCATACGGGAAAGGAAGCCCTTGATGCAGTAGGATGCGGCGCAGCAGTAATAGTAGTTTGTGCCGGAGGGGATATAATTGGCCGGGGACTTGCGGTAATAGCCGTCGAAGCACCAGTGGGACGCGCCGTTCTGCACATAGGTGACCCAGGCCATGGCGCAGTTCTGCATGCTCCAGTCAACCAGCTGGAACGGTGCGGAGAGGATCAGGCAGTCCGTCACGCGCCCCTCGGCCAGCCCGTAGCCGTTCACGGTCAGATGGAAGCCGTCCGGCGTCTTCGTGACGTAGAGCGTGCCGTCCATCTCCGGCAGGTATTCCTTGGTGTCGTTTTCGTGCAGGACGAAGGTGCGCGGCAGCGTGAGGAAGTAGGACGCGCCGGAGGCAAGCTCGATCACGACGACCGGCGAGGCGTATTTGCCCTCGGCCAGCGGCGTCTCGACCCATTTGCCGGAGGCGGCGTCAAAGTAGTGCAGTGTCCCGCCCTCCTGCACGGTATGGTCGAGGAATTTGCTCGGCCCGCCGACGCCTGTGGCGCGGAAGGCGCGGGCCGTCACGCCGTCGGAGACGACGTATTCCCGGCTCTCGATCGAGCAGCGGTACTGCCGGATGGTGGTCTCGTAGATCTCCGCGGAATAATACCTGGAGGCCAGTACGCGGTCGGGCACATGCGGATCGGCCGGCTCCGGCGCGGGCGCCTCGGCCGCAGGCTCGTCCGGCTTGGCTGCCGGGACGGCTGATTCTGATCCTGCTGCCGGCGCAGGGTCAGCCTGCGTCTTGCCGCAGGCGCACAGCTGCGCCAGAACCAGGATCAGAATCATAAGGATTGAGAGCTTCTTTCGCATGGGACAAATACCTCCGGAGAACGAACGTCGGAAACAGGCGGGGCAGGATGCCCCGCCTGTTGGGAATAAAGCTTAAATCATGCTCGGCTGCCAGCAGTCGGGGGTCTCGAGGCCCATCATGGTGACGATGGTCGGCGCGACGTTGGCAAGGCCATAATGGCCGTCCTTGATCTCGTACTTGTTGTCCGGATCGTAGATGATGAAGGGAACGGGGTTCAGGGAGTGCGCGGTGCGCACGCTGGTCTTGCCCTTCTTCGTTTCGAGCATCTGGTCGGCGTTGCCGTGGTCAGCGGTGACGAGCAGGGTGTAGCCGTACTTGTCGGCCGCTTCCTTCACGCGGGCCAGACCTGCGTCGACGGCCTCCATGGCCGTGATAACGGCGCTCAGAACGCCGGTGTGGCCGACCATATCGCCGTTCGGGTAGTTGCAGCGCAGGAACTGATACTTGTGGGAGGCCATGGCCTCGACGAGCAGATCGGTGATCTCCACGGACTTCATCGCGGGCGCCTGCTCAAACGGGATGACGTCGGACGGGACCTCGGCGTAGTCCTCAAGGCTCTCGTCGACCTTGCCGGAGCGGTTGCCGTTCCAGAAGTAGGTAACGTGGCCGTATTTCTGCGTCTCGGA
>ENA-UOJB01000737-UOJB01000737.1-human-gut-metagenome-genome-assembly--contig:-C48-NODE-737-length-32644-cov-18.665838_pt1 | contig 32644 bp, 33 predicted proteins | sample MGYA00242338_ERZ723885 | MGnify/ENA metagenome assembly ERZ723885
TTGACGGTGCATGGCTGTGGGAGGAATATATTAACTTGCTCATTGAAGATATCTTTTATCACCCAATGAACAAGAGTGGCACAGGCGCTCAGAGACTTTTTGATGGAAATGTCGGATTGATCTATCCTGATTTCATCAGTCGGAATAGCGAACCACGGATCATTGCCGACGCCAAGTATAAGCCGATTGATAATATTGGCAACCGAGATTATTTACAGGTGCTTGCCTATATGTTCCGTTTTGATGCGAAAGCTGGTTACTATCTCTATCCGGAAGCAGATGGAGCTGACGATTTGAAATTGTGGATGAATTGCGGTTCTACCTATGAGAAAAATGTTATGCCGCGTGACGACATCAGCCTTACCAAACACGGTTTGAAAATTCCTGTGGATGCATTAAATTACGCTGAATTCTCTGTGAGAATGAAGACCTGCGAACAAGAATTCAAAAGCGCGCTAATATTTTAACGGTTCAAAGAAGAGCATACTTAAGTAAGAAAACAGCCCCTGAAATCGAACGATTTCAGGGGCTGTGGACTGTGTTAATGAAAAAGATGCATTTACCTGCCTTGTTGTCTCATAGCTTGCACTGCAGTGCTAATCGCATCCGGTAAGGTGTCTCGGCCCCACTCATCCCAGAACTTGACAGTAGCGCTATTGGGTTTTTGCTTCGGCTCATCTATGAGAATGCGGCTTGGAAGCAGAGAGGCATCTCCCACCGCAATGGCCTCACCAATATCCAAAACAGGTAATAAATCCGCGAAATTTCCGATGCTGTCGGGTAGTAACTTTTTAATGACGGACTGATCATCCGCATTTGTCAGCCGCATTGCAATAAAATTACTGCTTTGGCTTAATACCGTTCGATTTACCTCAGAGGGCCTTTGGCTCACGATAACAAGGCCAATTCCGTACTTTCGTCCCTCTTTTGCAATTCGTTCGAAGCTTTGTAAACTAGACAGCTCTACTCCAAGCTGCGCCGACGCTGGAATATACAAGTGAGCTTCATCGCAAAAAATTGCCAGAGGACTGAGTTGATCCCGAACCATCCACTGCTGGACAGAAAATACAATTCGAGCCAAAAGAGATACAATCAGCGGCAGAATATCGGATGGTACTTCTGAGAAATTGATAATCTTTACTCCACCGCCCCTGCTTGCTGGAGACATTAGACACTGGCACAAGTTGTCCATATAATCGAAATTGAGGAGTTCTTCATCATCTGCAAACATAAAATTCAACCGTTTGTCAGTCACCTTAGCTTCTAACCGTTGAATAAACCGGGAAAGTTTTCCAAAAAAATCCCCCTGCTTTTCTCGACCGCTTGCCCCTGGCTTTGTCTCTTTATTTCTATCATCAAGGCATTTCAGAGTGTGTTTTATTCTGTATGGAACTGGACTATCCAGTGTAATCGTTTCGGCCAGGTCTGAATGTCCGGATTCATCGAGCAGGGAGCGTTTTCCTTCCATTACAGCCTGACTGAATACCATTGCCTGATTGGGGGCATTAGCATCAGACCGATCCAGCATCAAGGATAGCATCTCCTCATAGGTCAAGAGCCAATAAGGCAGAAACATAATACCATCAGACGGACGGTCTGCCGGACCGGCAATTTTATAATGATGAATATTTTCACCTGTAATTGGGGTGTATTCACCATGAATATCAAAGAGGATCGCATTGCAGGAAGATAATTCAGCAATTTTCTCAATCAACGCCGCTACAGTATAAGATTTTCCAGAGCCTGTGCTTCCTACAATAACTGCATGACGTTGGAATAACTTATTTCCATCCAGCCAAGCTAACGCTCCATCATTTATGGTATAGCGACCAATGCAAAGAGGGTGTTCCATACCGGAATCCGCCCCCGAGATTACACTCATAAATGCAGTAAGTACATCTTCTGTCATCAGGAAACACTGAGAGTCGATCTCAGGGACAGATTCCAACGTGCGTTTAAATACATTCCTGCGTAGCCCATCTCGGTCCAAAAGGGTTCCAATTAAGGTGATCTTTACAATATCCGAAGAAAAGTTCTCACTAATCTCCGCGTCAAGTTCCTTTGAAAATGTACGCATGATTTTGCTAACCATACCAATCAGAGCCTGTCCTGTTTTTGAGGAACGAATTGCTACTAAATGGTTGACCTGTAGATGAGAAAGCTGAGCAGGATCTTCCACATATACGATAACGTTAGAAGTATCCACGCTCTGCACCCGCCCTAATGGATGCATTTTATCAAAGGAAAAAAGACCCATAACTGTTCTACTCCTTTAGTCAATGATGCTCATAAAGCCCTCGATGGTCCAAAATGTTCCGTCCAAAACCTCTATGGACCGATTTATACAAATCTCTGTTTGGTCAGATCCGGGTCCCTGCTGAATTGTGATGTAGTTTTTTGCATTATTGGCAAGCAAATGAGCGGCGGAATCTGATACCGTTTTTGTAATCGACACAAGTGGAACTCCTGTCCGAATACGTGCTAGGATTCCCTCCTGTATTTGGGAGTCGTTGAACCCATATCCAATGCAAAGGAAGGACTTGGCCTGTTTGATGCGCTCGTCCGCGGCCAATAGCAGTTCTCGATGGGTACCGTGTAAAATGGCAGCATATTTGGATGAACCGGGTGTAATGAGTTCCGGGATTAACCCGGATGGAAGCGCTGACAGCATGGGAGCGGATACTACCCCTCCGTGCGTGTCCCGAAAGACATCCAACGAACCGTGTACTTTAAGTAGATTCACTGCATTACTATTAGAAAAATTGCTGGAGAATCGTTTCAGATACTGTCCGCTAAATCCTACCATCACCGGAATCTCTGACAGATCACAAGCATACTCAACCAATCGGTCATAATTTGTGGTAATAACATCAATCCGTCTGGGATGCGTCTGATAGAATTTCTTTAAGAGCCAGGTTAAAGGCAATGTTTTGTGACAGAACAGGAGCTGCGTAAATAGCTCTAAATCTTTTCTAGAAATCAGATTCCAGGTTTCACGCCTGATGTCCTCTAGCACTTCATTTATAAGTTCAATGCCTGTGAGAGCCCTTTCCAAATCCTGACCATTTGCAATATTTTCTTCAAAACTATCCCAACAAGGAATTCCGTGATACTTACAACCCAGTTGATCGACCAGGTGATGTCCCAGCGCATTCATACTTGGCAGCCCGTGGGGTGCAGATGCACCGCTGCCGATCAGAATCAATGGGGTGTTGATGACAGATTTTTGGATAGCCTTAAAAATACTTTCTTGATCCATCTGTACCCCTCCTGATTTTAGCTCTTCTCTCGAAAACAGTACAACATTCGCTCATTTTGAGTTAAATTTGATAGCATATTATATAATCAGTTTATTAATATTTCAATTATACCGCTGCTTCCACAATTTGTCTACCATATCTAAAATAAATGAAAAATAGGAGGTGCCCCGACACCTCTGCCAGTGTGCCTCTGTTTGCCATTTCAGCCGGGTGATCTGCTTGTACAGTATGACGAACTTTTTTCCACGACCATATTTTCGGGATGGTGTCTGAAGAGCCAACATTGGAATCGGCAACATTCCAAAACTTTACTGAGAAAGACTGTCAAGGTATCTCGTTGGAATAGTCTGCCGCTGAATGTGTCCTAAATGCTGCCGGGGCAGCAGTGGGTAATGGTGTAGTCCGCATCCCAGCCTGCTTTGTCTGGCGTTTCTCTTGCGGTTCGGTTTTCATCCTCGCTGGGCAGTTTCTCATTCCTCCAGAATCGGTGGTTGACTCGGTAAAGAGCGCCCACGGCGTTGAACTACCGAAGCTTTTGTTCATAGCCCGAATCATCAGACTCAAAAATGCCACCCTAGGTCGTGGCTACTAACTCCGCCAGTAGAAAAATTCTTTATGCAGATCCGTAGAGTTGACCTCGCATCAGGTCAGGACGCTTGGGCAAATCGGAAGCACCAGCCCGCCGTTCCACTGACTCGTCGGATAACTGTGGAACAAATCATAACTGACAAACAGGAGAGGAGATGTTCAGCCTCTCAGCCAGTCCAGCCACCCTATGTATACCAGTGGCCATTCCAGTAAATTATATCAATCCCGGGTTATCGTATCCGTGAAGTTTCTTTGACTTTAATTGATTGGTGATAGTACCCATTTAGAGATATCAATCGTCGACGCACTGACGGACCTTTCTGCAGAAGTTGTATCCTTGCTTATGGTGACCTTTTTACATTGGTGCTAATATCGCACATAACAATTAGCACCGAAGTCTTGTAAGTGTCCTCACCTCATTTTCTGTGATATCCTAACCTAATAAAGGGGGATATTACTATGAAATACTCAAATGAAGAAAAGCTATCCATTATCACGCGCTATCAGCAAGGCGAAAGCATCGCCAAACTTTCCGATGAACTCTCTATCCTGTGCAGCACCTTGTATCGTTGAATCAAATCTTTTCCAGCAGACAGCGCAGGTAAGTCATTGAAGTTTTCCTAGCAAGAATACGCATTACTCCAGCGCAAAGTTGAAAAATTACAGAATATCATCACGATTCTAAAGTCCGCCGATTGCTTGGTATCTGCGCCATTAAAAGATCGTCTGCACGCTTTGGAGCCGTTTTACGGAAATATGAGATCCACACAATATGTGAAGCATTGAATGTGGACCGTGGTACATTCTACAATCATATGTTACGCAGCAAGGGCAAAAGCGCCTGGTTTGAGAAGCGCCGACAAGAGTATTCCAACTGATCCGTGATGTGTTTGACGAATATAGGCAGGTTTTGGGTGCGGAGAAAATTCGGACAATTCTCGTTCAGCGTGGGCATCAGATCAGTGCGGAATATGTCTCACGACTCATGCGTGAGATGGGCTTGAGCAGCGTTCGGATGACAGCAAAGAAGAAATATCTGAAGCTGCGTGAGCCGGAGCGAAAGAAGAACATCCTGCAGCAGCAATTTACTGCTGATCAGCCAAATCAGAGATGGGTCAGCGATGTTACCTGCTTTAAACACGGAAACCACTATTTCTATATCTGCGTAATTATTGATCTCTTCTCCCGCAAAGTAATCGCATATAAGATTTCAAAAAGGAACAGTACGCAACTTATTACAGCTACATTCAAAATGGCATATGAGGAGCGCCAGCCACTGTCTGGTCTTATTTTTCATAGCGACCGAGGCGCACAATATACCTCACACCGTTTCCAACAGCTCCTGCATGAACACAATACGGAACAATCTTTTTCGCAGCCTGGCAAGCCGCATGACAATGCGGTTGCAGAATCATTTTTCGCATCGTTGAAAAAAGAAGAGCTCTACCGGAAAAATCATCCTTCCGATAGAGCATTTCAAGCCAGTGTAGCTTCCTATATTGAGTTTTATAATACCAAACGACCGCATCGTACATTGAAAAATCTCACGCCCTGCCAAATGGAAGAACAGTCCGCTGAGAATATCAAATGAGACATCCGTGTTCGAACCGCCTTATCTTTTCGTTTTCTACTTCAATTTGAAGTGGTTTGAGCCTTTTTGTCTTATATTTTCCATGGCGCGTCAATCCTTAAAAACGCTGTCACGTCAAGGTTTTTGAGGCATAAAATGACCCTACTCAATCCGCAAGTCTCATCGACTTGTTCGAATTGGGTAGGGTCATTCAACTTGGTCCGAGATGGGAGACTCGAACTCCCGACATCTTGCTCCCAAAGCAAGCGCGCTACCAACTGCGCTAATCCCGGATTTTGGGTTATTGAGTTTTGCACCAGATGTGGTCAAACATGTGGTCAAGCGGTTTTTTTGACCACCTCGACTTGCGGGGGAAGTGCCTGTATCGCAGGCGTATCAAGGGATTGCGGACATAGCGCTTTCCGGCTTGAAGGGGGAGTAGCCCGCTCCCAAAGCAGGCGCGCTACCAACTGCGCTACACCCGGTTATTAAGTTTATTTATCCGGCTGGTCGTATTCTCCCAAACCACGCGTTCTATCAGCTGAACTACACCCGGATATTCATTTTTCTGCCATGATATCACGGCGAGAGGGAAAATCAAAGATTTTTCTGTCTGTGGTCATTTATGTGGTCAAAGCCGATTTTATACCGCTTTCAGCAACCGGGGAGAGTCCCGCAAACGCAGGTGTTACAAGGCTTTGCGGCGTTTCGCCTTGCCCTGTTCCGGATACCGCCACGGCACTCCCAAACCAGGCGCGATACCAACTTCGCTATACCCAGATACTATTGATACTTGAATAGGGCTTCGATTCGAAGCCCTATTATTATACCGCATGCTCTGCGCGGTTGCAAGGGTTATTTGCGGTGCGCGGAGCGTTTTTCGGCATCCTTGGGGCGCGTGCCCTTCATCGCCTCGTGTTCCTGACGGAGCTCGTCGTGCAGCTGGAGCGAACTCCACGCGGCATTGTCCTCGGTGACGACGGCCTTGAGCGCGACGACCACGCGGCTGCGGCGAAGAGACGAGAGCAGCGCGTCGAGCTGCGGACCGGAAAGACCGCAGAGCACGAGCATCTCGTCGGAAAAGCCGCCCTCGACGGTTTCCTCGACAGGGGAGAAACCTTCAAGATCGCAGAGATAGCCGATCGGCTGCGAAAGCTCCTCCGGCGCGACGACGCGCCCGCTCACACCGAGCTTGAAGAGCGCGAAGCGGACCTTTTGCAGCCGTGCGGCGTCCTTAAAATTGTAAAGCAGTGCACATGCCATGGTCAAACCCTCCTCAGCGGTGCTGCGCGGCCTTCTGTGCCATGATATCGGGGTCGATGCAGAAATAGGTGAACTCGCCCGTGGCGAGGAGCTTGCCGCCCTCGCCTAAAATGTCCACGTTGACAAGGCAGGTCGTTCTGCCGCGGTGGCGGACTTTGGCGTCCGCGCGCACGACGCCCTCCGACTGGTTGCGGAGAAAATGCATCGAGCTGCCCTGCGTCACGTAGGATCGACCATCCGTGTGGGCGGCGTAGCCCGTGGCGTTGTCGGCCATCGTGTAGATCGCGCCGCCGTGCACGATACCGTAGGGATTCTTGCTCTCGGGGCGGATCTCAAGCTTGAAGATCGCGTGGTCGGGCTCGACAAATTCCGCTTCAATGTGATTATAGGTGGCAAAAAGATTCTTCTTGTTCAATTCCGCCGCCTGCTGGGCGGCTGTGAGCTGTTCCATGAAAGTGCTCCTTTGACATTGTTACTGTCGTATCCTACCACAGTGCGGCGATAAAAGCAACAATGCGGTGAAAACATCGAATCAGTAAAAATCGACAGAAGAATACGGATTTTGTATAACATTATCATGTTGAGTGCAAAAGATGAAAAAACTTGTATCGCTTGACCACTTCCATTTTGCGTGAAAGCCTGCTATACTACCTTTATCATAGAAAAATATGCGCTTGAAGGGGAAAGCCCTATGGTATATGGGAGTAGTGCGTCCTCCCGCTGCGCCGCGGGGCCGAAGATCGCCGCCATCGGCGGCGGCACGGGCCTGTCGACGATGCTGCGGGGATTGAAAAAATATACAGACCGCTTAACGGCCATCGTCACGGTGGCGGACGACGGCGGCGGGAGCGGCGTGCTGCGCCGTGAAATGGGTATTCTGCCGCCGGGTGACGTGCGGCAATGTATGCAGGCGCTCGCGAATACCGAGCCTGTGATGGAGCAGCTTCTCGGCTATCGCTTTCCCGAGGGACAGCTCAAGGGGCAGTCGTTCGGAAATCTGCTGCTTGCGGCGCTCAACGGCATGGCGGGGAGCTTTGAAGAGGCCGTCGCCATGATGGGACAGGTGCTGGCGATCTCGGGCCGCGTGCTGCCGGTGACGAACGCGGATGTACAGCTCGAGGCCGTGTTTGAAAACGGCACGCGCGTTGTGGGCGAATCGCACATCTTCAACGCGAAAAAGCAGCAGGACTGCCGTATCCACCATGTTTCGCTCGTGCCGGAGCGCCCGAAGGCGCTGCCCGACGCGCTCCGCGCTATTTCGGAGGCCGACCTCATCCTGCTCGGCCCGGGAAGCCTTTATACGAGCGTGATCCCGAACCTGCTCGTCGACGGCGTGGCCGACACGATCCGCGCGTCGCACGCGCAGAAGTTTTACATCTGCAATATCATGACGCAGGACGGCGAGACCGAGGGCTACACCGCTGCCGATCATCTGGAAGCCCTGCAGCGTCACGGGCGGGAGGGGATCGTCGACCTCTGCCTTGCCAACAATGCGCCCATCCCGCGCGGGCTCGCCGCGCGATACAGTGAAGAGGACGCGGAGCTGCTGCGCGTCGACCGCGAGCGCATTGCGGCGCTGGGAATCGCGCTCGCGGAATACCCGCTGCTCTCGGCGCAGGGCGGCTACGCCCGCCATGACCCGGCGCTGCTGGCGCAGGCGGTCATGGAGCTCTACCGCGAGCGCACGGTGCGCATCTACCGCGGCACCCAGCAGTACATTACGGAAGAACAGGAGTGGAAATAATGCTCAACAGTAAGGAATTTGTCAGGGAATTGCAGCTGCGCCATGAGAGCGCCTGGATGAACCCGAATGTCGGGAGCGCGGACGCCGCACTCGCTGCGCTGCCGCTCACGCGCACGGACGTCGACGATGCCGAGGCGCGGCTGGAGCGTTTCGCTCCGTTCATCAAGAAGGTATTTCCCGAGACCGCGGCTGATCGCGGCCTCATCGAATCGCCGCTGACGGAGATCGAGCATATGCGCGCATGGCTCAACGAAAATGAAGGTGCGCAGCTTGCAGGCAAGCTCTTCTTGAAGCGCGACAGCGACCTGCCCGTCGCGGGCAGCGTCAAGGCGCGCGGCGGCTGCTACGCGGTGCTCAAGCACACGGAGGACTTAGCGCTTGCGAACCGGCTGGTCGAGATGCGCGATGATTACAGCGTGTTTGCCACGCGCGCGTTCCGCAACTTTTTCTCGCAGTATGAGCTGCACGTCGGCTCGACGGGTAATTTGGGCTTGAGCATCGGCATCATGGGCGCGGCGCTCGGCTACAGGGTCACGGTCCACATGAGCGCGGACGCGCGGCAGTGGAAAAAGGACCTGCTGCGCGCAAAGGGCGTAACGGTGCTCGAATACGGCGCGGACTACTCCTACGCCGTGCAGAAGGGCCGCGAGCGCGCGGCGGAGGACCCGAGAAGCTATTTTATCGACGATGAAAACTCTGTCGACCTCTTCCTCGGCTACGCTGTGGCTGCGCGGCGGCTCAAGGCACAGTTCGCCGAGCAGAACATCGCGGTCGACGAGGAGCACCCGCTGCTCGTTTACATTCCCTGCGGCGTCGGCGGCGCGCCGGGCGGTATCTGCTTTGGCTTGAAGCAGGAGTTCGGCGACGCGGCACACGTCTACTTCGCTGAGCCGGTGGAAGCGCCGTGCATGCTGCTCGGCCTCGCCAGTGGCTTGCAGAATGCGATCTGCGTGCAGGATATCGGCCTGACGGGCCGCACCGCGGCGGACGGACTCGCCGTCAGCCGCCCCTCGGGCTTCGTGGGGGAGACGGTCAAGGCGATCGTTAGCGGCGGCTTCACGGTGTCGGACGAGCATCTGTTCACAGACCTTCACGCCCTGCACGAGACGGAGAGACTTTTTGTCGAGCCGTCCGCCTGCGCGGGCTTTGCCGGTGCGGTGGAGCTGTCCAAGATGACGGATTATCTCGAAAGCAGCGGCCTTGGCGCGCACTGGGAGAATGCCGCGCACATCGTCTGGGCGACGGGCGGCGCGCTCGTGCCGGAAGGCGAACGCGAAAAGTACCTCGCAAACTGAAAAGAGATAAAAAGAAGGACTTCACGCAATGCGTGAAGTCCTTCTTTTTTGCGCCGCGGCGGGGAGGGGAACCCCGTTACGCGGGCATCATGGTCAGGGTGTAGTTTGCTGTGCGGAGGATGAGCTGCGTCACGGCGCTCTTGGCCGTGTCGACGCTGAGTTCGGCGGTGTAGCCGGTGAAGCTGTCGTCTTCATAGGAGACGGTCAGCATCCAGGTCTCTGCGCTGCCCGCAGCGGCGGTGCGCTTGAAGTCCGTGATGTGTTTGCTGCGTGCGCCGGTGAACTGGCAATTGACAAAGCACTTGCCAATGTAGAACGATTCGGCGGACGTGTCCGTTTCATACGGAATAGCCGGGTGAGAGCTCGTGCCGCGGTAACCGATCAGCGGCTCGCTGACGAAACCGCCATTTTTGGGATAGTAGTTGACGATATAGGCAGCGCCGTTTTCAAAAAATGGGAACGGCTCGGCGGTGAAGTTTACATAGACGGTGTCTGCGCGGTTGTTGACGTCGAGTACGGAGTCGAAACTCGTCTTTTTGCCGCCGGCTTCGAGCGTACTGCGGTATTTGCCGCCTGCGGCGTAGCTGTTATTGAGAATCGTGAGCGCCTTGTCGAGCGCAGTGTCGCCGGTGTTCGGCTCGGTCGGCAGGCGGGCGGGGGCGGAGGTCGTGTCAATGCGCAGGCCGTTTTCAGCGTCCCACTGATAGCCCCAGCCGAAGGACTCGTACGCATAGCGGAACGTCAGCGGGAAGTACGTCACGCCGTTGTAGTTGAAGATTGGCCAGGTATCGTCAACGTCGTTGCTCAGTGCGCTGTTTATGTAAACCTTGTACGACGGCAGTGTGACGGAGACGCTGCCTCTGGGCGCTTTGCCGGGTTCGGCGACGTAAGCGCTCTGCGCGCCGCCGGCGGTGATATTGAGCGACTTAGATGCATTGTTCCAGTCGGTCTCCACGCCCATGAAGCGGCTTAAGTGATAGGTCATGGGAAAGTAGGTGATGTTGCTGTAGGACAGCAGGGGATACTTGGCGTTTTTGTTGTCGATGACCTGCCCGTTGAGCGTCACCTTGGCAGTGACGACGTCGGCGCGCATTGCGGCCTCGGCCTGCGGCAGCAGACTGAACGCGAGCGCGATGCAGCAGGCGATGGCAAGCAGGACGCGCAGAAAAGTCTTGTTGATGGTAGACATAACATACTCCTTTCCGTTTTGTGATGGTTGACGTTTACTCGTACAGCTTGGCGCTGCGGTTGAGGTACACGAGCTCTATGATCTTGACCACGCCCAGAGCGATGGCAATGGCGAGAATGAGCAGCAGCAGGACGATCAGGCTGCCGTTGTAAAAATAGAAGAAGGAAGCCGACGACAGACCCAAAAGCAGGAGCAGGGTAAGGAATGCACCGAAGCAGCCGATGATCACGACCTGCCAGGTGCAGAGTGAACGCCATTTTGCCGCCATCGCGTCGTCTGCGCCGTCAAACGCTTCGGCGCAGGCGGTGAGCTGGTGGTACGCCGCAAGTGTGGCAAACAGGAAGATCAATCCCAGCAGAATGATCAGAATCGCGGAGACGTCCGATGCCGTTATCCACTCCTGTACGCTTGGCGCATCGAGAAGCGCAACGAACGGCAGCGCGATCAGCGGCAGAAGATTAAAGTACACGGCCTTGCGGAAGCGGGGGACGGCCGCGCTCAGCTTCCAGAGCACAACGAGCGCGAGAACGCTGACCGCAAACGACATCGCACTCAGCACGATGCCGAGTGCCGGGATCTTGTCGCCGAGCTTAAAGGTGTTGTTCAAAAGATTGATGACGATATTGGCGATGCCGAGGCGGAAGAGGTTCTGGAACCCCTTGTGCAGCAGCGGCGCGTTTGGCCTCTCGCGCAGGGGGATGACCGGCGGCGCGGGCGGGGGAGTGACAGCGCTTTCTGCGGGGACGGGAACGGCAATGGGGGAGGCTTCGGGGACGGGCTCGGGGCTTGGTGTCGAATTATTTTCCATCATGGCGGTTCTCCTCTCTTGTTCTCTCGCTTTTTATTTCTCTCTCAATTTGAAATACGGTCACGCTCACTGGAAGCGGTATCCCTGCGCGGTAAGGGAGGCAAGGTAGTTCATAAAGTTTTCGTACTGCTCAAAGTGCAGCAGGTCGCTTGCCTCGACCTCATGGAACGAGGCGATTTTAGTGGAGGTATCCACCCACACAAGATAATCGTTCACGGTTTCGCCTCCTCGTCGGGGAGCTTTTCCCCCTCTATGTCATCAAAGGTGAGAATATTCTCGTCTTCATCGCCGTCGGAAAGATCGACGGTCTTCTCCGTGACCGCCACGCTCTCGGCCAGAGCGCGCAGGACGGCTTCATCGCCGCTGGCATCGAGCGAGAAGTGGAGATTGCTCTCCTCGTCGATCCACTCGAGCGTGCTCCACAGCGACGGATCACTCGCAAGGAAGAACTTGCCCTTGCAGCCGTTGACGGTGACCTCGGAAATCTCGGTGTCCTCGCCCATGTCGTAATAGCTGAACGAATCGTCCTGCATGTAGATATAGCTGAAAAGGATGAGGTCGTCGCCGCTCCGATAGCAGAGCTGGCGGAAGCCGGAGTCCTCGTAGCTCATATCTTCGTCCAGCGTGTAGCCATCCGGCAGGGCGGTGATCGCGTAGAACGGCAGCTCGCCGGTGGGGGCGTCGCCCGCGTATTCATAGGAGACCTGCGAGCCCGTCCACGTTTCCACCCAGTGGATCATAGCGGCCCGCGCGGCGGGACTGGCGGCGGCAAAGCCGCTGAGCGCGAGCAGAGCGACCAGAGCGACCATGGCCGCGCGCTTGGCGAGCTTGCTCCAGAAGCTCCGCTGCGCGGGGCGCTTGTAGGTCAGGGCCTCTTCGACGTATTTCGCGCCGATCTCGTTCATGGCGTCGGAAAAAAGCTCGGGCGTCATACCAGCACCTCCTGTTCGGTCAGATAGGTCTTGAGCTGCTTGCGCATACGCGTCAGGCGCAATCGGGCGTTGCCCTCGGTGATGCCGAGGAGCTTGCCGATCTCGGCAAAGCTGTCGGCGTACCAGTAGCGGCGCATGAAGAGCACACGGTTTTCCTTGCTCTGCGTGTCAAGAAAGCGCTCGATCGCGGCGGCGAGCTCTCTGGCCGCATAGTGCTCCTCCATCGCCTGCTGGGGCGAAGCGAGGAACGTTTCAAGCTCCTCCATGCACATATCGTAATGGCTGTTTCGTTTCATTGCCGTGTTGGCACGATAGCGCGTGATCGAACAGCGGCGGACGAGCGTGCCGACAAACGCCGGAAGCGATTCCGGACGCTGCGGCGGGATCGCGTGCCAGGTGCTTAAGTACGCATCGTTCACGCACTCCTCCGCATCCTGCGCGCTTGCAAGGATGTTGTCCGCGAGCTTGTGGCAGAGCTTGCCGTATTTCTTGTCCAGCTCGCTGATGGCATCCTCCGAGCGCGCAAAGAACAGCTCGATGATCTGCGCGTCTTCCATCGTGCAGCGCCTCCTTTCCTCGTGAAAAAGTGTTTCTACTTGAATAGACGCAATTTCCGGCAAAATGCTTCACGAAACCGTAAAATTTTTTTATTTTTCCTTTTTGACGGAAAAACCGGATGATTTGTTCCTGCGCGGCGGGAGAAAAAGGGAAGATATCGACAAAATTATATTATAAATATAAGAAAACGGCCCCGCACCTTTTCGGTACGGGGCCGTTGATCCTGCATTTAAAGGTGCTGCCTTGCGTGCTCGCAGATCGCGTCGTATGTCTGCTGGCTGATGTCGTGTTCGATCTTGCACGCATCCTCCTCAGCGGTCTTTTCGTCCACGCCGAGGGCGATGAGAAATTTTGTGAGCGTGTGGTGGCGGTCGAGCATCTTTGCTGCGATCGCCATGCCGCGGTCTGTCAGCGTGATGAGGCCGTCGCGGTCCATCTCGATATATCCGTTTTCGCGCAGTCGCTTGGTCGCGTAGGTGACGCTGGGCTTCGTCACGCCCAGATGGTCGGCCACGTCGACTGAGCGGATATAGCCGTGCTGCTCTTTCATCATCAGCATGGATTCGAGATAATCTTCAGATGCCTTTTGGATTTTCATGTGCGGTTTCACCAACTTCGCAATAAAGTACGATAATAGGTTAACATGCTCTAACAAAAAATGCAAGCATTAAAAAAATGTTCACAAAACCTCTTGACAAAATAGGTTAGAGAGATTAAACTTACGGGCGAAAGTTAAACGACACTAACTTTGCGCCGGCGAATTGCGGATCGCCGCGGGCAGAAAAGTGCCAGACCAACAGCATGCGGAGGGATAAGTAATGATGCCGCTTACACTGGCGAATGCCGGAGAAGAAAATATTATCCTCAAAGTCGGCGGGAGTGCTGAAGTCAAAAAGCATCTCGAAGATCTCGGCTTTGTGGCCGGGGGCACGGTGAGTATCGTGTCGTCGCTCGGCGGGAACGTGATCGTCAAGGTCAAGGAAGCCCGCGTTGCCATCAGTGAAGAAATGGCAAGAAAAATCATGGTTTGAGCAATTTTTCAAATAAAAGGAGAGAGATTATGAAAACTCTGCGTGAAATCAAAATTGGCGAGACCGTCAAAGTCGTCAAGCTCCATGGCGAGGGCCCCGTCAAGCGCCGTATCATGGATATGGGCATCACCAAAGGCACTGAGGTGTTCGTGCGCAAGGTAGCGCCGCTGGGCGACCCGATGGAAGTCACCGTGCGCGGCTACGAGCTGTCGCTGCGTAAGGCGGACACCGAAATGATCGAAGTTGAATAATTTATTTCTACATAAGTTAAGGAAACTTAACAAGAAGGAGCAGTAAGAAACATGGAAAAGCAGATCAAAATTGCCCTCGCGGGCAACCCCAACTGCGGTAAGACGACGCTGTTTAACGCCCTGACCGGTTCGAATCAGTTTGTCGGCAACTGGCCCGGCGTCACCGTGGAAAAGAAGGAAGGTAAGCTCAAGAAGCACGATGACGTGGTCATCATGGACCTTCCCGGTATTTACTCCCTGTCCCCCTACACGCTGGAGGAAGTCGTCGCCCGTAACTACCTCATCACCGAGCGTCCCGACGCGATCCTGAACATCATCGACGGCACGAACCTCGAGCGTAACCTGTATCTCACCACCCAGCTCACTGAGCTCGGCATCCCCGTGGTCATCGCCATCAACATGATGGATATCGTCCGCAAGAACGGTGATGAGATCAACGTCAAGGAGCTCTCCCGTGAGCTTGGCTGCGAGATCATCGAGATCTCCGCGCTCAAGGGCGACGGCGTCATGGACGCTGCCGAGGCTGCCATCCGCGCCGCCAAGGGCACCAAGACCGTCCCGATGCACACCTTCTCCGGCCCTGTCGAGCACGCCATCGCCCACATCGAAGAGGCGGCCGTGCACTCCATGCCGGAAGAGCAGCAGCGCTGGTACGCGATCAAGATCTTTGAGCGCGACGACAAGGTGCTTGAAAAGCTCAGCATCCCCACCGAGACGATGAACCACATCGAAGAGGACATCAAGGCGGCAGAGACCGAGCTCGACGACGACGCCGAGAGCATCATCACCAACGAGCGCTACATCTACATCGCCCAGCTCATCAAGGGCTGCTACAAGAAAAAGAGCAGCGAAAAGCTCTCCACCTCCGATAAGATCGATAAGGTCGTCACCAACCGCTGGCTGGGCCTGCCCATCTTCGCGGTCGTGATGTTCCTTGTTTATTACATCGCCATGGTCGCCGTGGGCGCGCCCGCGACCGACTGGGCAAACGACGGCGTGTTCGGCGATGGCTGGCACCTGCTGGGCATTGGCTCCGCCGCCTACGGCGACGCGAGCGATGAATACACCGCCGCCTCCGAGGCTGTCAACGCTTTCGCGGGCATCGACACGGGCGACGAAGAGCTTGACACCGACGCGGCGCTCGAAGAGCTCAAGGCATTCCAGCCCACCGAAGACACCGCCACCGTTGACGTGGAAGATGAAGAGACGCTCGCCATCAACGAAATGACCGCCTACTATGACGCCATCCCCGATGATGCGGACGAAGATTCCACCGTCGGCATGACCTATGTGGGTGCTGTCAGCTACTTCGAAGAGAATGGCTTTGACGAGCCCGACCCGGCAGACTATGGCGTATGGGTCCCGGGCGTGCCCGTTCTGATCGGCGATGCGCTTGACGCCGCCGGTACGGCTGACTGGCTCAACGGCCTGATCCTCGACGGTATCGTCGCCGGTGTCGGCGCGGTGCTCGGCTTCGTGCCTCAGATGCTCGTCCTGTTCCTGATGCTCGCCTTCCTCGAGGCCTGCGGCTACATGGCCCGTATCGCCTTCGTGCTCGACCGTATCTTCCGCAAGTTCGGCCTTTCCGGTAAGTCCTTCATCCCCATGCTCATCGGTGTGGGCTGCGGCGTTCCGGGCATCATGGCCTCCCGTACCATCGAAAACGAGCGTGACCGCCGTATGACGATCATGACCACCACGTTCATCCCCTGCGGCGCCAAGGTTCCGTTCATCGGCATGATCGCCGGCGCCCTCTTCGGCGGCAGTGCCTGGGTCTCCACCTCCGCTTACTTCATCGGTATGGCAGCCATCATCATCTCCGGTATCATGCTGAAGAAGACCAAGATGTTCTCCGGTGATCCCGCTCCGTTCGTCATGGAGCTGCCTGCCTACCACTGGCCGACCCTCGGCAACGTGCTGCGCAGCATGTGGGAGCGCGGCTGGTCGTTCATCAAAAAGGCCGGTACCATCATCCTGCTTTCCACTATCTTCGTGTGGTTCACCACCTACTTTGGCTGGGTCGACGGCACGTTCCAGATGCTCTCTGAGGATCAGATCGACTCCTCTATCCTTGCCAAGATCGGCAACCTGATCGCCTGGATCTTCATCCCGCTCGGCTGGGGTAACTGGCAGGCGACCGTCGCCTCCATCACTGGCCTTGTCGCCAAGGAGAACATCGTCGGTACGCTCGGCATCCTCTACGGCGGCGGTGAGCTGACCGTTTACCAGAATATCGCGGCGGCCTTCACCGGCATCACCGGTTATTCCTTCCTGGTGTTCAACCTGCTGTGCGCTCCGTGCTTCGCGGCCATCGGCGCGATCAAGCGCGAGATGAACAACGCGAAGTGGACATGGTTCGCCATCGGCTATCAGTGCGGCTTTGCTTACCTCATTGCCCTGATGATCAACCAGTTCGGCAACGCCTTCACCGGCAGCCTGAACGTCATCGGACTGATCGCGGCCATCGCGGCGCTCGCCCTGATCATCTACATGCTCTTCAAGCCCTATAAGGAAGCTACCAAGCTGAGCGACAAGCACTGATCCCTTAACCCCGATACCCTGCGAAAGGAGTGATTTCCGTGTTGAACTGGGTTACCGCAAACCTGTCGACGATCGTCGTCTCTGCTATCCTGCTTGCCATAATCATTGCTATCTCCACCTATCTTATCCGGCAGAGAAAGAGGGGAAGAAACTCCTGTGGCTGTAACTGTGCACACTGCGCTATGCACGGCACTTGTCACAGTAAGCAGCATTAAATAGCACAGGAGACGCGGGACTTATCCACCCGCGTCTCCTGCGCCGTATGAAAGGAAATGATCTTAACATGTACGAAACCAAAGTGAAGATCGACGGCATGATGTGCGGCATGTGCGAATCGCACATCAACGACGCCATCCGCAACGCGTTCTCCGTGAAGAAAGTCTCTGCCTCCCACTCCAAGGGCGAAGCGGACATCATCAGCGAAGAGCCCATCGACGAGGCGAAGCTGCGCGAGGCCATCACCAAGACCGGCTACGACTTCGTCTCCATGACGAGCAAGCCGTATGAAAAGCACGGCCTGTTCGGCTTTTTGAAGAAGTAAAAGACAAAATGAAAGGCACGGCTTTTGCCGTGCCTTTTTTTGACTTAGTTCTGGGCTTCGGCGCGCTTCCTGCGGTGCGGGCTTTTCAAAAAGTCGACGAGCTTTTGCTCCATGCGGGAGAGCTGCTGCGATTTGAGCGTGATGAGATAGATCGTGCGCTTGAGCGCGCTTTTGTCCATCTCGAAGGCGAGCAGCGTGCCGTTTTGGACCTCCTGCTCCACGGCGAGCGCCGAGAGCACGGCAACGCCCACGCCGCCGGAGACCATCTGCTTGATGGCCTCGGGATCGTCCACGCGCGCCACGACATGCAGCATATCGTGGGAGAGGCCGACCGTGCGCAGATAGTTTTGCAGGCTCGTGTCCGTGCCAGAGCCCTCTTCGCGCGAGACGAACGGCTCTTCGAGCAGCAGCTCGCGGCCGTAGACGCCGCGCTCTCTGAACGCGCGGTAGTGCTCGTTGTTCGGCGCGGCGATCACGAGCCTGTCGTCGTAGAGGGGGAAGTAGTCGAGATTTTCGGGTGCGCTGACTGCGCCGACAAAGCCGACGGCGATCTGGCCGGATTTAAGCATCCGGTGCACCTGCTCGCTGTCGCCGCGGCGCAGAGAGTAGCGGAACTCCGGCTCGCGCTTCAAAAACGCAGCGAGGTAGCCCGGCACCAGATACTGCCCCGGCACGGTGGACGCGCCGAGCGCGACCACGGGGGCGCTGTCCGCGTCGGAAAACAGCGTGCGCAGCGCGGCGCAGTCATTCAGAATGCGCCTTGCGATGGGGTAGACCTGTTCGCCCTCCTTCGTCAAGCGAACATGGCGGCGGTTGGAGCGCACGAACAGCTCCTTGCCGAGCGCCTGCTCCAAAAGCGAAATGTGCGCGCTCACGGTGGACTGGTTGAAGAACAGCTCCTCCGCCGCACGGGTGAAGCCGCCGTATTCCACAACGGCGACAAAAATTTCAAGCTGCTTGAGGCTGATATCGTTCATAAGACGGGTTTCCTCCGGAATGTCGTTCTACTTTGAAAAGAATAATATGAGAGGACGAAAAAAGCAAGGCGTTTCATCGCTTTTTTCAATGATAAACTGTATTTTATGAAATACAGGCGATGGATCGCGCGCTCTTGCAATTTGCGGGGGAGTTTGGTATCATGGCAGGCAGATCAAAAGAAAAACGGCGGTGATGATAAGATGAAAACAGCGCTTGTGACGGACGGAAAATACCGCTCGTCCATCGCGGCGGTGCGCGCGCTGCACCGCGCGGGCTACCGCGTGGTTGTGACGCAGACAAGGGCGGACGTCAAGAGCGCACCCGCAGTGTCGGTGTCGAAGTCCTGCGATGATTTCCGCTGGATCGACGGCGCGTGCGCGGATGCGGATTACGCCGAAAAGCTGCTGAGCGTACTCAAAGAGTATGAGCATCCGGTGCTATTTTGCGTCGGCGCGGTGACGCTCAACACCGTCGCCGCCCGTCGGGAGGAGTTTGCCGCGCTGGCGAACTTCCTCATCGCGCCGAAGGAGACGCTCGACGCGCTCAACGACAAGGAGAGCGTGCATCAGCGCGCGCTGGAGCTTGGCATTCCTGTGCCGCGCGAGTACGACGGCACGCCGGAGAGCTATCCCGTCGTCGTCAAGCCGCACTGCGGAGAAAAGTTCGGTCTCAAGGCTGCCGACCGCTACGCCGTGGCGAACAACGAGGCGGAATTCGACGCCATCATGGAAAAGATGCAGCGCTACGACCCGAGCCCCATCGTGCAGCAGAAGATCACGGGCGCGGGCGCGGGCGTGAGCCTGTTGCTCGGCCGCGAGAGCAAGCTGCTCGGCGCGCTGTGCCACCGCCGCGTGCGCGAGTATCCGATCACAGGTGGGCCGTCGACCTGCTGCGAGAGCTTTTATGATGAAAAGATGATCGACGCGGCTTACGAACTGCTCAAGTCGTTTCACTTTACAGGCCTTGCCATGGTTGAGTTCAAAGGGGATTGTATTTTGGAAGTCAACCCCCGCGTGTGGGGCAGTTTCCCGATGACGGAGGCGGCGCAGAGTCCCATCGTCGCGCACTACGCGCAGGCCGCGCAGGGCGGGCAAGTCACCTACATGGCGAAGGACTACCGGACGGGTGTAAAAATGCGCTTTTTCCTCAACGACACGGTCGCTGCACTGAGCTATCTGAAGGCGGGCCGCGTCAAGGAGGGCCTGCGCGGTCTCGGCGATTTCTTCACGGCGAAAGAGGCCTTGAGCGCCAAGGGCGATGGCAAGGTCATGCGCGCATACCTTAAAAAGAGCCTGTTTGAGCGCTGAGAAGGGGGAGAGGATCATGGAGCTGCGGCTCGATCTGCACATTCATTCCGAGCGGTCGTTCGACGGCTGCATGAGCCTGAGCGAGATCGTTGCGCTTGCGCGCGAGCGCGGGCTGAACGGTGTCGCCATCTGCGACCACGACCGCGTGCTGGACGAGGTTCCGGAATTCGACGATTTTCTCGTCATCCCCGCGACCGAGGTTTCGACCGAGCGCGGGCATCTGCTGGGTCTCTTTGTGAGAGAACCCATCGAAACGAGGAAGTTTTCCGAGTCGGTCACGGCCATTCACGCACAGGGCGGGCTGGCGGTCATCGCGCATCCCTTTGAGCACAGCACAGACGCGAACCGGCTCGACGATGTGATGAGCCGGCTTGACGGCGTCGAGATCTGGAACAGCCGTGCCGACCGCAAGAACAAAAGCGCCAACGCCATGGCGCGCGAGCTGGCGCAAAAATGGAAAAAGCCCGTCACTGCGGGCAGCGACGCACATGTGCCAGAAGAGGTCGGCGGCGGCGTGACGGTGCTGGAAGCGGACGAGCTGTCGCTTTCCGCCGTCAAGGCAGCGCTCCTGCGGGGCGCGAAGCAGGTCGAAGGCCGCCGTGGCCGTGCAATGTGCGTAGCGAGAAGCCAGAAGACCAAAAGAGAGAAGACAAACGCAGGCGTAAAAAGGCGAGTAAATGGAATGCTCTTTACCGTAAAATGCGCCTTGCAGGACTTTACCACCAGGGAGGATGGATGGCATGTCATGGATCGTTAAACTCGGCAAAAAGGGAAAGAAGATCGTCAAGAAGATCATCACGCCCGCGGAAAAGCACTACGTCGGCTACACGCGCCGCATCGAGCGCGTGAAGACGGGCGAGCGCATCTGCGCGATGACGTTTGACGACGGCCCGATGGGCCTTCCTGCATCGCCCGACCGATTTGAGGGCAAAACGCTGACGGATGTGCTGCTCGACACGCTCGCGCAGTACGGCGCAAAGGGCAGCTTCGACGTCATCGGCGACACGAGCGAGAACTACCCCGACGAGGCGGGCAAGCTCGGCAGCGCGGCGTGGGGCGGCGTCAAATTCGACCACTACCCCGATATCCACTGCGACGACAAGGGCGGAGCCGTGCATAACGACCGCCTGATCCGCCGCATGCTCGACGAGGGCCATCAGATCACAAACCACGGCTACCGCCACATCATCTTCGGCAAAAAGCCGTTTGTCTACGGCGCGCGCGAGTACCTGCCTGGCTTTGACGCCGCGGTCGCGGACCTGACGCGCCTCGACACGCTGATGCGTGAGTGCTACGGCTATACGCTCACGCTCGCGCGCCCGCCGCACTATGTCGACAAGATGGCGGGCGGCTTCACGAGTTACGACGTCTACGAGCGCATGGGGTACCAGTATATGGCCGCGTCGTTCGACGGCGCGGGCTGGCTGCCCTCGACGCATGAGGACCCTGAGGCGGCGCTTCAGGCGGAGATCGACGCGATGGTCGAGCCGATGCGCAAGGCGCTCGAAAAGGACCCGGACTTCTTCTGCGGACAGATCATCTTCCAGAAGGACGGCTACAACATGGCCAAGCGCACGCCGGTCGCGTTCGCGCTGGGCAAGCAGCTCGCGCTTCTTAAGGAGTACGGCTACCGCGTTGTCAGCGTGGGCGAGCTGATGGAGGAGAGCCCGTTTACGGATGTCGGGCGCGACGATCCGCTGTTTGAAAAGCTCGTCGCGCTTGCAAAGACGCGAGCCATCGTCTTCACGGACAACAAGCTGCGCCTCGACGATAAAATGACCGTCGGCGAGCTCGCGATGCTGCTCGCGCCGCGCGACGAGGCCCTCTCCCGCCGTGTCGCCCAGCTGCGAAAGACCGGCAAGGCCGGCCCCTACGACGGCGCAATGTCCTACTGCCGCGAAAACGGTCTCATCGACGCGAGCACCAAGGCCGAGGACGCCGTCACAAAACTGCCGGACGCCATGTTTGGCAAGGTAACTGACTTTACAAGAAAAAACGTCTACGCGGCATATAAAATGGAAGAATAAAATGGCCTCAAGTACCTCCGCTACATGGCGGAGGTATTTTTTTCTCCTCGTCCACATAGGCTATGGCAGAAATGGACGGGAGGCGGGCGGCATGAAGAAGCGGCGGCAGTGGACAACATACAGCGGGAGCGGGAAGCGCGTTGCGCCGCGAACGCGCACATCGCGCGTGTCTCGCGGCAAGGAAATGGGAGTGCCGCGGCTTTGGGTGCAGCTCATCGTCTGCGGGGCGCTGTTTGTGGCGCTCATTGGCCTCAAGCTGCTGATGCCGGGGAACTTAAGCGCGCTGCGCGGGACGCTGGGGCAGTGGCTGGTGCGCGACGCGGACTTCATCTCGGCGTTTTCCGCGGTCGGGCGTGCGGCATCCGGCGAGCAGGACTGGGGCGATTCGCTGTCGGAGGCCTATGTCGCGGTGTTTGGCGGCGAGAGCAAGGCGCAGGAGGTCTCGGGCAATCTGATCGGCATGACGGTCTCGGAGCAGGACGTCTCCGACCTCACGAGCGCGCGGGAGCTGCCCGCACTCGCCGTGGGTGAGCAGCGCATTTTAGGCTTTTCGTACACGACGCCGCTGTCCGGCACGGTGACATCGCCGTTCGGCTGGCGCGACGACCCGAACGGCGCGGGCGAGTGCTTCCATTACGGCATGGACATCGCGGGCGAGGAGGGCGCCTCCGTCGCCTGCTTTGCCGACGGCACCGTCGGCACGGTGGGGGAGAGCAATATCCTCGGCAACTATGTGACGGTCAACCACGAGGGCGGATTTTCAACGCTCTACGCCCATTGTAGCGCCATCACCGCGAGCGCGGGACAGAGTGTCAAAAAGGGCGATGCGATCGCTAAAGTTGGCTCGACCGGCAACGCCACGGGCTCGCACCTCCACTTTGAGGTGCACGACGGGGAAGAGTATCTGAACCCTGTTTACTATGCGGTTCCCTGAACGCGGGCTCCACGTTTCGTGGAGCTTCTGGCTGCTCATTCTGCTCGCGGCCATCGTGAGCCCGCTGACGATCGTGCTCTCGATTTTGCTGGCCGCCGCGCTGCACGAGTGCGGGCATTTTCTGGCACTGCGGGCATTCCACGTGCCCATCGAGGGGCTGCGTCTCAGCGCGTTTGGCGCGGTGCTGCACGCGCGCGGAGCGCAAAGGCTCTCTTACGGGCGTGAGCTTGTCGTCACGCTCGCGGGCTGCGGCATGAACCTCGTCTGCGGCGTTCTGACGGCGTGGTTTTCGCTGCACTATGTGTGGGTGGAGGGCTTCGTCTTCGCTGGCGCGCACATTCTGCTCTGCGCGTTCAACCTGCTGCCTATCCCGCCGCTCGACGGCTCGCACGCGCTGAATCTTGCGGTCTCGGCGTTGTTTGGCCCGCTCGTGGGCGACGCGGTCGCGGCGCTTGCGGGCGTTCTCTGTTCGCTCGCGCTGCTGGGCGGGGCAGTGTATCTCTATGTGCAGACGCGCGGCGGCGCGCTCGTTATTTTTGCCGCACTGGCACTGCTTTTAAGCGCGCTCAAAGAACTGAGACTTGCGCGTCGCGCAATAAAAGTGTAGAATAGCCGAAAATGGATGTTTGTGCCCATTTTCGGCTTTTTATTTTTGCTTACTTCAGAGGAGAACTTTTGTGGATAAGAGATTGGAACGCATTTTGCCCCGCGTGCAGAAGCCCGCACGCTATGTCGGCGGGGAATTCAACGCGATCATGAAGGACAAGAGCGAGGTCGACACGCGCGTCGCCTTCTGCTTTCCCGACACGTATGAGATCGGCATGTCGAACCTCGGCATGCGCATTCTGTACGGTGTGATGAACAATATTGAGGGCGTGTGGTGCGAGCGCTGCTTCGCCCCCTGGGGCGACATGGAGCAGGAGATGCGAAATGCGAACATCCCGCTCTACGCGCTCGAATCGTTTGACCCGATCAAGGATTTTGACATCATCGCCTTTTCCATTGGCTATGAGATGGCGTTCCCCGCGATGGTCGACATGCTGGACTTAGCAGGCGTGCCGCTGCACGCGAGCGAACGCACGGCGCTCACACCGCTCGTTGTCGCGGGCGGCACGGCGATGTACAACTGCGAACCCATCGCGGATTTTATCGATCTTGCTCTTGTCGGCGAGGGCGAGGAGATGGATGTCGAGCTCATCGAGCTGCACCGTCAGGCGCGGCGAGAGGGCTGGAGCAAGCACGAGTTTCTCGTGTGCGCCGCGCAGATCCCGGGCGTCTATGTGCCGAGCCTTTACGACGTTGCCTACAACGACGACGGCACGGTCAAGTCCATCACGGCAAACGAGGGTGCGCCCAAGGTCGTCCTAAAGCGCATCATGCGGGACATGGACAAGGCCTACTATCCGACCAAGACCATCGTTCCCTCGACCGAGATCGTGCAGGACCGTGTGTCGCTCGAACTGTTTCGCGGCTGCATCCGCGGCTGCCGCTTCTGTCAGGCGGGGTATGTCTACCGTCCCGTGCGCAACCGCTCGGAGGAGCTGCTGCGCGGCTACGCCGTTGAAGCCGTCGAGGACTCGGGCTATCAGGATATGACGCTCTCGTCGCTCTCGACGTCCGACTATCCGCACCTTGTCGAGCTGTGCGACGACTTAGAGGACTTCTGTGCCCAGCGGCATGTGACGCTCGCGCTGCCGTCGCTGCGTGCGGATAACTTCTCCATGGCGCTGATGGAGCGGCTGCAAAAGGGCAGAAAGACCGGCCTCACGTTTGCACCCGAAGCGGGCACGCAGAGACTGCGCGACGCCATCAACAAGAATCTGACGGAGGAAGATCTGCTCGAATCCTGCCGCCGCGCGTTTGCGGGCGGATACAGCGCGGTCAAGCTCTACTTTATGCTCGGCCTTCCGACCGAGACGGACGAGGACGTGCTCGGCATTGCCGACATCGCGGCCCATGTCATGCACGCCTGGCGCGAAAGCGCACTCAACAAGACGCGCGGCGTGCGCATCACGGTGTCGACCTCGTGGTTTGTGCCAAAGCCGCACACGGCGTTCCAGTGGGAGCCGCAGATCCCCATTGAAGAGTACGAGCGCCGCGTCAAGCTCCTGCGCGAGGCGATGAACACCAAGTCCGTCACGTACAACTGGCACCCCTCGCCCACGAGCTTTATGGAGGCGGTCATCTCCTGCGGCGACCGCCGGCTCGGCAAGGTCATCGAGACCGCGTGGCGCAAGGGCGAAACGCTCAGCGCGTGGGAGGACTATTTTGATCTGAACCGCTGGATGGAGGCCTTTGAGGAGTGCGGCCTTGACCCGCACTTTTACGCCAACCGCCGCCGCAGCGAGGATGAAATTCTGCCGTGGAGCATGATCTCCTGCGGCGTTGCACCGGGGTATTTGAAGCGTGAGCACGCGCTGAGCTATGAGGGCGTGACGACGCCGGATTGCCGCACGCACTGCAACGCCTGCGGCGCAAACTGCCTGGTGGGAGGGAAATGCGATGTCTAAATTGCGGCTGGTTTTTGTCAAGGAGCATCAGGCGTCCTACATTTCGCATCTTGACGTGATGCGCACGTTCCAGCGTGTGTTCCCGCGCGCGGGCCTTTCTATCAAGCACTCCAACGGCTTCCACCCGCACCCCATTTTGTCCATCGTGCTGCCCCTGCCCGTGGGGCAGTCGAGCGACTGCGAGATCCTCGATTTTGAAAGCGTGGAAGACAGCACGGGCGAGGGCGTGGCCGAGGCGCTGAACACCGGCATGCCCGCGGGCCTTCGCGTGCTGGACTGCTATTGCGTGACGCGCCCCGTGCGAGAGATGGTCAACCTGCGCGCACAGCTCGAAATGGAATACGACAACGGCGTGCCCGAGGGTGCGTGCGAGCGCATCCGCGAGTTTTTTACGCAGGAGGAGATCTTTGTCGAAAAGCGCACGAAGCACAAGGGCATGACCGAGCTCAACATTGCGCCGCTCATCCGCTCGCTCACGCTGACGGAGGGGGAGGGCGTGATCCTCGCCGATGCGGTCGTCGCCGCGCAGGACCCGGGCCTCAACCCCGCGCTGATCGGCGCGGCGGTCGCGCGGCACCTGCCGGAGATCGCGCCGGACTTTGTTCGCGTGCGCCGAAAAGAGGTCTACGACGCGGAAATGAACGTTTTCCGCTGATTTCTGCCGTGCTTTTGCAAATAATGCTTGCATTCCCGTTGGGGATGTGATATGCTACCATAGCTTGAAAAGGGCGGTCCTCTGCCGTGCGCGGGTGAAAGAGTCCCGACAGCGCCGAAGAAAAGCGGTCAAGAACGCCTATAAATAGGAGGAAAATATCCATGGATCTCATCAAAGAGCTCGAATCCCAGCAGCTGAAAAAGGAAATGCCCGTCATCAACGTCGGCGACACCGTCCGCGTTCATGTCAAGATCAAGGAAGGCTCCCGCGAGCGTATCCAGGTCTTCGAGGGCATCGTCATCGCGAAGAAGCACGGCGGTCTTGAGGAGACCTTCACCGTTCGTCGTCTTGCCTACGGCGTCGGCGTCGAGAAGGTGTTCCCCATCCACTCCCCCCTCATCGAGAAGGTCGAGACCGTGCGCAGCGGTTATGTTCGCCGCGCCAAGCTGTATTACCTGCGCGGCCGCGTCGGTAAGGCTGCCAAGATCCGCGAGAAGCTGTAAGGCGGATTCTTTGAGAACAAAAAAGCATGGCGTTTCCGCCATGCTTTTTTTGTTGCCTTTTTCAAAAAGCGTGCTACAATAATACATTAGAAAATCAGGCGCATTTTGCCGCAGAGGGAGACTGTTAGTCCGCCGCTGCGCGGCGCTGGGTTTAGGAGACCGAAATGGACGAATTTGATCAGAAAATGGAGATCAGCGAGCAGCCGCAGGAGGAGATCGTGGAAAAGATCCCCGGACGCGACGTGTATGAGACGGTCTCGTCTCTCGTCTCGGCGCTGCTGGTCGTTGTGCTGGTGTTTACGTTTCTTGTGCGGCTGATGGGCGTTTCCGGCCCGTCAATGATCCCGACGCTGCAGGACGGCGACCGGCTTCTCGTCGTCAACTCGCTGCTCTGCGGCGACTATCAGGTCGGCGATATCGTCATCGCGCGCAAGGAGACCTTTGACTCGAAGCCCATCGTCAAGCGCGTCATTGCCACCGCGGGCCAGACCGTGGACATCGACTTTAACTTGGGTCAGGTCTATGTGGACGGCGAGCTTCTGGACGAGGACTACATCAACGACTACACCTATCGCGAAGAGGGCACCGTGTTCCCGCTTACCGTGCCGGAGGGCGAAGTCTTCCTCATGGGTGACAACCGCAACCATTCGAACGACAGCCGCGATTCCTCGCTCGGCACGGTGGACACGCGCCTTCTGATCGGCAAGGCGGTGTTCCTCGTCTTCCCGGGACGCGACTATCTGACCGAGCAGCGCGAGTTTGGCCGCATCGGCCTTTTGCAGTAAAGGGGGACGAGCAAATGCAGTTGGATTCTCTGAGCTGGTTCCCGGGGCACATGACCAAGACCCGCCGCATGATCACGGCGGAGCTCGGCAACGTGGACGCCGTGTGCGAAATTCTGGACGCGCGCATCCCGATGAGCAGCCGCAACCCCGATGTGGACGAACTGACGGCGGGCAAGCCCCGTTTGATCGTTTTGAACCGCGTCGATCAGGCCGACCCTGAGATGACGAAAAAGTGGGCGGCGTATTTCCGCTCGCTCGGCTGCGCCGTCATCGAAACGGATGCGAAGCAGGGCGGGGGCGTGAAGCAGTTTTCTTCCGCCGTGCGCACGCTGCTGCACGATAAGATCGCCTCTTACGAGGCCAAGGGCCAGATTGGCCGCGTGCTGCGCGTGATGGTACTCGGCATCCCGAACGTTGGCAAGTCGACGTTTATCAACAAGGTCTCCGGCCGCAAGAGCGCCAAGGCGGAGGACCGCCCCGGCGTCACGCGCACGAAGCAGTGGGTGCCGGTCGACAAGACGCTCGAGCTCCTTGATACGCCAGGCATCCTGTGGCCGAAATTTGAGGACAGTAGCGTCGGCGTGCGTTTAGCCTTCACCGGCGCGATCCGCGACGAGGTCATCGACATCGAAGAGCTCGCCATGCGCCTGATGGATTACCTCGGCAAAAATTATCCCAAGGCCATCGAGGAGCGCTACAAGCTCACCGTTTTGGAAGAGGACGACGGCTATGCACTGCTCGAAAAGGCGGGGCGCAAGCGCGGCTTTCTGATCTCCGGCGGCGAGGTCGACACCGAGCGCATGAGCCGTATCCTGCTCGACGAGTTCCGCGGCGGCAAGCTCGGCCGCTTTACGCTCGAATTCCCGCCGGAGGGCGAGCGCACATGAGCGTCAACCTACACTACGAGGACAAAGCCCGCTCCGCGGGCTTTTCATCCGTCTGCGGCGTGGACGAGGCGGGCGCGGGGCCGCTGATGGGCCCTGTGTACGCCGCCGCCGTCATCCTGCCGGAGGGCTGTGAGATCGAGGGGCTGAATGACTCCAAGAAGATGACGGAGAAAAAGCGCGAGGCGCTGTTTCCCGTCATCTGTGAAAAAGCCGTCGCCTACGCCATCGCGTCCGTCGACGAGAAGGAGATCGACGCAACGGATATTTTGAGCGCACGCATGAAGGCGATGCAGCTCGCCATCGATGCGCTGCAAATCCCAGCGGACTATGCGCTCATCGACGGCAACCGCGACCACGGCGCGTCGGCAAAGATCACCGTACCGCACGAGACCATCGTCGGCGGGGACGGCGCGAGCTTATCCATCGCCGCGGCGAGCGTGCTGGCGAAGGTCAGCCGTGACCATTATGTGGTCGAAGTGCTCGACCCGATGTATCCCGAGTATCAGTTCGCCAGGCACAAGGGCTACGGCACAAAGCTCCACTACCAGATGCTCGATCAGTACGGCCCGAGCCCCGTGCACCGCATGACGTTCCTCAAAAAGTGGGAGGCGCGGCGATGAGCACGAAGCAGGACGGCGACTGGGGCGAGGCGCTGGTCGAAAAGTATCTGAGCGAGCGCGGCTGCCGCATCGTGGAACGAGAGTGGCGCTGCCGCTTCGGCGAGATCGACCTCATCGCCGAGAAGGACGGCGTGCTGCTGTTCGTCGAGGTGAAGCTGCGCACAAATTTGCAGTACGGTGCGCCGCGCGAGTACGTCACGGTGAAAAAGCAGGAAAAGCTGCGTGCCGCGGCGCTTTTGTACTTGAGCGAGCGCGAGCTGGATGTGCCCGCCCGCTTCGACGTGGCGGAGGTCTACACCGATGTGCACCGCAGCGCGGGCAAAACGCGCATCCGCTACATCGCAAACGCATTTTGATCTGACTTTGGAAGGGAGGCACGCGATGGCATTATACGCGATCGGCGACCTGCACTTATCGCTCGGCACGAACAAGCCGATGGATGTGTTCGGCCCCAAATGGGCGAACTATGTCGAGCGCATTCAGGAGAATTTTTCCAAGCTGAACGATGACGACGTCATCGTCATCGCGGGGGATATCTCGTGGGGGATGTCGCTCGAGCAGTCGCTGCCGGATTTTCAGTTTATTGACGCGCTGCCGGGGAAAAAGATTCTCTTGAAAGGCAACCACGACTACTGGTGGGGCACGGCGTCGAAGATGAAAAAGTTTTTTGCCGAGCACGACATCACAACGCTCGATATCCTCTACAACAACGCCTTTTTCTACGGAGGCCACGCCATCTGCGGCACGCGCGGCTGGTTTTATGAAGAGGACGCCGCAGGCACGCACACGGGCAAGATGCTCGCGCGCGAGGCGCTGCGGCTTGAAGCGTCGCTCAAGGCGGCGGAGGGGAAGCCCATCTACTGCTTTCTGCACTATCCGCCCATCTATCAGGGCTACAAGTGTCCCGAGATGCTCGAGCTTCTCGACAAATACGAGGTCGAGCGCTGCTATTACGGGCATCTGCACGGCTACACGCACCGCCGCGCGTTCGAGGGGATGCGCGAAAAAACCGAATATGCGCTGATCGCGGCGGATTATGTCGCCTTTCAGCCTGTAAAAATTTGCAATTAAGACATAAATTGATGCAAAAAAGGGTGGAAATTTTGAGGAAGCTATGGTATAATTCCACTTTGCAAAAGCATCATTATCTGATGTTAAACGGAGGAAAAAGAAATCATGACTGTCAAAAATGTTGAAAAGCTGGAAAAGAGCAGAGTCGCGGTGACCGTCGAGGTCGGCGCGGAGGAATTTGAAGCCGCCGTTGCCAAGGCCTACGCCAAGGCCCGCGGCAAGCTCAGCATTCCCGGCTTCCGCCCCGGCAAGGCCCCCCGCAAGATGATCGAAAAGCTCTACGGCGCGGGCGTTTTCTACAGCGATGCCGTTGACATCGCCCTGCCCGAGGCATATACGCAGGCCATCGGCCAGAGCGGCCTCGATGTTGTCGGCTATCCCGAGATCGAGATCGTGGACGACAAGATCGACGAGAACGGCTTTACCTTCAAGGCGACCGTTGCCGTGTATCCCGAGGTCAAGCTCGGCGAGTACAAGGGCCTGACGGCTGAGAAGGAAGAGATTAAGGTCAGCGCCGACGATGTCAAGGAGCGCCTCAATGAGATGGCCGAGCGCAACGCCCGCCTCGTCTCCGTCGACCGCAAGGCCAAGAAGGGCGACATCGCCGTCATCGACTTCGAGGGCTTCGACAACGGCGAAGCGTTCGAGGGCGGTAAGGGCGAGAATTATGAGCTCGAGCTCGGTTCCGGCAGCTTCGTCCCCGGTTTTGAGGATCAGGTCATCGGCATGAAGGCCGGCGAAGAGAAGGATCTCGACATCACCTTCCCCGAGGATTATCACAAGGACCTCGCCGGCAAGAAGGTCGTCTTCCACGTCAAGGCCAAGGAGATCAAGTGCAAGGAGCTTCCCAAGCTTGATGACGACTTCGCCAAGGACGTGTCCGAGTACGACACGCTCAAGGAGCTCAAGGACAGCATCAAGCGCGAGATCACCGAGCAGCGCGAGCAGTCCGCCAAGTATGCCGTCGAGAACGAGCTGATGGAGAAGGTCGCCGCGAACATCGAGTGCGACATCCCCGATGCGCTCATCGATGAGCAGTGCGCCCGCTTCCTCGAGGAGTTCAAGCAGCGCTTACAGTCTCAGGGCATCCCCTATGACCAGTACTGCAAGATGACCAACATGGATGAAGCCAAGTTCCTGGAGGAGGGCAAGGAGCCCGCGACTCGTCAGGTGCGCATGGACCTCGCCGTGAACGCCATCATCAAGGAAGAGAAGCTCGAGGCCACCGACGAGGAGGTCGAAAAGCAGTACAACGACCTTGCTGAGAAGTACAGCATGGACGTGGGCGAGCTGAAGAAGTATCTTGACGCCATGTCCGTCCGCACGCAGATCATCCGCGACAAGGCCATCAGCGTCGTCGTGGACAGCGCGAAGATCGAAAAGAAGAAGGCTCCCAAGAAGGAAGCCGAGGGCGAAGCCGCTGAAGGCGAGGAAAAGCCCGCCAAGAAGACCGCTGCCAAAAAGTCCGCCAAGAAGGAAGAGGAAAAGGCTGAATAATCGGCAAAGCGGCCATAATAGATAGAAACGACGATCAACCACAAATGCCTGCCATTTGTGGTTGATTGTGTACATACCAATTTTTTGAACAGGGTATGAACAAGGAGGTTACCAAGATGAGTTTAGTCCCTTACGTCATTGAACAGACCAACCGCGGCGAGCGCTCTTACGATATTTTCTCCCGCCTTCTGGAAGACCGCATCATTTTCCTCGGCGAAGAGGTCAACGATGCGACTGCGAGCCTGATCGTTTCGCAGCTTTTATTCCTCGAGGCCAAGGACCCCGACAAGGACATCCAGCTCTATATCAACTCCCCCGGCGGCAGTGTGACGGCCGGCATGGCGATCTACGACACGATGCAGTATATCAAGTGCGACGTGTCCACCATCTGCGTCGGCCTCGCCGCCAGCATGGGCGCGTTCCTGCTCTCGTCCGGCACCAAGGGCAAGCGCATTGCGCTGCCGAACGCGGAGATTATGATCCACCAGCCCTCCGCCGGTACGCAGGGCAAGGTCACGGATATGGAGAGCGACGTGGAGCACTTCCTGCGCATCAAGCAGCGCTTGAATAAGATCCTGGCCGAGAACACCGGCAAGACGCCCGAGCAGGTCAAGCTCGACTCCGAGCGCGACCACTGGATGACGGCGGATGAGGCGCAGGCCTACGGCCTTGTGGACAAGGTCATTTACAAGAGATAAGGACAGTTTGACTTATGAGTGAAGATAGGAAAAAAGAGCTTCGCTGCTCGTTCTGCGGCAAGAGCGAGCACGAAGTGCACCGCATGATCCAGGGGCCTGGCGTGCGCATCTGCGATGAGTGCGTCCGCCTGTGCATGGACGTGCTGGAGGACGGCTATGAGCCGCACGACGAGCTGGAAGCGCCCGACTCCATCCCCACGCCGCGCGAAATTCGCGAGGTGCTCGACCAGTATATCATCGGGCAGGAGGCGGCCAAGGTCGCGCTGTCCGTGTCCGTCTACAACCACTATAAACGCATCTTCTTCGGCGGCGACGACGAGGTGGAGCTGCAAAAGAGCAACATCCTGCTCCTCGGCCCCACTGGCAGCGGCAAGACGCTCTTTGCCCAGACGCTCGCCCGCATTCTGAAGGTGCCGTTCGCTATCGCGGACGCGACGACCCTCACCGAGGCGGGCTACGTCGGCGACGATGTGGAAAACATTCTGCTCCGCTTGCTTCAGGCGGCGGATTACGACGTGGAGCTCGCCGAGCGCGGCATCATCTATGTCGACGAGATCGACAAGATCGCCCGCAAGAGCGAGAACACCTCCATCACGCGCGA
>ENA-UOJB01000753-UOJB01000753.1-human-gut-metagenome-genome-assembly--contig:-C48-NODE-753-length-32184-cov-8.927169_pt1 | contig 32184 bp, 18 predicted proteins | sample MGYA00242338_ERZ723885 | MGnify/ENA metagenome assembly ERZ723885
ACGAGTTCCTGAACCTCGAAGGCGACAAGATTTCGACCTCGCGCAACTGGGCCGTATGGCTGCACGAGTACCTCGAGGAGTTCCCCGGCAAGGAGGATGTCCTGCGTTATGTGCTCTGCGCCAATGCTCCGGAGACAAAGGACAACGACTTCACGTGGAAGGATTTCCAGGCCCGCAACAACAACGAACTGGTGGCTGTGCTGGGAAATTTCGTCAACCGGGCCTTGGTGCTGACCCAGAAATACTACGGCGGCAAGGTTCCGGCCTGCGGTGAACTGACCGATTATGATCGTCAGTCGATCGCGGAGGTTGCCGCCGTAAAGGCTTCGCTCGAAGGAAATATCGAAAACTACCGTTTCCGCGAGGCGTTGAAGGACGCCATGAACATCGCGCGCATCGGCAACAAATACCTGGCCGACACCGAACCGTGGAAGGTCGTGAAGACCGATCCGGCGCGTGTGGAGACGATTCTCAACATCGCTTTGCAGATCACGGCCAACACGGCCATCGCTATCGAGCCGTTCATGCCCTTCTCCGCGGAGAAGATCCTCCGGATGCTGGCTGTCGGTAAATTCGGCTGGGAACGTCTCGGTGCAATGGACCTGATTCCGGCGGGACACGCCATCGGGGAACCTGCTCTGCTGTTCGAAAAGATCGAGGACGACGTGATTCAGCGTCAGCTGGATAAACTTGCGGCGACCAAAGCAGCCAATGAAGCCGCTGAAGTTGCTCAAAATATTGAACCTCAAAAAGATACGATTCAATTCGACGATTTTCAGAAAATGGATATTCGCGTTTCGACGATTCTGGCGGCCGAAAAAGTCGCCAAAACGAAGAAATTGCTGAAACTGACGATTGATACGGGTATCGACAAACGCGAGATAGTTTCGGGAATCGCCGAACATTTCACGCCCGAAGAGTTGGTCGGACAGCAGGTGCTCGTCCTGGTGAATCTCGCTCCGCGCGAACTGAAGGGTATTCTTTCGAACGGTATGATTCTGATGGCGGAGGATGCTTCCGGAAAACTGCGCCTGCTGCAACCCGGCGAGGCAACCCACAACGGGGCTGTTGTGGGTTGATCGTTGATATAGCTAATTTTCGATAAATCTTTTAAAAACATAGGATATGGAAAATACAGATTGGAGCGCTTTGGGCTTCGACTATCGCAAAACCGATTACAATGTTCGCTACTCCTTTGCCGACGGGAAATGGAGCGATATGGTGGTTACCGATGACGAATATATCCAGATGCACATGTCGGCTTCATGCCTGCACTACGGCATCGAACTTTTCGAGGGTCTCAAGGCCTTCCGCGGTGTAGACGGAAAAGTGCGTCTTTTCCGCGTTGCCGACAATGCGCGGCGTCTCCAGTCCTCGGCGAAACGCTTGTGCTTGCCGGTTCCTTCGATTGAAATGATTGTCGATGCCTGCATCGAGGTCGTCAAGCGCAACGAGCGTTTCGTTCCTCCCTACGGTACGGGAGCTTCGCTCTATCTGCGTCCGGTGATGTTCGGAACGACGGTCGGATTGGGTGTGAAACCGGCCCGGGAAGCCCTGCTGATCGTCTACTGTTCGCCCGTCGGAGCCTATTTTAAATCGGGAATCAAACCGATTCGGGTTGCTATCGACCGGGAACAGGACCGCGCTGCTCCACGTGGAACAGGCGATGTGAAGGTCGGAGGCAACTATGCGGCCAGCCTGTTGTCGGGCGAAAAGGGACATGAAATGGGTTATTCGAATATCATGTACCTCGATGCTGCCGAGCATAAATACATTGAAGAGTGCGGAGCTGCCAATTTCTTCGGTATCAAGGATGGCAAATATATCACGCCGAAGTCGCCTTCGGTTTTGCCGTCGATTACCAACATGAGCCTTCGTCAGATTGCACGCGATATGGGTTTAGTTGTCGAGGAGCGTCATATTCCGGTCGAGGAGTTGGAATCTTTCGAGGAGTGCGGCGCCTGCGGAACGGCAGCGGTTATCTCCCCTATCGGATATATTTACGATATGCAGACCGAAAAATCGTATGATTACGGCGACGAGGTCGGAAAGAATTGTATGGAACTCTACACGCGCTTGCAGGATATTCAGTATGGTCGTGCGGAGGATAAATACGACTGGTGTACGGTTGTGCTGTAAAATAGCGAAATATTGATATTGAAAAGCCACTCCCAAAGGAGTGGCTTTTTAATATTAGTTGCTTTGTCTGGGTATCCGGTGTGTTTTCTTGTGTTTGTTCCACGTGGAATATTATACCCTATCGCCCGAATTTTACAAGCAATACATTGACGTCGGCAGGTGAAACTCCGGGGATTCGTGATGCCTGACCGATCGTTTCGGGTCGGATGCGCGAGAGTTTCTGCCGGGCCTCGATGGTCAGAGCATTCATTGAATGAAAATCGAAATTTTCCGGAATTCGGATGTTTTCGAGGCGTTGCAATTTCTCTGCGATGAATTTTTCGCGTTCGATATATCCTTTATACTTGATTTGGATTTCCGCCTCTTCGATCGCTTCGGGAGTTATTTCGTTTGCCGCGATGAATTTCCGCAGTTTGGGCAGCGCGTTTTGCAGCGAATCGAATGTGACGTTATTGCGCATCAGAATGTCGTAAAGCTTTCTTCCCTGTGATAAAGGCTCTGAATCGACCGATTTTAAATAGTCGTTAATTTCGGCTGCTTTGACACTCTGTTCGCGGGCGAATGAAATAAGCGATTCTACGAGCGTGTTTTTTTGGGTGAAATGATCGTATTGTTTTTGCGAAATCAGACCTATTTTGTACCCCAGCGGAGTCAAACGGATGTCGGCGTTGTCCTGCCGGAGCAGAATGCGGTATTCGGCCCGGGAGGTGAACATGCGATAGGGTTCGTCGACGCCTTTGGTCACCAGGTCGTCGATCAGTACGCCGATATAGGCTTCGTCGCGTTTCAGAACGACCGGACTCTCCCCTTTCATTGCCCGGTGGGCATTGATGCCCGCTATCAGGCCCTGCGCCGCCGCTTCCTCATATCCCGTCGTACCGTTGACCTGCCCGGCGAAGTAAAGACCCGAAACCAGTTTCGTTTCGAGTGAATGGTGCAACTGTGTAGGCGGAAAATAGTCGTATTCGATGGCGTATCCGGGCCGGAAAATGTGCAGATCCTCGAATCCGCGGATTTTGTGCAGGGCTTTCCATTGAACTTCCCAGGGCAGAGACGACGAAAAGCCGTTCAGGTAATATTCATTGGTCGAACTGCCTTCGGGTTCCAGGAAGAGCTGGTGCTGATCTTTGTCGGCAAAGGTGCGGAGTTTGTCCTCGATCGACGGGCAGTAGCGCGGACCGATGCCGCAGATCGTGCCGTTGAACAGCGGCGACCGGTCGAATCCGGTGCGGAGGATGTCGTGAACCTCTTTCGAAGTGTAGACCAGAAAGCAGGGAAGCTGCTCTTTGACCGGTTGCGTTTCGGGTGAAAAGGAGAATTTGGCGGGGTTTTCGTCGCCGTATTGCGGTTCGAGGATTTCGAAATCAATGGTCCGGGCGTCGAGGCGCGCCGGGGTTCCGGTCTTCATGCGTCCGGTCTCGAAACCGATGGCCCGGAGACTCTCCGTAATGCCGTGCGAAGCGGCGTCCCCCGCCCTGCCGCCCTCGGCGTGCGAGGCTCCGCAGTGCATCACTCCTCCGAGGAATGTGCCGGAGGTGAGTATGACTTTCCGGCAGGAAAATTCGACGCCCATGCGGGTCCGAACGCCCCGGATGGCGAGTTTTCCGGCGGCCGACGGTGCATTTCGGAGTGTCGGATCTGAATCTGCAGCCGATTCGGCTGCCGAAGAAATCGTGCCGGGCGCGGAATTGAACGACGTTGTGGTTTCGTCGGGCAGATTGTCCGACGGCGCCGCGTTTGTTTCCGGAGCCGGGGCGAACAGCAGTTCGGTCGCGGCGTCCTGCCAGATATAGAGGTTCCAGGTGTTTTCGAGCGTGCGACGCCACTCCTCCGAAAAACGGGTTTTGTCGCATTGCGCCCGGGGACTCCACATTGCCGCACCCTTCGACCGGTTGAGCATCCGGAACTGAATGGTCGTGAGGTCGGTGATACGGCCCATTTGGCCGCCTAATGCGTCTATCTCTCTGACAATCTGACCTTTGGCTACTCCTCCGACTGCCGGGTTGCACGACATGGCAGCCAGTTTGGCCATGTCCATCGTGAGCAGCAGCGTGCGCGAGCCGAGCCGTGCGGCGGCCGAGGCGGCTTCGCATCCGGCGTGTCCTCCGCCGATGACGATAATGTCGTAATCGAGTGTCATTCGTTATTCGTTTTGTCTGTTTTCGGATCTGTCTCCCGGAGTGGTACGGCTCCGGAAATCAACGCTTCGAAGTCGGTTTCGTCCCACTCCACCTCGCTCTCGTCGGGCAGTTCCAGCGAGTGAAAGTCGATCATATCCATCTCAAGTCCCTTTTCAAAGGGAACATAAAGCGACTGAAACCGTTCTGTTTTCCGGTCATTGCTGAAGGCGAACACAGCCATCCTGCACACGGTGTCCACAAGGTATATGTCCACCCGGTCGATGCCGGCGTCTCCGGCCGTTGTCCGGAGGCGGTAATGCGTCGGGGCGATGCGTTCCGCCGCACTGATGCGTGAGGGCCGCGGGCCGTCCATTGTCTGACGGACGAAAAGCGAATCCGAAATCCACACCGGATAGGGATTGAAACAGTTTACGTAGTAGCTCCCCCGGAAAGAGCGGACCGGCGTCCAGCTGTGCGGAAGTCCGGCCAGCGCCGCATGGTGTGCAAGCGGCCCGGGACGGCGTTTCTTGAGCGTGTGCAGCAGGTCGGTGAAATCCTTCCATGCCGACTCGTTCTGCGGCGAAAGGCTTGCAAAATTTGGAATGTCGTTCGGCTGCGGACCTTTTCGGATAAAGACCTTATAGCGGTTCGTGTCGCTGCCGATAAGGTACTCGTGGACGAAGAGAAACGTCGTGTCGTTCTCCGCGAAGGGTCCCCACAGTTTGCTGCTGCCGTCGCTGCCGGTCCAGGTACGGGATGCGGCGAGCGGGGACCTCTCCCCTGCCGGCGTCTCCTCTCCTGTCGGCTCCGGCGTGGAAACTGCGGTTTCGGACGTGCCGTCGCCGGCGGAAGCCTTGTCTGCGGCGTCTCCGGCCGTGCGGCGGCCCGTACATCCGGCCAGCAGGAGAGCCGCGAGGACGGTCGCTGCGATAAATCGGGCGTGTTTCATCGCGGTCACTGCCGGGGGTCCTCCCAGAATTTCAGGTATTTGTCCTCCTTTCGGTGCATCTGTGCATTGGTGCGGGGCGTTTTGTCGCCCTGCCCGCAGAGGTGCAGCACCCCGTGGACCACTACCCTGCGCATCTCCTGCAAGGTCGTCGCGCCGTACTGGCGGGCGTTGTCGGCAACGGTCTCGACGTCGATGAAGATGTCGCCCGAGACGATCCGTGCGCCTTTGCGGTCGCTGTAATCGAACGTGATGACGTCGGTGAAGTAATCGTGCCCGAGGTATTGGCGGTTCATCTCCAGCAGCCGCTGCGCCGAGCAGAAAATATAGGTGACGTCGCCCAGCGCGTAGCCCTCCCCTGCGGCCACTTCGTGCAGCCATCGTGCCGTGAGGCGCTTTTGCGGGAGTCGGTAGGTGCAGTCGTCGGTAAAGTATCTGACAGCCATTTTTTTTCGTTGTTGTTATGTCGTTGTCCGTCCCGGGGCGGACGGCGTGCCGGCCACCGCACGGAACCGCATGAAACGGCGGTTTTATTTTCGGAAACACTCCTCCGCCCGCATCTTCTGTCCGGGGTTGGGCGGGTAGATGCCGAAGACGAGTTTGTATTCGGTTTCCATCGTCATCACGTTGACCGCCGAGCCGATGGTCCCTATCTGTGCGTTTCTTGCCACTTTCTGGCCCTTCTCGACGCAGATCGTCCCCATGTTGGCATAGGAGGTTATGTATTCGCCGTGAGCGACGTAAACGTCGTATTTGTTGGTGATGCGGTTGCGCTTCACGTCGACGACCTTGCCGTCGTAGATCGAGATGACGTGCGCTCCCTTCGGACCGGTGATCTCGGCCATGTTCTCCTTGTAGCGCTTCACGCGCCCGGCAGTCACCGGGAGACGCAGCCCGGAGGTTTTCGCCGAGAACGAAGCGCCCTCGGTGTTGCCTTTGGTCAGCTTGCGCAGTTCGCCGATGGCCACGTCGAGCTGCTGCTCCTGTGCGATTTTGCGTTGCAGGGCTGTCTTTTCCTTCTGCGACATCGACCGGATGCTGGCCTTGGCGTTGCGGGCGTCGCGCTGGAGTTTCTCGCGCTGCGCCGAGAGGCTGCGCGTCACCGAGTCGAGCGACCGCTTGCGGCGGTCGAGCGTCTCCTTTTCGGTGCGGACCTCGGCGGTCAGCACCTCGATGTCGCGCAGTTTGCGTTCGCGCAGCGAGGCGACCTCGCGCAGGGCGGTGATCTTGCGCGCCACGTTCGTGAAGTCGCGCGAGGAGAAGATATAGGTCAGGTAGTTGTTGTGCTTGTAGTTGCGGTAGGCTTCGCGCACCATTTCGCCGTACTGCGCGCGGTCGCGTTCGAGCTTTGCCGAAAGGTTCCCGGCCACGCTGTCCGTGCGGGCGATCTCTCCGCGCAGGAGGCGCGCCTGCTTTTCGGTCTCGTCGAGCAGCTGGTTGCGCGAATCAATCTGGCGCGCCAGGCGGCGCACCCGTTCCTCGGTGGCCGTGCGGCCCTTCTGGATCTTCGAAATCTCCTGCTCTTCGGTGGCGATCCGCTTTTCGAGGGCCGCGATGACCCGTTTCTGCTCCTCGATGCGGCGGTCGGTCTGTGCGGCGGCGGTGAGGGTGAAGAGCAGGAACGCAAGGGTCAGGATGCGGAGCGGTCTCATGGTAGGGCTATTCTTTGGGTTCGGGCTTTTTGACGGCGGGTTGTTTCAGCCGCTGTTCGATCTGCCGGGCGTCGTAACCCTTTTCAAGCGCCCTCCGCCAGTAGATTTCAGCCATGAACTGCTCGCCCAGGAGGTGCAGGATGTCACCGTAGTGAACCATCAGTTCGGGGCTTTTCTGTCCGTCGAGCGCCACGGCTTTTTGCAGAATCTTCCTGGCTTCGTCCGTGCGTCCCAGCTTGAAGAGCACCCAGCCGTGTGTGTCGAGGTAGGTGGGGTTGTTGTCGGTGAGCGCCACGACGCGGCTCGACATGGTGAGCGCCCGTTCCAGATCGCGCTCCTCGAGCGAGAGAAAATAGGCGTAGTTGTTGAGCACCATTGTGTTGTCGGGCCAGTAGCGCAGACTTCGCTCATAGGCCTTGTAGCACTCCTTCATGGCTTTGCGGGCAATACCCTTTTTGCCGAGCAGACCCGTTTGCAGGGGCAGGCGTTCCTCCAGGTTCGGCTCTCCGGCCTCGGCCTTCTGATGCCAGGCGTCGCCGATCATGCCCCAGATCACGCTGCGCAGCGAATCCGTGTCGGCATGGCGCAACGCCCCCTTGTAGGCGCCGATGGCTTTGACGTACTGCTTCGAGTTGCTCATCACATGCCCTTTGGAGAGGTGGAAATCGACCTTCGCGGGGAACAGCTCCAGGGCGCGGGTGACGTATTTGTCGACCGAGTCGGGGTGCTGGAGGTAGCTTTCGATGTCGATCACCGCCCGGAAATACTCCTCCGCGGGAGGCTGGTCGGCGAGGTGGCTCTTGTAGAGCGCGAGGGCCTGCTCCAGTTCGCCCGAAGCGATCAGGTGGCCGGCGTAAAGCTCCACGACGCGCTTGTCGTCGGGATAGCGGATGGCCAGCGTCGAGGCCAGGTCGTTCAGCTGGAAGTAATATTCGCGGTAAAAGCGCGTGTCGGAGGTGAACTGCCCGAAGCGTTTGATCTTGGTTTCGAGCGGCAGTTCGTCGGATTGGAACAACTGCCGCGTGACGGCCAGCAGCGCCCGGTAATCCTGCCGTCCGGCGTGAAAATCGGCCAGCGCCATCAGCGTCTGTACGTTCGTGGAGTCGATCTGCAACGCGCGGTCGTATTCGGCGCGGGCCAGCGAATCCTTCTTGGCGATGGCGTAGAGGTCGCCGAGGACCACGTGGCACTGCGCCTCATAGGGGGCGGCTTCGACCATCGCCCGGGCTTCGACCACGGCTTTGTCGATCTGGTTCGTCGCCACCAGCAGACGCCGTTTCATGGCGTTCAACACGGGAATGCGCCCGAAGCGCAGTTCGGCCGAATCGAGTGTCACGAGGGCCATGACGGGACTTTGCTTCTGCTCGTAGAGGGCCGCCAGAATGCGGTAGTTGTCGGGGTCTTTCGGGTTTTCCGTTTGCAGGCGGCGGTAGACCTTCAGCGCCTCGTCGTAACGCCCGGCATAGATGAGCGCCTGTCCGTAGAACTGGTGATACCACTTGTTCGTCGTGTCGAGCCGGAAAGCCTTCCGGGCCAGTTCCACGGCCTCGTCGGGCGTGGCGTACATGCCGTTCGCCGCGAGTTCGTAGTAGGCCGGGGCGTAGGTCGAGTCGTTGCGGATCGCCTCGAGGAACAGCTCCCGGGCGCGCACCGAGTCTCCGGCGATGGCATTCTGCTTGACGCCTTCGGTGTAGAGCCATACGCTGCGCAGCGAATCGGGGTATTCGGGCGCCGCCGAGGGACCCTTTCCCGTGACGAACGCCGCGGAGAAGAGCAGAAGGCAGAGGACCGTTGTCGCTGTGAGGCGTTTCATGGGCGTCAGGGGGTTTAGAGCGCTTCGTCGAACTGGTGGAGGAACCGCACGTCGTTTTCGAAATAGAGACGCAGGTCCTTCACGCCGTACTTGAGCATGGCGATGCGTTCAATACCCATGCCGAAGGCGAATCCGGAATATTTCTCGGGGTCGATATTGTTGGCTTTCAATACGTTCGGGTCCACCATGCCGCAACCCATGATTTCGAGCCATCCCGTGCCCTTGCAGACGTTGCAGCCCTTGCCGCCGCAGAGGTTGCACGACACGTCGACCTCGGCCGACGGTTCGGTGAAGGGAAAGTACGACGGGCGCATGCGGATCACGGCCTGCTCGCCGAAGACCTCCTTGGCGAAGTAGAGCAGCGACTGCTTCATGTCGGCGAACGAGACGCCCTCGTCGATGTAAAGTCCTTCGATCTGGTGGAAGATGCAGTGCGCGCGGTACGAAATGGCCTCGTTGCGGAACACACGGCCCGGGCAGATGACGCGGATGGGCGGTTTCTGACGCTCCATCGTGCGGACCTGGATCGACGAGGTGTGCGTGCGCAGCAGGATGTCGGGGTCCTTCTCGATGAAGAACGTGTCCTGCATGTCGCGCGCCGGGTGCTCGGGCGGGAAGTTCAGGGCCGAGAAGACGTGCCAGTCGTCCTCGATCTCGGGTCCGTCGGCCACGGTGTAGCCCAGCCGCGAAAAGACCTCGACGATCTGGTTTTTCACCAGCGAGATCGGGTGGCGCGAACCGAGGTGCTCGGCCGTGCCGGGGCGCGTCAGGTCGCCCGACGACGAGGCCTCGTCGGCCGCGGCGTTCTGCAACTGCTCGCGCAGCGCGTTGATGCGCTCCGTGGCCTCGTTTTTGAGACGGTTCAACTGCTGGCCCAGTTCGCGTTTCAGTTCGGGGGCTACCGTCTTGAACTCCTCCATCAGGGCGGTCAACTCGCCTTTCTTGCCGAGGATCCGGATGCGGAACTCCTCGATTTCGGCGGCGGCTTTCGGCTTAAACTCCTCGACACGTCGCAGGAGTTCATTGATTTTGTCAGTCATATTTTGATCGTGTTTCTTTTTTGTCTACTTTTGAACGACATCGTAGTAACGTGCAAAGTTATAAAAAAATTGAGATATGTTGCGTAAAATCGGCTCATTTGTCGGGATGCTGCTGCTGGCGGCGCTCCCTGCTGCGGCCCAGAAGGTAGGGGTCGTGATGAGCGGCGGCGGCGCGAAGGGGCTTTACCACATCGGCGTCCTGGAGGCGCTCGAAGAGAACGGCGTGCCGATCGACTATGTGGCCGGGACCTCGATGGGCTCGATCATCGCCGCGATGTACGCCGCAGGATATTCCCCGGCCGAAATGCGTGCGATCGTCAACTCGGGGGTGGTCAAGGAGTGGGTCTCGGGGCGCATCGACCCCAACAAATACATGGCCTATTACCGGCAGGTGGGGAGCAATCCCGCGTTCTTGAGCCTGCGCATCGACGTCGAGAGTCCCTCCGGGAAGCGGCTGCGCGTACCCCGGAACCTGATCTCCTCGACGCAGATCGACATGGCCCTCACGGAGCTGTTCGCTCCGGCGACGGCCGCTGCGGACGGTGATTTCGACCGCCTGATGGTTCCGTTCCTCTGCGTGGCCAGCGACCTGAACCACCGCGGGCCGGTGGTCCTGCGCGAGGGGGATTTGAGCGAGGCGGTCCGCTCGTCGATGTCCATTCCGCTGGTGTTCAAGCCGATGGTGAAAGACTCGATGCTGCTCTACGACGGCGGCATCTACGACAACTTCCCGTGGAAACCCCTCGACGAAGATTTCCGGCCCGATCTGATCGTCGGCTCGATCTGCACCGAGGGCAACACCCCGCCCAGCGAGGAGAGCAACATCATGGACCAGGCTTTCATGCTGGCCATGCACGATACCGACTACACGCTGCCCGAGGAGCGCAGCGTCACGATCCGCCGCGCCGTGGGGGTCAACATGCTCGATTTCGACCAGGCCGAGGCGATTATGAACGCAGGTTATGAGGACGCCGTGGCGGCCATGCCGCAGCTGTTGGAGAAAGTCGCCGAACGCCGCGACTCGGCCTACTACGCCGGGCGTCGCGAGGCGTTCCGCGCCAAGTGTCCGCCGCTGGTCTTCGACGACTACAAACTCGAAGGGCTGAAGCGCGCCCAGCGGGAGTATATCCGCGATTTCGTGCAGGTGGACCGCCGCACGCCGGGCATTCAGCGGCCGATGGGCTTCGAGGAGCTGAAAGACAATCTCTTCGAGGTGCTTGCCGGCGGCGATTTCACGATGGACTTCCCCACCGTGCGCTACGACTCCGTCCGGGAACGTTATTCGTTCGAGGCCAAGTTCGGCACGCGGCCCAATTTCAAGATCATCCTCGGGGGAAACATCTCCTCGACGGCCTTCAACCAGGCCTATATCGGCATCAATTACAAGAACATCGGCCGCGTCGCGCAGCAGTTGGGCGCAGACCTCTACCTGGGGCCGATCTACACCTGGGGAGCGATCGGGGGCCGGACGGATTTCTACGCGTGGAAGCCGATTTTCCTCGACTATTCCTACAATTTCGCGGTCCGGAATTTCCGCCACGGCTATTTCGGCAACGTCACCAAGGTCCGCAACGCCCAGCAGGTCAAGAACAGCGAGAGCTTCTTTTCGACGGGCGTGGGGATGCCGCTGACCCACCGCAGCCTCCTGACGCTGCGCGCCAACGCCGGACACGTCAACTACCGCTACGATTCGGACGTGCTGTTCGCCGACGACACCGACCATTCGCGCTTCTCGTTCTTCGGCCTGCGGGCCGGGGTCGCCCGCAATACGCTCGACAAGTTCCTCTATCCCCGCCGCGGTTCCGAACTGCATCTCTCGGCCATCTATGTCGCCGGACGCGACAAATACCAGCCCTACGATGCGAAAGACTTCGTTTCGCGCGAAACCCGACAGTGGTTCGGAGGGCGTTTTTCGTGGGACAAGTTCTTCGATGTGCCGGGCGTCAGCTGGTTCTCGTTCGGTTTGAATGTCGATGCCGTGTGGACCAACCACCCGCGGTTCCGGACCGAATCCGCGACCCTGATGTCGATGCCCGACTATGCGCCCGTGCCGCATGCCCGGATGATCTACATGCCCGATTTCCGGGGCAAGCGCTTTGCGGCGTGGGGCCTGATGCCGACCTTCGACCTGCTGCCCAACTGCTTCTTCCGGACGGGGTTCTACACCATGTTCCGTGAAAAACGGGACTTCAACCCCCTGAAGAATCCCGACGAGCGCTGGCATTATATCGCCGAGGCGTCGCTGGTCTACCACACGCCGATCGGTCCCGTGAGCCTCGCGCTGACGAAATACGACCTGAAAAACTGGCGCAACATGTACCTGACCTTCAATTTCGGGTATGCGATTTTCGCCCCGAAAGGGACGTTCTATTGATCGCGAGGCCGGTTTCGCCCTCCTGTAAAAACGATGCCCGGATGCACATGCTGCATCCGGGCGTCGTTCATTCAGCGATCAGGGCCGGCGAGTATCCGGGGTCGATCTCCATCCGGCAGCCGCCCTCGACGGGGCGGAAACGCACGTCGGTGATATACATTTCCCGCGGATGGATCGCGCCTTTGCTTTTGTGGGCATGGAAAACGATCTTCAGGTTGCCCGCCTTGTCCCGGAACAGGGCGCTGTGCCCGACGCCGACCAGTTCGCCGGGATTCTGCAACAGCGGATTGCAGTCGTATTTGGTCCAGGGGCCCAGCGGCGAGTCGGCCGTGGCGCAGCCGATGCCGTAGAAGGGACTTTCGTAGCTGTTGGCCGAATAGGTCATGTAGTAAGTGCCGTTCCGCCGGATCACAAAGCAGCCTTCGTTGACGCGGGGCCAGACCTTTTCCCACTCCTGCGAAACATGGATGCAGGGGCGCATCGTCTCTTTTTTCAGCGTCGTGCAGTCGTCTTCCAGCTCGACGACCCAGATATTCAGCCCGTCGTTGAACCGGTCGAAATACATGTACGCCCGGCCGTCGTCGTCGATGAACAGCGTGTTGTCGATGCACTTTTCATCGGCGATCATCGGTTGCCGATTCTCCTGTACGAAAGGACCCAGCGGCGAGTCGGAGGTGGCGACGCAGATGTGCTCTTCGGCCGTGAAATACATGTAGAATTTGTCATTCAGCCGATAGACCTCGGGCGCCCAGAACCATTTTTCGCCCCAGACATCCGTGCGGTGCAGGGCCAGTCCGTCGCGGGCGTTGCCTTTGGCCCTCTCCCACGTGGAGAGGTCGCGGGATGTCCACACCTCGATGCCGCTTCCGGCGCCTGTGCCATAGGCGTAATACACCCCGTCGTAAAGCAGGATGAAAGGATCGGCCAGGGGCTCTTTTCGGAGGTTTTGCGCCGCACAGCAGGCGATGGCGAACAACGTCGCGATTAATGGAAGCAATCGTTTCATAGGTCGTAAGATTTAAGGTTGGGACCGGGGATGAGGGCCGTGGACGAACGGGCTTCGGAGTCTCCGGACCCTGCAAAGATAGGTGTCCGGCCCGGCGCAAAATGGAAAAATATTTCCATAATGTATAACTCTTTGATCAATTGCGGCCCATCGGGTGACGGCATGGCTGAAAATCGGATAAAACGAATAATTTTGTCGGAGTACGCGCCAAATGGCATTTTATGACGGATTCAAACCATTCAAATAACCTGTATGAAAAAACTGCTCATCTTCTTCCTGCCGGCGATCCTGCTCGGATGCGACTCGCCTGCATATCGTAATCCGCTCGACGTTGCGTTCGGCGACCCGTTCATCCTCCACGCCGCTGACGGAAAATTCTATATGTACGGAACGAGCGGCGACATCCGGGGTTTTCGCGTCTGCGTCTCGGACGACCTCGTTACCTGGCAGAAGGGCGATGTCGTCTACGACGGCAATGCCTCGGCATGGGGAACCGACTGCTTCTGGGCGCCCGAAGTGTATGAACGCGACGGCCGCTATTACCTGTTTTTCAGTGCCAACTGGCGGCATAACCCGAACGGCGACCTCGAAACGTTCCGCATCGGGGTGGCGGTTGCCGATTCGCCGTCGGGTCCCTTTTCCGACCTGTATGACCGTCCGGTGTTCGATCCCGGCTATCCGGTGATCGACGCCAACGTATTGTGGGACGATGACGGCCGGGTGTATCTCTATTATTCGCGCTGCTGTTACAAGCATCCCGTCGAAAGCGAGCTTTCGGCGTGGGCGCGCGACAAGGGGCTTTTCGACGAGATCGAGGAGAGCTGGGTGTACGGTGTGGAGATGAAGCCCGATTTCAGCGGCGTCATCGGCGAGCCGGTCGCTCTGCTGATGCCCCCGCAGTCTGCCTCCGACCCGCAAACCGGGTGGGAGAGCCGTTCGGTCACCGCCGGAGAGGTCAACCGGCGCTGGACCGAGGGGTCGTACGCCTTCAAGGAAAACGGGACCTATTACATGATGTATTCCGCCAACTTCTACGGCGGGCAGCATTATGCGGTGGGCTATGCTACGGCCGGTTCGCCGCTGGGTCCCTTCGTGAAATCGTCGGACAATCCGGTCCTCGAGAAGAATGCGGACAAGGGCGGCGAGGTCACGGGAACGGGGCACAATATGGTTCTGAAGCTTCCCGGCGGCGGGATGTACTGCGTCTACCACGGCCGGACGGCCCCGACGGGCGATGCGCGCATGGTCTTCATCGACCCGATGGAGGTGACCGAAGACGGTCGTCTGAAGGTCTTCGGCCCGACCACCTCGCCCCAGCCCGTACCCGTGTGGACAAAGGGCCTGTGAGGGGGGCGGCTTTCCTGCGAATCGGCGGGGCGTCCCGTTCTCCGGGTGACTGCGGCCTGATACGGACAGAGCTGTAACTTTTCAGGTTACAGCTCTGTCCTTTAATGGGAGCGGGGGTCAGTCCGTCAGCGTCAGTTTCACCTTTTTGTCCTTTACGAGGATGAAGTAGTCGCCCGGTTCGAGGAACCGGTTGCCGTCGCCGTCCGTGAAACTCAAATCCTTTTCGGGGTCGATCTCGAACCGGAACGTGCGGGTCTCGCCGCGGCGGATCGGCTGTTTCTCGAAGTGTTTCAACTCCCTGACGGGGCGTGAGATGCGGCACACGGGGTCCGATATGAACCAGTGAACCGTCTCGGCGCCGTCCATGCCGCCCGTGTTGGTCACGGAGACCTCGACCGTCACCTTTTCCCCGCGGCGCAGCGTGGTTGCCGACGGGCGCAGGTCGCCGTATTCGAACGTCGTATAGCTCAGGCCGTGTCCGAATTCATAGAGCGGCGTGCTGGGGATGTCCTGATATTTGCCCTGATGGGTGCGGCCGCTCTGGCGGCGGTTGTAGTAGATCGGAATCTGGCCCGTCGAGCGGGGGAACGTCATGGCGAGGCGTCCCGAGGGGTTGATCCTCCCCGACAGAATTCCCGCGAGGGGGTTGCCTCCCCGGATGCCGGGCTGCCACATCTGCACCATGGCCCCGCAGAGGGGTTCGAGGCGGCACAGCTCCAGCGGCCGGCCGCTGGACAGGACCAAAACCAGCGGTTTTCCGGTCTGGGCCAGTTCGGCGGCCAGCTGCTCCTGGATTTCGGGAAGCGCGATCGTCGAGCGCGAGGCGTTCTCGCCGCTCCACTGCTTTTTCTCCCCGAGGCAGAGGACCACCACGTCGGCAGCCGCGGCCGCGGCGACAGCCTCACGGAATCCGGAGCGGTCCTCGCCGTCGAAGTCGCAGCCCCGGGCGTAGAGCAGTTCGGCGCGGCCCCGGTATTCGTTTTCCAGCCCGGCGAAGAGGCTCACCGCGTCCTCTTCGCGGCCGTGTGCCGACCACGCGCCGAGCAGGTGCAGCCGGTTCTGCGCCATCGGGCCGATGACCGCGATGCGGCGGGCGACTTTCAGCGGCAGCGTGTTGTTCTCGTTTTTCAGCAGCACCATCGACTCCTCGGCGAGCCGCTCGGCGACGGCGAGGCTCGCGGGAAGCAGGAACCGGTCCGTCTCCTCCGACTCCGGGGTGTAGGGGCGTTCGAACAGCCCGAGCCGGAATTTCAGCCGCAGAACGCGCCGCACGGCCTCGTCGAGTTTCTCCTGCGAGACCTTGCCTTCGCGGACCAGGGCGGCCAGATGGGCGTCGTAACAGCGGTTCATCATGTCCATTTCGACACCCGCGTTGAAGGCCTTTTCGGCGGCCTCCTTCCGGTCGGCGGCCACGCCCTGCGAGCGCAGCTGTTCGATGGCGGCCCAGTCCGAGACGACGAATCCGTCGTGCGCCCAGCGCTCCTTGAGAACCTCGGTCAGGATGTAGGGGTTGGCCGTGCCGGGCGTTCCGCTGATGTCGTTGAAGCAGCTCATCACCGTAGCGGCTCCGGCCTCGATGCCCGCCTGGTAGGGCGGCATGTAGGTGTCCCAGAGCGTCTGACGCGAGATTTCGGTGTAGACGTAGTCGCGGCCGGCCTCCGAGGCGCCGTAGCCGACGAAATGCTTGAGGCAGGCGGCCACGCGGCGGGAGTCGGCGAGGTTGTCGCCCTGGTAGCCTTCGACCGCCGCCACTCCGTAGACGGCGTTGGCGTAGGGGTCTTCGCCGTAGCCCTCCGAGACGCGGCCCCAGCGGCCGTCGCGCGCCACGTCGATCATCGGCGAGAAGGTCCACTCGACGCCCGACATCCGCGCCTCCTGTGCGGCCACTTCGGCGGCCTGCTTCACCAGTGCGGGATTCCACGAGCAGGCCTGGGCCAGCGAAATGGGGTAAGTGGTGCGGAAACCGTGGATCACGTCGTAGCCGAACAGCACGGGGATTCCGAGCCGCGACTGCTCGATGGCTTTTTTCTGAAGCCGGTTGCGCAGCTCGGGCGAGGTGTCGAAGTAGATGAGCGAGCCGATTTCGGCGGGAATCTTGTCCACCGGATCGGCCACGTTGTTGGCGTTGTCGTTGCGGCCGAGCGTGTACTGGTTGAGCTGCATGACCTTCTCTTCGAGGGTCATCCGCGACAGCAGGTCGCTGACGCGCTCTTCGACGGGGCGCGAGGCGTCCTTGTAGGCGGGCTTTCCGCTCCCGTTCCGGGCCTGCGCCCCGAGGGCGGCGGCCAGCAGCAGAGCGATAACGGTTATTTTTTTCATAGGTTGTGCTTGTTATTTGAACACGGGTTTGTCCGAGAGGCGCATCGTTGCGCCGGGGTCGTTGTTTTTGAGGTCGAAAACCACGATGCGGTTCCCTTTTTCGGCGAGGATTTCGGCCGGAATGAGGATCGACTGCTGTTTCTCCTCGTCCCAGAACGAACCGAGGTAGTGCCCGTTGATCCACACCTCGCCCATGCCCCATCCCGACACGTCGAGGTAAACGGCTCCTTCGTGCGCCGCACGGTCGAATTGCCCGCGCCGGAAACAGGGCGTGTTGCACGGGCCGAGGGCTTCGAACTCGAGGGTTTCGGGATCGGCGTCGCGCACTTCGAGCGGGGTGATCGTCCAGCCGGCGATCGTTTCGCCGGCGAGGCGGGCTTCGCCGAAGAGTCCTTTCGAGTTGTCGAGAATCTCCGGGCCGTAGGTGATGCGGCCGATGTTTTCGACGTAGAGCTGCAATGTGTGCCGGCCGGGTTCGGCCTTCAGGGTCAGTGTTTTGCGGTTGTCGGTCAGGGTTCCCTGAAACACGCCGTCGAGGTAAACCGCGGCATAGTCCCGCACGTTTTCCAGTTCGAGCGCGGCCTCCCCTGCGGGAACGGTGATTGCGGCCTGGTAGAGGACGTATCCGAATTCCACCCCCACATCGCCCATAGGAAGCAGTTCGTCGGACTCGCAGACCTCGCCGTAAATCTGCGTCAGAGGGGCGCATTCGGTCATTTTCAGCTCCTGCGCCCCTGTCCGGAACAGGCCGGGCAGCAGGCAGCAGAGCAGTAGACAGATCTTGTTCATAATCGTGCGGTTTTAGCGCATGAAGGAGGTGATGAACGACTCGTCGAGTGTGACCTCGGGAGCGAAACGGTCGCTGCGGACGTAGCGGTCGATGCTTTCGAGCAGCTGGCGCGTGGCGGGGCGCTGGTCCATCTTCTTTTTCGTGTCGACCGCCAGCACGAGCAGTTTGCCGCCGCCGACGCGGGCCTCGAAGCCGATGCCGAGTTTTTCGTTGTTGTCGAAGCTGTCGATCACCTGGATGAAGGGCCGCAGCTGGCGCGGGGTCTGCTGCATCTCGATCACCTTGGCGTTCTCCAGAATGTCCCACCACTGCCAGTCGGTGTGGTACGAGGTCGGGAAGTCGGCGAACACGGGTTGCTCGGCGTGAATCAGACAGCCGATGGTCATCGGCGCCCAGGCGAACATGATCGGGTTCCAGAAATGGTTGTGGAAGGTCGATTTGCGCCCCTTGACCTTGTTCGGCGCGGGGGTCAGGACGACCTTCTTCCCCGCGGCGAGGTACTGTTTGGCCTGCTCGCCGAACTCCGTCGTGTAGAGCACCTCCGTATCCGACTGCATCAGCTGTGCGTTGCGCGGATAGACCCAGATGTCCCAGCTGTTGCTTGTCTTTTCACCGACGTTCAGGTGCACGGTCAGCTTCTGCGGGCCTCGCACCTTGCCGAGCGGAGCGGAGAACTCCCCGACGGGGAACACGCCGTCGGTGCCTACGGTCTGCGATTTCAGACTGCCCTTGGCGATGGCTTTCCCGCTGCCGTCGGTGATCGACCAACGGATTTTCGCATTTTTGAGCGCCGCCGCGCCGAAGTTGTAGACCTCGGCCTTTGCCGTGAAGGTTTCGTCTTCGAACCAGGCGCTTTTCGGGTAGCGGAGCAGCGCCACGGTCGGGGCGCAGAAGGCCCGCCAATCCTCGGGCGTCACCAGGCCCTTGGAGTCCCAGAACGGATCGAGCACACCCACCGGGGCGTAACCCTGGCCCGGGAAGTCGTTGAGCGACAGGAGCTGAAATCCGGCCGATTTGGACGAGCGGAGCAGCGCCTCGATCACGGCCTTGTACTCCACGACGGTCAGCGCGCCCGAGGCCCGGAAGAAGTCGTGGGCCTGATCGCCCATGCCGTTGGCGGTGAGCATCTCGCGCCACAGTTCGAAGTTCCGGGCTTCGACCGGTCCCGTGTATTTCCCGATCTCGCGGAAGTCGGGATAGACGCACCGCTGGCCCGACTCGTGGGAAATGACCGGAACGTCCACGTCCGACTCCTTGCTGCGGTCCCAGTCGGTCGAGGGCCGTCCCTCGTAGACCTTCACGGGGCCTTTGTTGGTCTGCTGCGAGACGTAATACTGGTCGGACGGGACGCGCGTGCGGGCCGTCGAACCGCTGTACAGATGCCGCGTGTCGAGTTTGCGGCCGTCGGCGGTCAGCTCCTCGATGAAGTCGAAGTTGCCGGTGATCTCGTTGCCGTTGCAGTAGAGGACGAACGAGGGGTGGTTGCCGTACTCCTTGAGGATGGCGCGCATCTCGCGGCGGAAGAAGTCGTAGCGCGCTTCGTCCGGCTCGGCGTCCTTGCCCCACATGGGCATCTCGACTTCGAGGTAGACGCCGTGGCGGTCGGCCATGCGGAAAGCCGCGGCGGGAGGGCACCACGAGTGGAAACGGATGTGGTTCAGTCCGTAGTCCTTGACGATGCGCATGATACGCTCCCATTCGGCGTCGCAGACCGGGGCGTGGCCCGTTTTCGGGAACACGGCGTTCTCGACGGTTCCGCGCAGGTGGAGCGGACGGCCGTTGAGCAGGATGTGGTTGCGGCCCTGCGCCACTTCGCGCATGCCGAAGGTCGCCGACTTCTTATGTTCGAAGGACTCTTTTCCGGTGCCGGTCAGCAGCGTGCACTCCACGGTGTAGAGGTTCGGGTTGAATTCGTCCCAGAGTTTCGCCTCCCGGCCCAGCGCGACGGTTTCGGTCAGGTCCATCTCCTCCGCTTCGCTGCCGACAGGTACCTCCTTCGTTACGTGCAAGCCGTTGCCCGAGACGGTGAGCAGCGCCTTTCCTTCGAAAGGCTTTTTCGTGCGGTTGTCGATCTTCAGGCGCACGTCGACGCTGTTCGTCGCGAGGTCGGGATACAGCTGCATGTCGTCGATGTAAACGGGGTCTACGGCCACGAGTTTCATCTCGCCGAGGATGCCGTTCCAGTTGATCTGCGTGAACTCCGTGTGGGCGTGGTTCCACTTATGGGTGTTGTACTGGAACCGGTTGTCGATGCACACCGTGATGCGGTGCGTCTTGCCCGGGGTGACGAAATCCGTCAGGTCGTGGTTGTGGGGGACGCTGATGTAGTCCAGTCGGCTCACCTCCTTGGTGTCGACCCATACCGAGCTGAGCCAGTGGGTGCGTTCGAAATAGAGGAAGATGCACTTGCCCTTCCAGTCGGCCGGGAACTCGATGTCGCGCTGATACCACGCCGGACCCATGTACTCGTAGACGCGCGTCAGGCGGTCGACATGGCGGTAGGGCGATTTGTAGCCGATTTTGTAGTCGTCGGTGATGCCGGGGAGCATGATGGTCTCCTGGAGTTGGTGGTTGTAGCGCGGCGAAAGCGATCCCCTGCGGAAATCCATCACGTCCGTCTGGAACCTCCACTCTCCCGAGAGGTCCATTTCGCGGGTCTGGGCGGCCGCCGGGGAGAGGGAGCCTAACAGCACGGCCGCGAGAAGCAGTTTTATAAACCGGTTTTTCATGTATGGTGTTGTTTTAGATTATCGTTTCAGGTGTTTGTCCGCGAATTTCACGAATTGCCGCCAGTCGTAGAGCGTGATGTCGTGGTCGCCCGAACGGACGTGATGGCCGATGTGTCCCGACAGCACGGGCGCGTCGGTTTGGGGCAGTTCCGTTCCCGAAAGTCCCTCCAGGCCGAACAACTCGTAGACCGGCGTGGCGTGGACCCCCGCGAGGAACTCGCCTTTCGGATCGGCCCAACGGTCCTCGACGGCGCTGGCGATATACACCGGGCGCGGGGCTATCAGCGCAATCAGTTCGTGCTGGTCGACGGGCAAAGCCGCCTCGTTGCCCGAATACCGGTTGAAGTTCCCGCAAAACCAATGCGGGAAAAGGCTGTTGATCCTGGCTACGGTTTCGCCGTAACAACGCCGCGACAACGCCGCGCCGCCGCATCCCGAGTCGTTCGACACGGCCATGGCGAAGCGCGGATCGACGGCTGCGGCCCAAAGGGCCGTTTTGCCGTGCCGCGAATGCCCGATGACCGCCACGCGGGAGGCATCGACATCCTCGTCGGTTTCGAGGTAGTCCATCGCGCGGCTCAAGCCCCAGGCCCAGGCCGCGATCGTGCCCCATTCATCGGGGGCCGGTTTGGTCTGCCCCTCGCGGTAAAAGAGCGGGTGAACGCCGTTTTGGAAGCCGTCGTCGTAGTCGGGGTCGATGTCGCCGCGGTAAATCGTGGCGAGGCCGTAGCCGTTGGCGATCAGCATCTCCACCGGCCAGCGCGAAGCTGCTGCGGCGCGCGGGAAGCCTTTTGCGCGGACTTCGCTGCCGCCCTCTTCGCGCGGCTTCATGCGCGAGACCGACTCCGTGACGAGCGGGTCGTCGCAGATCGTGTGGTTGCCCTTGAAATTCAGCCCCAGAAAGACCGGAACGGCGTCGGTGCGTTTGTTGGGGATGTAGAGCAGGATGGTCATGAAATGTGCGTCGCTCTCGGTGAAGTAGACGGCGATCTCCCGGCGGGTGGCCATGTTGCCCAGCGTGTAGCGGTCCTCGCTCAAGACCTCGAAATGCAGTCCCTCGGGGCGGCCGGGGGCTTTTCCGTAGACCTCGCTTTCGAACAGCGACAGCAGTTCGGGACGGCGTTCCGAAATCCACGTTTCGGCGTCAGTCACCTTTTTGCCGGCGATGGTTGTCAGCGGGTCGGGCAGCGTGTAGGCCGGAACCTGCGATTCGTCGTAGTTTGTCGCGGGCATCTGCGCCCGGGCGCAGAACAGGGTCAGGCCGCAGAGCGACAGCAGCGCGTATTTTTTCACGGCGGTCATGGCTGCAATCGGCGTTTGATGCGCGTGAGCGCCTCCAGATAATAGTAGTCGGCGTAGGTGAGCGGCACGTCGACCTCCGAGGAGAAGGGATAGGCTCCCGTGCTGTGCCGGAGAATGAAGCCTCCGTTCTCACCCGCCGGAGCGGTGTATTCGGGCGAGGCCAGCGTGCGGATCTGCTTTTCGGCGAAAGCCATGTACCGCTCCCCTTCGGCTGCGGGCACGAAGCCGCTCAGCTCGACCAGTGCCGAGGCCATGATTGCGGCCGCCGATGCGTCGCGCGGCGTGGAGGCGAGGGCCGGAGCGTCGAAATCCCAGTAGGGAATCCCGTCGGCGGGCATGTTCCTGTGGTTGATGAGGAATCCGGCGATGCCGCGAGCCTGTTCGAGGTAGCGGGCGTCGCCCGTGAGGCGGTACATGCAGGTGTAGCCGTAGAGTCCCCATGCCTGTCCGCGGCTCCAGGCCGAGGAGTCGGAGAGGCCCTGATGGGTCTGCTTGAGATGGGGCTGTCCCGAGATCGTGTCGTAGGAGACCAGGTGGCAGGAGCTGAAGTCGGGGCGGAAATGGTGTTTCAGCGTCTTGTCAGCATGCGATACGGCCATGTCGCGCAGCGACTTGTCGCCCGAACGGTCGGCGGCCCACATCAGCAGTTCGAGGTTCATCATGTTGTCGATGATGACCGGATACTGCCATTTGTCGCGGTTGTGGTCCCACGAGCGGATCAGCCCTACTTCGGGTTTGAAGCGCGTCGCCAGCGAGCGCGCCCCGGTGAGCAGCACCTCCTCGTAGGACTTGTCTCCCGTGAGGCGCAGTCCGTTGCCGAAACTGCAATAGAGCATGAACCCCACGTCATGGTTGTCGGTGGTGTGTTTTTCCCGCTCGACGCGTGCGGTGAACATCCGGGCGTACTCCAGCTCCCGGGGGTTGCGGCCGTTCTCGTAGACGTACCACAGCACGCCCGGGAAAAAGCCGCTGCACCACCAGCGCGAATCCGACGAGACGTCCTCGCCGTTCTCCCACGTGCGCGGCAGGCGGCCTTCGCGCGCACTGTACTTCTCGGCCATCAGCAGCGTCTGCCGCTCGGCGCCGGCCAGCGCCTTGTCCACGACGGTCTCCAGCGGTTCCCGCCCGCTTCCGGCGCAGCCTGCGAGCAGGACGCCGAGAAGCGTGTATGTCAAAAACTTCTTCATCTTCTTTAGTGTTTGTCGTAATAGGCTTTCATCAGATACCACGCTTTCTTGCGGTATCCCTGATCGGAAACCAGCCCCTTGCGGTTCCAGCCCTCCTGGTTGGCGGGGTGGAAGCGGAACGGCGAGCGGAAGTCGAACAGAATCCACGGCGACACGCCCCGCAGGTTGGGGATGTTCTCGAACATGCGCAGGTTGTCGCGGTAGAGGGCCTCCTGATACTCCTCGCTCCACGAGCTGGCCACATCGGCCGGGCCGTGCTGGCCGTAGAGCGCCTCGCCGCCGAATTCGGAGATGATCAGCGGTTTGCCGCGCGCCACGTCCCACACCGCCTTGTCGGGCGTGAGGGGCCACGGGTGGTACCAGCCCATGTATTTGTTGATGGCCACGACATCCAGTTCCCCGATGAACGGGTCGTCCATGACGAACAGCTGCCGCTGGCGGTCGAAACGCACCAGATCGAACGCCGCAACGATCAGGCGCGTGTCGTCGATCTCCCGGCAGCATGCGATCAGGTGGCGCAGGAAGGCGTTGCGCGGCCCGGAAGGCTGCGTCTCGTTGGCCACGCCCCAAAACGTCAGGGCGCAGCGGTTCTTGTCGCGCGCGACCATCTCGCGGATCATGCGGCCCGCCTTTTCGCGGGTTTGGTCGTTGGCGAAGTCGATGCCCTGCCAGATGGGAATCTCCTCCCAGAGCAGGAAGCCCATCTTTTCGGCCAGCCGGACGATATGTTCGTTCTGCGGGTAGTGCGCCAGACGGATCATGTTGCAGCCGAGTGCCTTGGCCTCGCTGAGCAGCATCACGGCGTCGGCCTCGGAGTGTGCCCGGCCCATGCGCTGGGGGATCTCTTCGTGGAACGAGATCGACTTGAGGAACACGGGCGAGCCGTTGAGGACGATCTCTTCGCCCTCGGTGCGGATATTGCGGAACCCGATCGACTCCTCCACCCGGTCGCGGTCCGTGGAGACGATCACCCGGTAAAGTTTCGGATCGGCGGGGGACCAGCGTTGCAGTCTCCTGACCCGGAACGACGCCGAGGCCGTACCGGTCGCTCCGGCAGTGACGGTCCGGTCTACGTTCAGTTCGGGAATCTCGATCCGTACGGCCGTTCCGGCAGCGGCGCCCGCCAGCTGCACATCGGCGTCGATCCGGTCGTCGGAATCCTTGCCGAGGCGGATGAAATAGTCCCGGATAAAAGCGTCGGGCACGCTGACGAGCATCACGTCGCGCGTGATGCCGCCGTAGTTCCACCAGTCGAAGGCCATCGCCGGGATGGCGTCCGTGGTGCGGGTGTTGTTGACCTCCACGGTCAGAAAGTTGCCTTCGGGCCTGAGGCGGCCCGTCACCTCGATCTCAAAGGGTGTGAATCCGCCTTCATGGGCGCCGATCTCCTCGCCGTTGAGGTAGACCCGGCAGCGGTAGCTGACGGCCCCGAAATGGAGGAACTGCCGCCGGCCGGTCTGCTCGGGGGCGTCGAACCGCCGGGCATACCACACCGTGCCTTCGTAGTATTTCAGCTCGGGCATCTGGCAGTTCCAGTCCGAGGGAACGTCGAGCCGCAGGCCGTTGTCGAACGAATATTCGTAGAAATCGGTCTTTCCCTCCGGCCTGCGGTTGAGGTAGATCTTGTTTTTGCGGCCCTGATCGTAGAGATCGACGATGGCGTCCCACTTTCCGTTGAGCGACTGCACGTCGCGTCCGTAAACGTTGGTGATCAGCTCCTGGGCTGCGATGTCGGCCGCCGCGAGCAGCAGCAGAGCAAATGACAGGATGAATTTTATCGGTGTTTTCATTGTTATCAGGATTTGTGGTTCGTCAGCGGATCAGTTCGTAGCGGTACATCGCGTAGTCGTTGGGCGCGGGAAGTTCCACCTCCAGCGTTCCGCGGCGTCCGGTCTTTTGCACGGCGGCCTTCCCGCTCCCCAGCACCGGCGTGAGGCGCACTTTCGAGTTCTCGGGGAGCCATGTTTCGATCCGGGCCTTCCGGTCGGGGTTCTGCTCGCGGAAGAAGATCAGGTAGCCCCGCTCGCCGTCGACCGACTGGAATCCGGTCCACGAACGGCCCGACGGTTCGTCGCCCACGGGGAGGATCACTCCGCGGTGGAAATCGTGCTGCACCTCTTTGTAGCGTTCGATCAGCGCGCCGATGCCCAGCGCCTCTTCGGGCAGTCCGCTCGCCTCCATCCAGGCCAGCGGCTGTCCGGCCATGGTCGTTGCGAAGAGGTATTCGAAACTGTAATTGGCCGGGGCGAACGGGTCGCCGGCATATTTTTCCGTGTTGCGCCATTTGTTGAGGAACTCGATCTGGAGCTTCTCCGCGGGGACGTATTTGGAGAGCATCCACAGGTTGCGCAGCGTCCAGTAGGGGTAGTAGTTCTGCCAGTCGGTGTAACGGTTTTCGAGGAAAATGTTGCCGTACTCGTTGAACATGTGGTAGCCTCCGCGGCGTCCGGCCGTGGCGTCGAGGTTGAAGACCACTCGGCCGCCCGTCCGCTCCAGCACGCGGTCGAACAGCCGCCGCAGGTTGCTTTCGGAGCGTTTGTCGGGGATTGCCAGTCCGTCGATCTTGAACGTGCGGATGCCGTACTCGTCGTAGAGACCGACGAGGGCCTGCGCATCCTTCTCCCAGTCGGCATAGCCGTCCTGTACGCTCGGGTTGAACCAGAGGCAGATCTCCACGCCCAGTTCCCGGCCCAGCTCCACGACAGGGTGCAATCCCCGGGGGTATTTCTCCGGGTCGGGTTTCCAGTAGTCGGGATTGTCCCAGATGTTTTTGAACGACCCCTTCGCCACGGCGGAGTTGGGGCTTTTGCCCACCTGCCAGCCGTCGTCGATCTGGAAATGCGTGATGCCCAGATGCGCGGCCTTGCGGACCTCGGCCAGGCAGAACCATTCGTTCACCTTCGTGTCCTGGCTGCGGTCGCCCCATGTGTTCATCATCACCATCTCGTCGCGTCCGGGAAGCAGCTTCCGTAAATTTTTCTGGTAGCTCCGCAGGGCCGTCAACTGTTCGAGTTCTCCGCCCGACCAGACTCCGAGGACGCATCCGTAGGCTTTCACCCACTCCCCTTCGCGGAGGTCCTTCTCCGTCACGCCCAGTCCCGTCACCGTGAAATCGCCGAACTCCGCCGTGAAGTCCCCGCCGCCATAGGCCAGTTGCACGCCCGAACCGGGGGCTTCCTTCAGGAAGAAGAGCCCGCGGCCGTTCTCGGCGTTGCGGGCGAAGAGCAGGTTGCCCCGGTAGCTGTTTTTCCGGTAGGGAATGACGTCGGTTTCGAAGACCAGGTTGTTGTTCCAGTCCGTGACGTCCTGGAACTCCACGATCCGCGTGTGCCAGTGGAACCCGCCGGGGTTGAACCGGTCGAGGGTCGCGGCGACCGGCTGCGACTGCATGTCGGCGGTCGATTCGATGTTCTTGCGGTCGGCGGCGTTGACCGTCCGGCTGTCGGGAAGCTGTGCGGTGCTGCCTTTGAGGTAGGTGTCGCAGGCGATCGCCGGAGTGTCGGCGCAGATGCGGTAAATCCGCCGCACGTCGAGCGTTCCCAGCGAAAATTCCACGGTGATTTCCAGCCGCGCCGGATGGATGTCGGTTTCGGCGATCCGTTTCGTCGAGCAGCGTCCGCCGGTGCTTCGGGTATCGCCCGCGACCTTGAAGTCGGGCGTCAGGGAACGGGAAGTCCACACCTGTCCCGACGAAAAGTCGGTCAGGCTCTGCGTCATCAGGTTGCCGCCGTTCCAGACGAACCGGCGTTCGATCCGGGAGTTGCCGATCGTCAGGGTGTCGTTCTGCAAACGGCTGTAACAGCCCTCCTGCGGGAAGGCGGACGTGCCGCAGAGCAGCATCGTGAACAGTATCGGGAGTGTGTGTTTCATGGTCGGGATTCTATTTTGCCGGCAGGATTCTGCGCATCGTGTCGGTAAAGATCGCAGCCATCCGCTGCTGGATGTATTTGTCTTGGCCCCGCTGGGGATGCCACCCGTAGGCGACGCCTTCGATGGTTTGCGTGTCCTGGGCGTGGAGCAGGCTCTGCTGGGTCCCGGTGGCCGGGTTCGGAGTGTCTTTCGAGAAGCCGATGTTCCTGTCGAACTCCACGAGCGGCAGGCCCCACCGTGCGGCGAGGCGCCGTATGGCGGCGTTGTAGGTCGTCCGCGCGTCGTGCCAGTCGGTGCAGAGGACGATGACGGCGGGTTTACCCGATTTCGTGCCGTAGTACTTCGATTTCGGATCGTCCTTCAGGGCGTAACACTCGCTTTGGTAGCGTTTGATGACGTAATCGAACGCCGCGGCGTAGTTGCTCCGGTCGAACGGCGTCGTGTAATCGGTGTACTTCTCTTTCAGACCGCCCGTGGCCGAGACGTCGCGGTTGTGGACCTGCATGATGACCAGCGCATCCATCTCGTCCAACTCCCCGGCGTTCCAGAGCGTGCCCTCGGCCATCCGATTGGCCGTGTCGGCGATCGCCTCGCCGCCGATGGCCCGGTTGATAGCCCGGGCGTCCAGTTGCCGGCAGCCGATTTCGAACCAGCCGTTCTGCGGCGAGGCGAACGAGGCCCCGGTGAGGAGGATCGTATATTTCGCGTTCTCCTGCGCTGCGGCATGCCCCCACAGCAGGGGCAGCGCAAGCAGCAGTGTCAGTAGTTTTTTCATTGTCGTTTTCAGTCGTTGCGCAGTGCGCGGGGCGCTTTCAGAGAACCGCCCGTGTTGAATTTCTGGTTATCGGGAATCCCCTCTTTTCTGCCGACGCCTTCGCGCATCAGCCTGCGGAGTTCTCCGAGGTGTTTCTGGTAGATCAGGCGGGGCGAAGCGTCGTATTTGCGGCACAGCGAGGCTGCCATGCCGACCACCTCGCCCATCATGCCCGTCGTGCGCATCACCCGCACCGTTCCGAGGGCCACGTGCGTCACGCTGATGTTCCGCCCGGCCATGAACAGGTTGTCCACATTGCGGGAGTAGAGACACCGGTAAGGCACGGCATGGGGATAGATGTGGATGTGTTTGGTCGCGGCCTTGAACTCCCGGCCCGGGAAGCGCACGGAGTTGAGCGAATCGGGAAAATGCAGGTCGATGTCCCACGTCGCGGTGAACGAGGCGTCTTCGTGGAAGACGTTCTTGTCGATGTCGTCCTGTTTGAGGACGTAGTCGCCCAGAAGCCGCCGCGATTCGCGTTTGCCGGCCACATAGGCCACCCAGCCCAGCTCGCGGTTGCGGTACTTGGCATTGTCTTTCAGGCCGTTCTTGAGAAAGCTCCAGTTCGAATAGATCACCAGCAGGCCGTAGTCGCGGATGCGTTCGAAATCGCGGATCTGGTCGAGGTTCATGCCCGTCTCCCATTTCCATTCGCCCATCGTCACCCGCTCGCAGTTTTCGGCGTTGAACTCCACGCCGTAGCTGAACGTCGGGAACGAGGTTTTGCGGCCCGTGTCGACCGAATACCATTGGACGGACGAACCCATCGTCATCCGGTCGGCGGTTTCGGGCGCCAGCGTTTCGCCGAATTCGTCGCGGCTCTCGCGGCCCATGCGGTAGTCGGCTCCGGCCAGGAATCCGACGGTTCCGTCGCCCGTGCAGTCGGCGAAAAGCGGCGCTTCGAGCGTCGTCTCCTCCCCGGTTTCGATGTGGCGGACGATTACGGATTTTATCCGGCCGCCCTCTTTGTTCACCGCTACGGCGCGGCAGCTGGAGAACAGCTTCACGTTCTGCTCCCCGGCGATGAACGCACTTTTCTTCGCGTCCTCGTAGTTTTCGGCCGGTCGGGCGTTGCCTTCGCGCGAGTGGCCGAATTCGCGGATCATGCGGCCCAGTCCCTCGTTAGGGCCAAGCTCGATGACGCCGCCCAGATGCACGCGGATTTCGGAGCTGTTGTTGCCGCCCAGCACCGGGCGGTCGTTGACCAGAGCGACGCTGCACCCCAGCCGGGACGCCGCGGCCGCGGCGCACATGCCTGCGATGCCGCCGCCCACGACGACGAAATCGAACGATTCGGCGGTTTGCGGCGTTGCGGGGATGCCGAGCATCCGTTTGCGGAACGCAGCGAGTTCCGCGCTTCCGGACGGAGGGACGTCGCCCTCTTCGGTGGTGAAATAGACGGCGTCGCAGCGGCCGTCGAATCCGGAAAGGTCGGTCAGCGAAACGCTGACCGGACCTTTCCGGACGGAGACCTTTCCGGCGCACTGCCACATCCACTCGCTGCCCGTGCAGCCGAGCGTCGCGGACAGTTTCCGGCTGCCGACCCGGAGGGCGAACTTTCCGGGACCTTCCCCGTCGTACCAGGGGGCGACCCAGTTGAACGTCCGGACGTAGACCCGGTAGGTTCCCGTTTCCGGGAATTCGACCGTCGTCACGGCGTCCGCCACGGGTTTGCCCATGCCGTGCGCGATGAGGTAGGGCGAACCCATCTGGTCCATGAACTGCTGGTCCACGGCCCACCCGCCCTTGTCGCGGAAACTCTCGGCCTCGACCAGGACGCCGCTCCCGAAGGAGGCGGTGACGGACAGCAGCAGCGCTGCGGAAAGCAATGCAACCCTCTTCATGGTTTTTCAGGCGTTAGTTGATCTGTACTTCGTGCAGTTTCACCCAGCCTTCGGCCGTCTTTTCGTTGTTCACGGCGAGCTGGATGGCAGGCCGGTTCTCCTTCGTCGTGTCAACGATGGCGATGCCCCACGTGTATTTCCCCGCGGGAAGATCGACGGCCGGCGTTTCGAAGGTGTAGGAGAAGGGCTTGCTCTCGACCCAGGTCGAAGGCTCGCAGTCCTTGTCGACGAAGACCTTCTGCGCCTTGTCCGAAGCGTCGATCAAAGCGAAGGCCACCTTGTATTTGTAGTTCCACTGCGGCAGGTTGTTCGGGAAATAGCCCCAGCCCATGTTGCGCCAGCGCGAAGCGACCTTGACACGGCTGCCTGCGCTCACTTGGTCGGGAACGATCACCTGGTCGGGATAGAGACGGTAGCCGCCTTCGGAGACGAAGCGCTGCACGAGGCTGAAGGCATCGTTGAACCACGACTCGGTCTCCTGGCCGACACGGAAGTCCATCATGTTGACGCGGGCTTCGGCCGAGGAGTCGAATTCGCCCTGGCGGACATCTTCGGGGTGTCCCTGGCGGTAGCCGGCCGGGTCGTTCCAGTAGCTGTGGCTGCTGACGATATATCCGCCCTCCATGATGATGGGGACCTTGTAACGCCATTGTGCGGCGATTGCCTTCTCCCAGGTGCTGTAACCCCAGCTGGAGTTGTTCATGCCGAAGGCGTCGGAGCGGATGCAGTAGCCGTTGCTGATGGCCAGGGCCACGAGTCTTTCGCTGTTCGGGTTCGCCGTGCCCTGGCTCGTGGGATGGCCCAGTACGCGGTGGTAGTTGATCACCAGGGGAACCTTCGTGAAGTGTTTGGCGTAGAGCTTGGTGATCCAGTCGAGGACTTCGCGCTTCACCGTTTCCGTATTCTCATCGACAGCCGATACGTCGTCCTTGTTGTAAGCCACGCTGTGGCCCTCGCCCCACTTGCCGAGGCCGTAGCCGTCGATGAACGAGGTGTATTCCGGATCGTTGAACTCCTCGGCGAGGGCTGCGACGAACTTCTCGTAGTAGCGCTGGAAGATCGGGTCCTGCGGCATCGGGGTCTTGCGGTCGGGGTATTTCGGCTCCGACATCGCGTATTCGGCTCCGGCATCGTAGACGAACTGGGGCGTATTGGCGCCCTGGTCACGTCCGTCCACCACGACGCGGAAAGCGATGGGGAGTTTCAGCTCCCGGGCTTTCTGAACCAGTTTGTAAACCTTCGAATTGGGGTCTTTCCAGGCGTACTGCCCGTCTGCGGGATTCAGCACGGACCATTTCGTGCGGATATAGCAGGCCGAAGCGTAGTCCGCCACCCTTACGTTCTTTCCGAGCAGCGGTACGTAGATCTCCTTGTCGAAATAGGAGGGATCGTAGTCCGCGCTGACATACATCACCCAGCCGTTGAGCGGGTTGTGCAGCACTTCCGACTTGTTGTAGGCGGGCTTTACGGTCACACCGGCAACTTGGCCGCCTTCTTCGCCGCCGCCGTTGTCCTTCGAGCAACCGCAGGAAGCGGCGCAAAGAAATGCTGTCAGAAGACAGCCGGTCATCAGATTTCTCATGTGTATCATGTTGCTGTTTTTACGATTGATTGTCGTTGTAATGGAATATTGCCGTATCTTCCTGTCGGCCGGAACCCAGTCTCCATTCCGATACGGCAATATTTTTCAGTCGTGCGGTCCGGCGTTATTTGTTCCGGGCCAGGATCGTTCCGTGACGCAGATCGAAGATCAGCAGGTCGGAAGCGGGGATCGTGTAATACGAGTTGCGCGTCTCTCCGTCGGCACCTCCGTGCAGTTCGCCCACCTTGCCGAGAGTCAGCGTGAGGTTCTGCTTCTTGCCTTCTGCCGTCAGCGGACAGGTGAAGCAATAGGCATTGTTCTGGTTGTAATCCGCATCGCCGACCGAGAAATTCTGGGCTACGCAGAACTTCATGCCGCTGGAAAGTTTCGTGCCGTTGTGCTCTTCGGCGTCATAGATCAGGATCTGCGGGTCGGCGAAGCTCTGCTTCAGGTTGAGTTTGCGCACGCCCCAGCCCGTACCTGCTCCGTAGGCGTAGAGATCGAGCACCTCGATCGTTGCCTCGGGATTGGCTTCCGCACCGCTCGGGTGGAATGTGACGGACAGCGGCTTCAGGTCGGTTGCCGACGAGTAGATGCGCACCTGCTTGTTCTCCATGTCGATCAGCAGGCGGTAGTTGCCGGCGTTCGGGATATTCCACGAAACGGGGGTTTCCGTCATCTTCACGTCGACAAGCTCCCCGTCGCGGAGCGCGCCGTTGCCGTCGCTCGGAACGATGTAGTAGGTCTGACCCTCCAGCTCGACGGGAATCTGCAACTCGCCGATGCTCAATTCGCCGTACCAGGCATAGAGGTTCGCATTCTCGACCGTCTTTTCGATCTCCGTCACGCTGCTGATGGCCGTGCCGGAAAGCGACACCTTGTCGGCATCGAAGACATCGACCTTGATCGGGGTTACGGTCACCTCCACGGTGCGCACTTCGGGCATTTCGTATGTGGGGCCGCCCGCATACTCCGCGATGACGCGGAACGCCAGCGTGAAGGTCTTGTTTACGGGCACTTTCCAGCGCTCGTTAGCCCAGTTGTTGATTTGCTCGGAGGTGTAGCTCCGGCTGAAGATGCCGTCGTCCTCGCTCGTCACGATGGCGGTGGACGAACCGAAGTTGTTGTTCAGCAGGTCCAGTTTGGTCGTGTAGGACACCAGATACTCGTCGGGCATCGGACGCGCGGGCGTCCAGTCGAAGGTCAGTACCGTAGCCGAAAGGTCGTTTTCGTCCAAAGCGATCTGGGAGGAGGAGGCGGTCAGCTCCAGAGTTTCCCGGACCGGGTCGCTGTCGTGTTCGTACGGGTCC